>Ga0307373_10000837_pt1 | contig 59208 bp, 54 predicted proteins | sample OX2MG_FD_202534 | JGI IMG/M metagenome (GOLD analysis project Ga0307373, IMG submission 202534) | Soil microbial communities from Risofladan, Vaasa, Finland - OX-2 | ecosystem: Environmental > Terrestrial > Soil > Coastal area > Acid sulfate soil | place: Finland: Risofladan, Vaasa | collected... | reverse complement strand
CCCGCGACGCAACGTGGGCGGGCGCTGCCAAGCCCTACCGCTTCGGCCTGCGTCACCGCTTCCCGAAGCCCATCGGCCTCGGCGCGTAAAGCTCACAATCACTGGTCAGTGCGACGAGGGCGCGGCAAGCGCCACATCCTCGTCGCATGAGGCTCTCTTGAAGGAGGAAAGGCGCATATGGCGCAGAACGTGAACGTCACGAGCGTGCCGTGGATCGACTCGGGCGACGCCCCGCCGTTGGCACTCGACCGCGACAAGCGTGACATCATCTCCCAGGGTGTCGCGGACCCGCTGGTCGACTACGACATCGTCCCGCTGACCTACACCAACTCTCGTTGGTCGGCATTTTTCTACCGGGCCGACGAGAAGGATCTCAAGCACATCCTTCCGAAGTGCCTGACGCTCGAGGACGATGTCGTCGAGTTTTGGTACGTCGACCACTTGCACACGGGTCTTGGCCCGTACGGTGAATTTGGTGTGACCGTGTCGGCTTCCTGCAAGGGCGGCGACGGCAACACCTACTACGCCGGCTACTACCCGTACATGTACCTGACGCAGGACGCTGCCGTGTTCGCCGGCCGTGAGCCCTTCGGTTTCCCGAAGAAGATCGCCTACATCGTCACCCAGGAGCACGGTGGCAAGGAAGACGACGGCTACGGTGGTTTTGGTAACGACTACTTCAACTTTACGATGGAGCGTCGTGGCTACCTGATCCACACCGCAACCGGCAAGTACGACGACGCAGAACTCACGGCGAAGCCGACGTTCTACGGCGACCCGCGTTACGGTCGGATGAACCTGCGTATCCTCACCCGTCCCACGCTCACCGAGACCAAGTGGGAAGTCACCTACCTGCCGTCCGAGGTCACCAAGGCGACCGCCGCGGCGATGGGCCGGCCGGAGACTGAGGGCCAGCACCGGTTCCAGCTCAAGCCGGAATCGATCCGCACCGCTTCGCCGGGTGCGATCCGCAGCTGGGCACTGCAGGCAACTCCGTTCGACAACATGGGTGCGATGCTGCCCGTGAAGGAGCTCATCGGTCTTATGAGCTTCAACTTTGACCTCATCATCCCGGGCGCGCAGACCATCTGGTCGCAGACGATCGAGCGCACGGCTGAGGACATCGGGGATCTGCTCTTCGCAACCCCGTACCAGTACACCATGCGCCACCGGTTCCCGAAGCCTCCGGGCGTCTGAGCCGAACTCGCATACGTTGGACCTTCTTCGGGGTGGGTCTTCTTCGGAAGACCCACCCCGAAGTGCGTGTCGGACCGGGCCCGATCGTCAGTCCGCCGGTACTACCGCCGATCCCGCCGCACCGACGTGCCGCCGGCGGCGACACATTGCCGGGTCTACCACATAGGCGCGAGCGCTAGTCGCCGGTGCGTGTGGAGTCGATCGCCGGTGCGTGCGCGGCGCGACGTCGAACCCCTCGCACCATGCGCAGCGCTGTCCAGATCAGGATCAGCGCGAACCCGACCCTGAGCACGCGTTGGGGAGCGACGTCGGCGAGCAGCGAACCGAGGACCGCGGTCGTGATCGACGCCAGGCCGATCACGACGATGTCCGTCCAGTCAACGCGCCCGGTCGTACGCTCACGCCAGGTGCCCACCACCGCGACCGGGATGATCGCCAGCAGCGACGTGGCCTGGGCATGCAGCTCGCTCATGCCAACGATCAACGACAGGGTCGGAACGAACAAGACGCCCCCTCCGACCCCGAACAGGCCCGAGACCGCGCCGGCGACCACACCGAGCGAGATCACCACGAGATCCGAGCCCACTAGGTCAGCACCAGCAGGATCGCGACGACGACCATAAGTACCGCGAAGCCGATCTCAAGGCGCGCCGTGCTGATGCGCTGCTTGATGGCGATGCCGATCGTCACCCCGAACATGGCAGGGATCCCGATGAGCGCCGCCGCTCGCCAGTCGACGTTGCCCAGCGCCCCCTGGGCGAGCGTTCCCCAGATGGCGATCACGATGATCGCCGCCAACGACGTCGAGGTCGCGCGCTTGGGGTCGTATCCGGCAACGCCCACGAGGATCGGGACGATGACGATCCCGCCTCCGACGCCGAACAACGCCGAAACGAGCCCAGCGAGGGCGCCGGCAGTGATGAGCACCGACCGGTGATGCGGTGTACTGGTAGCCTCGACCAAAGTGTCCGTCTCCTTCGCTGCCGCCGCATGCGCGCCATTGGTCGCGCAGCCCGCCGAGTCCGCGCTGTTTCTTGACCTCGACGGAACGCTGGCGCCTATTGTGGCCCACCCCCGCGACGCCAGAATGATCGACGGCGCGGCGGAGCTCGTCGTGCGGCTACGCGACCGACTCGGGTTGGTGGGGTTCGTCAGCGGGCGCGGGCTCGAGGACCTGCGACGCATCGTCGACATTCCGGGATGCGCCTACGCCGGCAATCACGGCTTCGAGCTGCAACTGCCCGGCGGACCGATCCGCACTGCCGAGGCCGCGCTCCCTTGGCGGGAACCGATCGACCGCTTCGCCGCGAAGTGGGACGCTCGTCTGCGCGCCGACGCCGGACTGCACATCGAGCACAAAGGCGCGACCCTGTCGGTGCACTGGCGAATGGCGCCGGACCGCGAGGCCGCGCGCGCCACACTCGAGCACCATGTCGGGCCGGCCGCACAGGCCGACGGCCTGGCCGTGACCTGGGGGCGAATGGTAATGGAGATCCGCCCCCCGGTCGCGATCGACAAGGGCACCGCGGTCACCGCCCTGCTCGACGCAGGGACGTGGACCAACGCGGCCTACTTCGGTGACGACCTGACCGACGCGGATGCGTGGCGCGCGCTGCGCGATCTGCGCGATCGTGGCGTCCTGCAGAGCGCCGTCGCGATCCTCGCCGCGGGCCCAGAGACACCTGTCGAGCTCCATGCCGCCACCGACGCGGCCGTCGACGGACCGCCGGGAATCCTGCGGCTTCTGGAGAGCCTCACGGGCACCATCGACGCGCAGTAGGCGTCCGACGGCACGACGCTCCGCGCGGAAGTTCTAGGATGCCCCGAAGCGCTCGCCGCGACGCGGCCGGGTCGCATCGGATTCGCCGTCGATCCAAGGATGCATGCATGCCGCTTTATCTCTCGGTCGGTTCCGTCCAGCCGTTTGCCGAACTCATCACCGAGTGGCCCGACGACGAGCCGGGCGTCGTCCTGGTCAAAGACGGCGGCAAGGTCGTGGGCATCCATCTGGATGAGTCGTCGGATGTCGTGCGCCTGCCGGGTCTGATCGAGAAATACGGTCTCAATCCCGAGGTCGTCTGGGGGCGTCTCCGCGGCGATGACGATGGCGTGGGGCGCCGCGGCCTGCACGGCCGCTAGGGACGTGATGCGCTAGGCGTCGGCGGCGATTCGGTCGATCCGGATCGCCAGCGGCTCACCATCCAACACCAGTTCGTCCCGGTGCAACCCGGCGAATGGTGCCCCATGTCCGACGCTCAGCCGTTCCACCAGCGTCTCCGATGCGATGTGCGCACCGAACGCGTCGATGGCCTCGCGCACGACCCCCGACCCGTCCAGGTGCAGGACGATCCGCTCCTCAACCCGCAACCCCGCCGCGCGACGCGCATTCTGAACGGCGTGGACGATCTCGCGCGCGAGGCCTTCGCGCCGAAGGGACGGTGTGACCTCGGTAGTGAGCCCCACCGCCATGCCCGAGTCGTGACCGACCGCATACCCTTCGGTGGGTCGGGCCGTGACCAACAGATCCTCGGCGCCCAGCGCATGCGAGGTTCCATCAACCGAGACGTCGACGAATTGCCCGGCCTCGAGTCGGCGTGCCGCCTCCGGCCCGGGAAGCTCGGCAACCGCCGCGGCCAGCGCAGGCATCGCCTTGCCGAAACGCGGGCCCAGGGTGCGGTAGTTCGGTTTGATCGTCACCGCGACCAGCTCGCCCGGATCGGTCACGAACCGGACATCGTGGACATTGAGTTCGCGCGCGATGAGATCACCAACGTCGCCGAGGACCGCCGCCGTCGACGGTGGGCAGGCGATCACGGCCTGGGCCAATGGCTGGCGGATCTTGATCTTCGCCTCCGACCGCGCCCCGCGTCCCAGCGAGACGGCGACCCGCGCCGCCTCGATCGCGAGTTCGAGATCGGGATCCTCCCGACCGGACGTCGACGGCCACGTCGCCAGGTGCACACTGGGCACCGCCGCTGGGTCATGGGCTGCAACGAGATTCCCATAGAGCTCTTCGGCGACGAAGGGGCAGAAGGGCGCGATCAACAGCGCGACCCGGGACAGACATTCATGCAACGTCGCGAAGGCGGAACGATGTGCGGCGTCCGCGACCGCGTCACCCTGGCGACCGCTCCAGAACCGCGCCCGCGAGACGCGCACGTACCAATTGGACAGGTCGTCGACGAACGTCTCCATGAGCCGCCCCGCGCCGGTCGCGTCGTAGGCCTCAAGGCACCGCGTGACGTCCGCCGTCAGCGCGTCGCACCGCGACAGAATCCAGCGGTCGAGGACGGGTCGGTCGGTTGGGTCCGGATCATCCTCACCCGGAACCCAGCCGTCGGGAAGCGCCGCGTAGGTGACCAGGAAGACGTACGTGTTCCACAACGTCAGCAGGAACCGCATTGACTCGTCGACGGCATCGAGGCTGAACCGGAATGAGTCCCACGGGCTTTGCGCGGTGAGCAGGTACCACCGAAACGCGTCGGCGCCCTGGCGGTCGAGGACGCTCCAGGGCTCGATGACGTTGCCGCGACTCTTGCTCATCTTCTGGCCGTGGCCATCGAGGATCAGCCCGAGGCAGATGACGTTTCGGTAGGCAGCCTGGTCGAACAAGAGCGTCGACTCCGCAAGCAGCGAGTAGAACCATCCGCGCGTCTGGTCGATCGCCTCGCAGATGAAATCGGCCGGAAACACCCCGTCCAAGGCCCCGCCGGTCGCGAACGGGTGATGCTGCTGGGCAAATGGCATCGCGCCGCTGTCGTACCAGACATCGAGCACCTCGGGAACGCGGTGCGCCTCGCCGCCGCAGACCGGGCACGTGATGCTGACCTCATCGACGTACGGCCGGTGCGGGTCGAGATCCTCGTCAACGTGGTGCGTGGCAAGTTCGCGCAAGCGGGCGAACGAGCCGACCACCTCGACGTGGTTGCACTCCCCGCAACGCCAGAACGGGAGTGGCGTGCCCCAGTAGCGCTCGCGTGAGATCGCCCAATCCACATTGCCTTCGAGCCACTTCCCGAAGCGGCCATCACGAACGCGGTCGGGATGCCACCCGATCTGCGAATTGAGCTCGATCATCCGGGCACGCACTGCGGTGGTCCGGATGTACCACGACGGCTTGGCGTAATAGAGCAGCGGGGTCTGGCAGCGCCAGCAGTGCGGATAGGAGTGCACGTAGGCGAGCTCCCGAAACAGCCGCCCGCGCCGCCGAAGATCGTCGATCAACGCCCGGTCCGCCGCTTTGACAAAGACGCCCTCCACGAGCGGGACGGCCGCCGTAAACCGTCCCTGTTGGTCGACCGGATTCGGGGCACCCAGACCGTGCACCCGCGCCACGCCCATGTCGTCCTCACCGAAGGCCGGGGCGATGTGGACGATGCCCGTCCCGTCCTCAGTGGTCACGAAATCGGCGGACACGACCCGATGCGCGCCGGCGATATCGGCGAACGGCGGCTCGTAGGCCAAACCGACCAGGGCTGCCGCGGGCAGGCGCTCCACGATGGTTGCGTCCTCGCCGAGCACCTTCGCGACCAGCAGCTCGGCGAGGATCAGGCGCCCGCGTTCGTGCTCGGCCACCACATAGGTGACCTCGGGGTTGACCGCCACGGCCTGATTGGCCGGCAGCGTCCACGGCGTCGTCGTCCAGACCAACAGGGCGCTATCCGGACGCGCCAACAGCGGAAAGCGCACATAGACCGAGGGGTCCTCGACATCCTTGTATCCGAGCGCAACCTCGTGGCTCGACAGGGCCGTCCCGCAACGCGGGCAGTACGGCACGACCTTGTCACTCTCGTAGATGAGGTTCCGGTCGTTGAGCTCGGCGAGGCTCCACCAGACGCTCTCGATGAACGGCGTGTCCATCGTGCGATAGGCGCGATCGGTGTCGATCCAAAATCCGATCCGCTCGGTCAGCCGCTCCCATTCGTCGAGGTAGGTCACCACCGATTCGCGGCACTGGCGGTTGAACTCGGCGATCCCGTAGGCCTCGATGTCCGGTTTTCCCGAGAGCCCGAGGCGCTTCTCCACCTCGAGCTCGACCGGCAACCCGTGACAGTCCCATCCGCCGCGGCGCTCGACGTAGCGCCCGCGCATCGTATGAAACCGCGGAAAGACGTCCTTGAACACCCGCGACAGGACGTGATGGGAGCCTGGCCGGCCGTTTGCGGTCGGCGGCCCCTCGTAGAAGACGTACGGCTCGGCGCCGCGGCGCTCGGCCACGCTGCGAGCAAAGATCTGCTCGTCCCGCCAGAATGCCAGCACGCGTGCTTCCATCTCGCGCCAGTCCGAACTGGAACCCGGGATCCGCCAACCGTGTCGTACGACGGACGATTCGCTCATGCGTGCCGCCCCTGCGCCAGCTGCTCGAGATGGGCGCGCACCTGGCCGAACTCCTCGAAGGGCACGAATTCCCGGTGCTCAGCGCGCAGCCAGTCCGCGAGTTCAGCGCGCGCGAACACGACATCGGCCGCCCCGCAGACGCACCGATCCGAAACACCGTCGCCGAGATAGGCAACGGCAAGCCCCGCCCGTACCGCGGCCAGGTCGAATCGCTTGCACGGACGGTCGCATAGCGCGCACCGCTCGCCGCGCTCGGTCCAGATGAGGCGCGTGCCGGCCGCGGAGAACACCGCGTCATGCGAATCGAATGGCAGATCGCCGACCCCGAGGCGCTCCAGCGTATCGGCGATTACCAGGCGAAACCCGTTTGAGAGGACCCGCACATCGTGCCCGACATCACGAGCCCAGGCGACGAAGTCGACGAACCCGTCGCGGACGCCGGCGCGCGCGCGCACCAGGTCGAGGACCTGATCAGGTGTGGCACGAACAGTTGCGAACTCCGCCTGCATGGCCTCCTCAACGCTCACCCGGCCCGCGATCACGTCGGGGGTTAGGCGATCCCAGACGGAACGATCGCCAAAGCGATCGACGATGAGATGCAGCGTGTCGTGCTGGGTGATCGTGCCGTCGAAATCGATGGCGATAAGGAAACGCCTCACGGACGCCGGATCGTACCAAAGGCCTGCCCCCTGCCCCCCGACTAACATCCCCGAGACGCACATCGTGTTGACACCGCGTGTCCTTCGACCGGTCGACACGGCCCACCACGACGCTCACAGGACCATGACCGCCCCTCGGCCGATCTTCCTCCATGGCGCCATCGCGGGATCCTCCTGCTGGGGATCGTTGTCGGATCGCTTCGACGGCGCGGCGGTGCTGGGCCTGCCGGGACACCCGACCGGTACCGCGATCTCCGACGACGCGGAGCTGGCCGACTGGATCGCGCTCGCCAGCACCCAACTGGCAGGTCCACGCGTGCTCGTGGGGCACGGCCTGGGGGCGCTTTTGGCACTCGCGACCGCGCTGCGCCATCCGGACGTGCTTGACGGGGTCGTCGCCCTCGGCGGCGCCGAAGGTCTGCGCGTGCCCGAGGTGGCCGGCCCGACCCACGACGACGCCATCCAGGGACTGCTGGCCGCAAGCATGCGCGACCCCGATGGCGAGGTCGGCGAGGCACTCGCGCAGGCAATGCACGCACTCGGCCCGGAAACACTGGACACCGACTTGGCGGTCGCCGCACATCTCCAGCTTGGCCCGGACGCCCACGAGATCCGCTGCCCGGTGTTGGTCGTCGTCGGTGAGAACGACGTTTGGGCCCCGCCGCACGAGGCCGCCGAGTTGGCGGCGGCGCTGCTCAACAGCCACATGATCGTCGTCGCCCATGCGGGCCATCTGGTGCACGCCGACGCACCGGCGACGACCCAACTGCTCATCGCGGCGTTCCTCGCCCGGCTCGAGCTCACTCTCGGTGATGCGTGACGACCAGGCGGCCGATCGCACTCGTGGTCAATCCGTTGGCGACCCGTACGACCCCGCAACTGCGCAGACGCATCGAAGCGGAGCTCGGCCCACTCGGACTCATCGATGTCGCCGCTCCCAATGATGCCCATGACATTCGCAAGGCGGTCGAACGCGCGCTGCATGCCGGCGCGCGAATCGTCGCGGTCCTCGGAGGTGATGGCACGATCGGCATCGCCGCCAGTGTGCTTGCGGACACCGATGTCCCCATGATCCCCCTGCCGGGCGGCTCGACCAACGTCCTTGCCCGCGGGCTCGGGTGGCCAGCAAACCCGGAACGCGCGGTGGAACGCGTCGCGACCGCGCTGGAGCACCCCGTTCGCGAGCTCGCCATCGGTCGCCTGGAGTCCGCCGGACGGCACACGGTGTTTTGCGTGAACGCCGGCATCGGTCTCGACGCCGCGACGGTCGCTTGGGTCGAGCGGCATCCCACGCTCAAGCGCCGCTTGCGCCAGGCGGCCTTCGCCTTTGCAAGCGCCGGACCGGGACTCCATGCGTTGCGGCAGGGTCCGGCGCTCACACTGCACCTGGGCGGTGACTCCGGCAGCGGAATCAATGTCCATTCGCTGATTGCGGCCTGCGGGGCCCCGTATGCGTATCTCGGGCGGCAACCGTTGAATCTGCTTCCGCACGTCGCCTGGGATGGGCGCCTCGAATGGATCGGACTCACCGATCGCTCACCACTGCGGGTCCTGCGGCTCATCCTGCTCGGACTCACCAACGCCGAGCACCTCGCGGGCAGGGGGCTGGTCGGAGGCACGACCATCGCTCCGTTGCGAGTCACCGCAGACAGGCCGTTCCCGGTGCAGGTCGACGGCGACCCGTTCGGCGAGGTCACCGACATCACCCTCGCCCCCGGCGGGCGCCTTCGGGTGTACGCGCCCGGTTCCTAAAGATCACCTGAGGCGGGACCGATGTATGGGCGTACGGCGGGCAGAGCTGTCGCCGACCCCTGACCCGAGGAGGCGTGCGAAATGACGGTCAATGGACCAGACCCACGCGCGGCAGCACGCGGCGTCGTCGCGATCGCGTTGGATATGGCCCGTGTAGACCCCGATCGCCGGCCGACCGCAGAGATGTGCCGATGGTGCCGCAAGCTCGCCGATGACCTCGGTGTCGCGCCGCGCGAGGAGATCGCCAGCAATCGTGAGCTCGTCTTCGAGGCGCTTCGGCTCGAGCTGATCGCGCACCATAGGGTCGACGCAACCTCCAAGCCCCCGTCACGCGAACTCAGCGAGCTCGCCAAATAGGGTGCGCGGACGCTAGGTGCCGGTGACTTCGCGCACCGCGCCCAGGCGACGGAAGCGCTCGCGACGCTGGCGACGGCGCTCGGCCTGCGGCAGCGCCTGCAGCTCGCGGATCGTGCGTGAGAGATACCCATCCAGCAGGCGCGCGGCCTCATCGTGCTCGACGTGCGCGCCGCCCTCAGGTTCGGGGACCACTGCGTCGGCGACGCCCCATCGGTAGCAGTTCGCCGCGGTGGGCTTGAAGGCGGCGGCGGCCAGCTTCGCCTTGCCCGCATCGCGCCAGAGGATCGCGGACGCCCCTTCGGGGGAGATCACCGAGTAGGTCGCGTTCTCCAGCATCACCACCCGGTCGGCGACACCAAGTGCCAGCGCCCCACCGGAGGACCCCTCGCCGATGATCACGGCGACGGTGGGCACCCGGAGCCGCAACATCATCATCATGCTGCGGGCGATTGCGCCGCCCTGTCCGCGCTCTTCAGCGTCGGCCCCCGGGAACGCGCCCGGTGTGTCGATGAGCGTGACCAGCGGGATATTGAGGCGCTCGCACATGTCCATGAGCCGCATGCCTTTGCGGTACCCCTCGGGACTCGACATGCCGAAGTTGCGGTACGCGCGATCCTGTGCGTCACGGCCCTTCTGTTGCCCGATCACCGCCAGCGGCGCACCATGGTATCGACCGATTCCCGCCACGATCGCCGGATCGTCGCCCTTGAGGCGATCGCCGTGCAGCTCTTCGAATTCCGGCATCAGCCGTGCGATGTAGTCCAGCGGATACGGTCGGTCTTGGTGGCGTGCCAACTGGATCGCGTCCCAGACATCGCCGGTCGCCGTCTCGGTGTGATGAAGCCGGTCGGCGATACGCCGCACGAAGCGCCCACCACGCCCACTCGAACTCGTCGAAGTGCTCATGCGTCATCCGCCGGGTGCGGATCGAGATCCTCGGCGCCGGGACGCCCCCGCAATCGGCGCGACAGGCCCGGTAGGGCCTGCGCGACGCGCGCGGCCCGTTCGGAGCCGTTTTGGGCGAGCTGGCTGGCCAACGACTGGGCTTCGTCGTGCGGGGGTCGCGCGAAGATCGCCAGCAGGTGGCCGAGACGGGCCGGCAGCTCGCGCCGATCGACCACCGCATCGACGTGACCATGCTCGAGCTGCCGCTCGGCCATCCCGAAGTCGGCGGGCAGCTTCTCACGGGTCGTCTGCTCGATCACGCGCGGTCCCGAAAAGGCGATCAGCGCTCCCGGCTCCGCGTAGGTGACGTCGCCGAGCGACGCAAACGACGCCCACACGCCACCGGTGGTCGGATGCGCGAGAACCATGACGAACGGCAGCCCGGCATCGCCGAGCTCATCGAGGGCGACGATCGTCTTGGCCATCTGCATCAGCGCCAGCACGCCCTCCTGCATCCGCGCGCCGCCCGACGCGGTGATGCTGATCAGCGGGACACCCTGGGCAACCGCTTCCTCGGCGGCGCGGGCAAAGCGCTCACCGACCACGGATCCCATCGATCCGCCGAGAAACCCAAAGTCCATCGCGGCCACGAGGCACGGCTGCCCCTGGATCGCCAGAGATGCCGAGGTGATCGCCTCGGTCGCGCCCTTGGCTTCGGCCGACCGCACCCGCTCGGTGTATGGCTGCAAATCCACGAAGCGCAGCGGGTCCGAGGCACGGAGCTCGCCGGCGATCTCCTGCCACGTACCGTCGTCGGCGAGGTGGTCCAGACGTTGACGCGCCGTCATGGGGAAGTGGTAGTCACAGACCGCGCAGACGTAGCAATTGCGGTCGATCTCGTCCGCACGGAAGTGGCTCTGACAGCGGGGGCACGAGCGCTCATCACCCGGGAGCCGACGCGCGGTTCCTGCATCCGGGCGCTTGCCACGAAGACGATCGATGGAAACCGAGATTGGGCGTCGAGACATCGGTCTTCGGATTATCGCAGGCCCGGAGGTGTTTGCGTGCCAGCGGTGAGGGCCGCACGCTGCGCGAGCCATCGCTCGACGCTCGCCCGATAGGCGGGTACGAGGCGCCCCATCGGACGCGCCTCAAGGACCCCGCGGGCCGCGTCGGCTTCGGAATGGCCGAGCAATCGCAAGGTCGCGTACGCGACCATCACTGAGCGTCGGCGACCCTGCTGGCAGTGGACCAGTACGCGAGCCTCCGGATTCGCCTGGAGCGCCTCGGCCGCGAACAGCGCCGCTTCGGACCACTGTTCGGGATCCTTGGGACGACCGGTGTCCCACATCCCGGCGTGAACGACGCTCTCCTTGCCAAGGACCGTCTTGGCGGCCCACAGGTCCTGGCTGAACATCGTCTGCGGCGTCGCCCTGCACACGACGACATGGGTGATCCCGTGGTCGGGAAGGCGCAGGATCTCGCCAGCCACCGGCATCGCGCCAATCGCGACGCGCTCGCCGGGCACGAACGAGAGCCCGTTCAAACCATGACGCGGCCCATAGACCCGGGTGGCCACGCTGTGCCACAGGCCGCGCACCCCTGGAAGACGTTCGGCGCTTACGATGGCGCCACTCGCCCGAAGACCAACGCCGCGTTATGCCCGCCGAATCCGAATGCGTTCGAGACGGCGAAGTCGACCTGGGCCGAGCGCGCGACGTTGGCGACGTGGTCGACGCCGGCGCACGCCGGATCGAGCTCGTCGAGGTTGATCGTTGGCGGGATCCAGCCGGTCTCGAGCGCGAGGGCCGTCAGGGCCGCCTCCATGCCGCCGGCGGCGCCGAGGCAATGGCCATGCATCGATTTCGTGGAGCTCACCATGCACGTCGACGCGTGCTGCTCGCCGAGGGCCAACTTGATCGAGCGGATCTCGTTGGGGTCCCCGACCGGCGTCGAGGTGGCGTGGGCGTTCACGTAACCGACCTGCTCGGGGGTGACGCCGGCTTCCCTGAGCGCCATGCGGATGGCTCCGGCCGGCGCGGTACCGGTCGGATCGGGGTCGGTGACGTGGTGCGCGTCGGCCGTGAGCCCGTACCCGAGCAGCTCGGCATAGATGTGTGCGCCCCGGGCGCGGGCATGCGCGAACTCCTCGAGCACCAGAACGGCACCTGCCTCGCCCATCACGAACCCGTCACGACCCGCATCGAACGGCCGACTCGCACCCTCGGGCGCGTCGTTGCGTACCGACAACGCGCGCATCGCGTTGAATGCCCCGATGCCCATCTCGACGATGGCTGCCTCGGTGCCGCCGGCCACGATGACCTCGGCACGGCCGAGTCGGATCGCATCCAACGCCTCACCGATCGCGTGGTTCGACGTCGCGCACGCGCTCACCGTCGACAGCAGTGGTCCGCGGAGGCCGAGCTGCATCGAGATCTGGGCGGCACCCATGTTGGCGATCATCATCGGGATGAACAGCGGCGAGAGCCGGTCAGGACCCCGCTCGAAGCACACGAGCGTCTGATCGACGAACGTCGCCAGGCCGCCGATGCCACTGCCGACGTATACGCCCGCATCGGGCACCGTGGCCGGGTCAAGCCCGGCATCGTCGAGGCCAAGGCGCGCCGCCGCCACCGCCATCTGTGCAAACCGGTCCATGCGCCGTGTGGCGCGCCGGTCCATGAAGTCCTCCGGCACGAAGTCGGTGACCTCGCAGGCGATCTGCGTCGCGAGGCGGTCCGGGTCGAAGCTCGCGATCCGCCTCGCCCCGCTGATTCCCGCGAGCGCGTTGCGCCAGACATCCTCCCGCCCGATCCCGATCGAGCTCACCAGGCCAAGCCCGGTGATGGCGACGCGCCGGCGCTCAGGGTTCATATGCCAAGTCCCCCATCGACGCGAATGACACTACCGGTGATGAACGCAGCATCCGCCGAGCAGAGGAACGCGACGACCCCGGACACGTCCTCGGGCGTCCCCAGTCGTCCTAGCGGGGTTCCCGCTTGGACCTGCGTCCGCTGCTCGTCCGACAGCCCCGCGGTCATATCCGTTGCAATGTAGCCTGGGGCGACCGCATTCACGCGGATTCCGCGCGCGCCGACCTCTTTCGCAAGCGACTTCACCATCCCGATCATCCCGGCCTTGGCGGCCGCGTAGTTCGCCTGGCCCGGGTTCCCGATGAGCCCAACCAGCGAGGACACGGCGACGATCGAGCCACTGCGGCGGCGCATCATGCCGCGGACCGCCGCACGCGAGACGTAGAACGCACCGCTCAGGTTCGTGTCAATCACGGCCCGCCAGTCGTCGGCCGACATCCGCAGGAACAGGCCGTCTCGCGTGATGCCCGCATTGAGGACGACCGCGTCCAACGGCCCGAGTTGTGCCTCGGCCGCATCGACAAGCGCGCCGGCTTCGACCTCGTCGGACACATCCGCCTTGAGGGCCACGGCCGCGCGCCCGTGGGCGCTGACCGCAGCCACAGTCCGCTCGGCGCCGGCAACGTCCGACCCGTACCCAACCGCGACATCAAATCCGTCGCGCGCCAGAGCCTCGGCAATTGCGGCCCCGATACCGCGGCTCGCACCCGTGACCAGAGCCACAGGCATCAGTTGACCACCTCGGCCAGACCCGCGAGGTCCCCGGGTGTCGCGATCTGCAGCACCGAGGCATCCCGCTGGACGCGCCGGACCAGGCCCGACAGGACCCGGCCCACACCGAGTTCGACGAACTGAGTCATGCCCGCCTCGAGGGCGACCCGGACAGCGGCACCGAATCGCACGGGCGAGACCAGCTGCTCGGCAAGCAGTTCGCGCAAGCCGTCGGCCGGCTCGAACCGGCATGTCGTCGTGGACAAGAACGGCACCTCGATCGGACGCGGCGTCCAGGCCGCAAGGGCCCGGGCCAGGCGCTCGGCCGCAGCCGCGACCAACGGTGAATGAAAGGCACCAGAGACTTGGAGTCGCGCGGCCTTGCCGCCGGTATCGGCGATGCGGTCGAGCAGGCGATCGATGCCACCGCGCGTACCGCTGACGACCACCTGGCCGGGGCAGTTGTAGTTGGCCGGCCACACGTCGCCGATCTGCCGGCAGAGCGCTTCGACCTCGTCGTCGGTCGCGCCCAGCACCGCTGCCATGGCCCCCGGGCTTGCCGCGGCGGCGGCCTGCATGGCCGCGCCGCGCTCGGCGACGAGACGCAACGCGTCCGGGTACGAGATCGCACCGGCGACGACCAGCGCCGCGTATTCGCCCAGCGAGTGCCCCATGACCAGGTCACCGCGCAGCCCGAGTTCTTCGGTCGCGCGCCAGGCGGCCACGCACGTGGCCACCAGCGCCGGCTGGCAGACGTCGGTCTGCATGAGGCGTTCCGAAGGTCCGGAGAAACACACTTCCGACAGCGCGTACCCCAGTACGGCATCAGCCTCGTCGAAGGCCGCCTGTGCGGCTGGGGAGCTCTTGGCCAGCTCCTGGCCCATGCCGACAACCTGCGCACCCTGGCCCGGAAACATCAGTGCAATCACGTTGGTTCAAACCTCACAAGACACGCCGCCCATGTCAGACCGGCTCCGAATCCCACCATCATGACCCGCATCCCGGGCGTCAGGACCCCCTGTTCACGCGCCTCGGCGAGGGCGAGTGGAATCGACGCAGCCGACGTATTGCCGTATCGATCGAGGCTGCCGAATACGCGCGCCGGGTCGATACCCAGGCGCGCGACGGCGTGGTCGATGATCCGCTGGTTGGCCTGGTGGGGCACCAACAGATCGAGATCATCGATAGTCATCCCCAGGCGGTCGAGGAGGCGAATGACCGAGTCTTCGATCACGCGGGTTGCGAACCTGAACACTTCGCGACCATTCATCTGCAGATACGCATCGGCCGGATCGAACGGCTGCGAGGCCGGGTGGCGCGTGCCACCCACCGGGATCTGCAGTTGGTCGCCTTTGCTTCCGTCTGCGCCAAGTTCGAATCCGATGAACGTCGACGGGCCGGCATCGTCGACGCCGACCACAAGGGCGCCCGCGGCGGCGTCGCCAAACAGCACGTATGTGCTGCGGTCCTCGGGGTTGATGACCCGAGAGAAGACCTCGGCGCCCACCACGAGCACGTTGCGGGCGAGGCCGGATTCGACGAGCGCGACCGCCTGTGCAGGTCCATAGATGAACCCGCTGCACGCGGCCTGGATGTCGAACGCGGCCGCGTCGTGTGCACCGATCGCGTCCGCGGTCACGGCAGCCACCGACGGAAACAACTGGTCAGGGGTGCAGGTCGGGACGATCAGGACGTCGATCTCGTCGGCGTTGAGTCCGGCCGAGGTGAGAATGTTGATGGCCGCACCGATGGCGAGGTCGCTGGTCGCCTGATCGGGCGCGACGACCCGTCGCTCGCGGATCCCGATCCGTGAGACGATCCATTCGTCGGTGGTATCGACAATGCTTTCGAGGTCGGCGTTGGTGACGGTGCGCTCGGGCACGTAGTACCCGAGCGCGGCGAGGCGCGCGCGGCGAGGATTCGAGGACAACGGAACCCCGATCATCCGGCCGCCAGTTCCGCGTCCACGAACGCGAAGGACAGACTTGCCGCACACGCAAGCGCGTCGCCCACCCGAGCCGTACCTTCCGCCCAACCGATCGGTCCGCGCTGTCGCGTCATCCGCATCTCGAGCTCGAGGGTCTCGCCGGGTCGTACCGGACGACGAAAACGGACCTTCTCGATGCCGGCAAACAGCGCCAAGCGCCCGACGTTCTCCGGCAGGCTCATCGCCGCGAGACCGGCCGTCTGGGCCAACGATTCGACGATCAGCACGCCGGGCGTAATGGGATTGCCCGGGAAGTGCCCCGCAAAGAACGGCATCTCCGAGCGCAGCGTCCACCGCGCCCGCGCAGAAACGCCGGGAACCAACTCGAGGATCTCGTCCACAAGCAAGAAGGGCTCCCGATGCGGGAGCAGGTCTTTGGGGTCGGGCAGGCTCACGACGGGATTTGATCCTAGCGAACGGCTGGACCGACAGCGCCGAGCAACGCGGGGCGTCGGCCTGCGATACGTTCCGCAGATGATCCCGGCGCTCCCCGTTCCCCACCACGGCACTCGATGACTCCGGTGCGCTGGGACCCCTTGACCGGCGCGCCACTGCTCGTCGCGCCGGCCCGGATGGCCCGGCCGCACGACACGGGCCCGGTAGCGCCCGGGGACCCGGGCCCGACACGCGGGCCCGAACAGTCGGCATGTCCCTTTTGCCTCGGGTCCGAGGATGCGACGCCACCCGAGGTCTGGGCTGAGCGCGCCGACCACACGTTGGCGAACCGGCCGGGCTGGCGCGTGCGCGCGGTGCCTAACCGGTTCCCGGTCCTGCCCCCGGAGGAGGGCGTCCATGAGGTGATCATCAACACGCCGCGCCACGTGACGGATCTTTGGGACCTGTCCCCAAGTGAAATGACGGCTGCCATCGACGGCTGGGCTGTCCGTGAGATCGCCGTACGCGAGGATCCTCGTGGCCTTTGGCCATTTCTGTTTCTCAATCAAGGGGCCGCGGCAGGGGCATCGCTGCAGCATTCGCACGCTCAGCTGATCGGGCTCCCGTTCGCGCCGCCCCTGCTCGTGGCCCGCGAGGATGCCTTTCGCAGCGCGTCGGTCTGCCCGATCTGCGCCGAGCTCGCGGATCCTCACCTTGCCCGGATCGTCGACACCGGCCCGCTGACCGCGTGGTGCCCGCACGCACCGCCGCTTTCCGGCGCGGTGCGCATCGCTCCGCGCCATCATGCCCCCGAGTGGCCTGCGCACCCCGGCGAGCACCTCGCGCGCATCGTGCGTCCGCTCAGCTCAGCACTCGCCGCGCTGGTCGGCACGACCGCCATGAACCTGTGGCTCCACCAGCGTCACCCCGGAGGCTCCGACGCCTTCCACTGGCACTTGGAGATCGTCCCCCGGCGCGCCACGTTGGCGGGAATGGAGCTCGGCGCCGGGGTCTTCTCGCTGCTCAACGACCCGACGGCGCTCGCCGACGCGATCCGCCTGCGGGCGCCATCAGGCGCCGCGCCCGCCTGAGCTACCCGACCTCTGGTTCGGGCTCGGGCGTCGACGCGTCGACGTCGACTGCGGGGTCGAGCTCCTCGCCTGTGGTCTCGTCAGCGTCCTCGCTGTCGAGCACCGCGGCCACCGTTGCGATCTGGTCGTCGTCGGACATCACCATCAAGCGCACGCCCTCGGTCGAGCGACCGGTACGACGCACCGATCCGACATCGATGCGAATGACCTGACCTCCCAACGACACCAGCAGCAGTTGGTGATTCTCCCGAACAGGCCGTGCCGTCACCAGTTCGCCCTTGCGGTCGGTGACCTTGATCGTGCGAACGCCCTTGGTCGGGCGGCCCTTGCGCGGGTAGTCCGACATTGGCGTCCGCTTGCCGAAGCCGTTACCGGTCACCACGAGCAGATCCTCGTCGTCGCGGGCAACGCACAGCGCCAAGACCCGATCGCCCGGGTCGAGGTTCATTGCCCTGACGCCGCGGGTTTGTCGCCCCATCGGCCGCACCGCGGCCTCGTTGAAGCGCGCGGCCTGCCCCCGCGCTGAGACGATCAGGATATCGTCCTCGCCATCGGTCATCTGCACGCCGACCAGCTCGTCGTCATCGGTCAGGCTGATCGCAAAGAGCCCGGCCTCGCGCAGGATGGTGTCATAGGCAGTGAGCTCGGTCTTTTTGACCATGCCGTCGCGCGTCGCCAGCACGAGGTACTTGGCTTCGTTGTAGTCGCGCGTCGCGAACACCGCCCGCACCTCTTCGCCCTCGACCAGCGCAAGCACATTGCTGATGTGGCGCCCGCGTGCGTCGCGCGCGCCCTGCGGCAACTCGTAGACCTTCTGGCGGTAGACGCGTCCGCGATTCGTGAAGAACAGCAGGTATGCGTGCGTCGAGGCGATGAACAGATGCTCGATGTAGTCGTCGTCCTTGAGCCTCGCACCGCGAAGCCCCTTGCCCCCGCGGCGCTGGGCACGGTACGTCGAGACAGGCAGCCGCTTGATGTAGCCGCCGCGGGAAATGGAAACCACCATCTCCTCCTCGGCGATCAGGTCCTCGAGGTCGATCTCGCCCTCGCCCGGGACGATTTCCGAACGTCGCTCATCGGCGAACCGCTCCCGCAGCGCGAGGATCTCCTCCCGAATGACCGCCATCACACGGGCTTCGTCGCCAAGGATGCCCCGGAGGCTCCCGATCTCCGACTGAAGCTGCTCGTGCTCGTTGCGGATGGTGGTGCCTTCGAGCTGGGTGAGTCGCTGCAGGCGCAGGTCGAGGATCGCACGGGCTTGGACTTCAGTCAGCGAGAACCGCGTCATCAAGCCGGTGCGCGCCTCGTCGGGGTCGGCGGCAGCCCGGATCAACGCGATGACCTCGTCGATATTGGCCAGCGCGATAAGCAGGCCCTCGAGGATGTGCGCGCGCGCCTCGGCGCGCGAGAGCCTGTACCGCGAGCGCCGGACGACCACTTCCCGCTGGTGCTCGAGGTAGTGACCGAGAATCGCCTGGAGACCAAGCGTGCGCGGGACGCCTTCGACGAGCGCGATGGCGTTGACACCAAACGTGCTTTGCGCAGACGTGTGCTTGAACAGCTTGTTGAGCACAACGAGTGGGACCGCGCCACGGCGCAGGACAACCACGACGCGGGTGCCGTCGCGGCCACTCTCGTCGTTGACGTCGCTGACCTCAGGAACCACCTTCTCCTCTGCCAGCTCCGCGATGCGGCGCACCAGTTCGGACTTGTTGACCTGGTACGGGAGCTCAGTGAACACGATGGCGTTGCGGCCGTTGCGCAGCTGCTCGTTGTGGGCGCGCCCACGAACGACAACCCGACCACGACCGGTGCGATATGCGTCGACGATGCCCTGGCGACCCACGATCAGCCCACCCGTCGGGAAGTCCGGTCCCTGGATGTGGCGCATCAGCTCTTCAACGGTCAGGTCGGGGTTGTCGATCAGCGCGACGACCGCGTCGATGACTTCACCGATGTTGTGCGGCGGGATGTTGGTGGCCATCCCGACCGCGATCCCAGAGGACCCGTTGATGAGCAAGTTCGGGAGGCGTGCCGGGAGCACGACTGGCTCGGTGCGCCGGTCATCGTACGTCGGAATGACGTCAACGGTGTCTTCGTCGATACCTCGCAGCATCTCCACGGCGATCCGCGACAGACGCGCCTCGGTATAGCGCATCGCAGCCGCCGGGAACTCGGTCGAGCCGAAGTTGCCCTGCCCGTCGACCAGCGGGTACCGCGATGCAAAATCCTGTGCGAGCCGCACGAGTGCGTCGTAGATCGCCTGGTCGCCGTGGGGGTGAAACTCACCCATCACGCGACCGACGATGTTGGCGCTCTTGACGTGCGCTCGCTCGGGCTGCAAGCCCATGTCGTCCATCGTGAAGAGCACGCGCCGGTGTACCGGCTTGAGCCCGTCGCGGACGTCCGGCAGCGCGCGCCCGACGATCACGCTCATCGCGTAGTCGAGGTAGCTCGAGCGCATCTCCAGCTCAAGCTCGCGCAGTTCAATGCGTCCGTTGCGATCGAGCGTCGACACCTAGCTCCCTCCTGCCCGGCTACCGGCCATCACGACCTCTACACGTCCAAGAAGCGCACGTTTTGTGCGTTCTGCTCGATGAACTGGCGGCGTGGTTCGACCTTGTCCCCCATCAGCGTGGCGAACAGGTGACCTGCGGACGCCTCGTCTTCCATCGTCACGCGCTGCAGAATGCGCCGCTCGGGATCCATCGTCGTCTCCCAGAGCTGGTCGCTGTTCATCTCACCGAGGCCCTTGAATCGGCTCAGGGTGATCCCTTCGCGGCACAACTCGAGTACGGCGGTCCGAAGCGCGTCGTAGGTCAATGCCTCACGGCTGCGCGATCCCCGCGTGACGATGAATGGCGGCTGGCCGACGAACTCGTCGAGTCGGACCCGCGCCGCGGACAGTTGGGACATCCCGCGCGAGGCGAACATCTCCAAGGTGAGCCGTGCGGAGCTGGCCTCTCCGGTACGCTCGCGTATCGCTCGGGCCGACACCGCCTGCGCCACCGGATCGACATCGGCCTCCAGCTGGAACCGGTCGCTCGACGCGGCGCGAATGGAGGCGGCCAGCTCCTCGAGTGTCGATGGCGACAACCCGACGAGGTCGTGGGCCTGAACGAAGTCATCGGCCGCGACGCCGTAGTTGCCCCGCACCACAGACGCCCACGCCTCATGCTCGCGCAGCACCCGTTGCAGCCGCTGGAACCGGGTCTTGGTGACGCTGGTCGGCTGCCCGCCCAGTGGTGTGATGCGCACCGCGTCCAGATTGCGGTCCAGCAACCACTCCTCAAGGTCGCCTTCCTTTTCCATGTACTGCTCGTTGCTGCCGAGCTTCACCTTGTACAGCGGAGGACAGGCGATGTACACGTAGCCGGCGTCAATGAGGCCGCGCAAGTGCTGGAACAGGAACGTCAGGATCAGAGTCCGGATGTGGGCGCCATCGACATCGGCGTCGGTCATGACGACAAGCTTGTGGTAGCGCGCCTTGGTGATGTCGAAGTCGTCGTCGATACCGGTCCCGATGGCCGTAATCATCGCCTGGATTTCGGCGTTCGAGAGCACCTTGTCGATTCGCGCTTTCTCGACGTTGATGATCTTGCCGCGTAGCGGCAGGATCGCCTGGAACGTCGACTGACGTGCGCGGACCGCAGAGCCGCCTGCGGAGTCGCCCTCAACCAGGAACAATTCCGTGTTCTCGGGATCGCGGTCACTACAGTCGGCCAGCTTGCCGGGCAGACCACCGGAATCAAGCGCGCCCTTGCGTCGTGCGAGGTCCCGAGCCTTACGAGCGGCCATGCGCGCCTGTGACGCGTTGACGGCCTTGGCGCAGATGGTGCGGGCGGTCGTGGGGTTCTCCTCGAAGTACTCGCTGAGGCCCTGATTCACGGCCTGGTTCACGAACCCGGCGATCTCAGAGTTCCCGAGCTTCGTTTTCGTCTGACCCTCGAATTGCGGCTCGCGCAATTTGACCGAGACGATCGCGGTGAGCCCTTCACGGGTGTCGGTACCTTCGAGATTGTCGTCTTTGTCCTTGAGCAGGCCCTTTGCACGCGCGTAATCGTTGACCAGGCGGGTCAGCGCGGTCCGCACGCCGGTCAGGTGCGTACCACCCTCGTGGGTGTTGATGTTGTTGGCGAACGTATAGACCGCCTCGTTGAACGATGCGGTCCACTGAAATGCCGCCTCCAGCGAGCCCTCGGGTCCCTCCGCCTCGATCATGATCACGTCGCGATGCAGTACCTCGCGGCCTTCATTCAGATGGGTCACGAAGTCGATCAGGCCGCCCTGGTAGCAGTGGGTCTCCTCCCGGCCCTCCCCACGCTCGTCCACCAGCCGGATCGTCAGGCCCTTGGTGAGGAACGCGGTCTCGCGGAACCGCTTGGCGAGGACATCGAAGTCGAAATCGGGCTCCTCGAAGATGTCGCGGTCGGGCAAGAAACTGATTGTCGTCCCGGTGCGATCGGTCGGGGGGCCCTGCTCGATCGGCGTAGTGGGCTCGCCGATCGCGTACTTCTGGGTCCACAGGTACCCATCGCGGGCGATCTCGGCCGTCAACGACTCCGACAGCGCGTTGACCACACTGATGCCGACGCCATGCAGCCCACCCGAGACCTTGTAGCCCTCGCCGCCGAACTTGCCGCCGGCGTGCAGGACCGTCAAGACGACCTCAAGGGCGCTCCGTCCGCCCTGCTCGGCCATCGCCGAGACCGGGATGCCGCGTCCGTTGTCGACGACGGTGCACGAACCGTCCGGATGGAGGGTGACATCGACGCGGTCGCAATAGCCCGCGAGGGCCTCATCGACCGAATTGTCGACGGCTTCGTACACCAGGTGGTGAAGCCCTCTCGGACCGGTCGAGCCGATGTACATGCCCGGTCGACGGCGTACCGCCTCGAGTCCTTCGAGGACGGTGATGTCGGTTGCGTCGTATCCGGGTCGCCCCTGCTGGTTGGTTGTCACGCGTCCTTTCCGCTGCAGTACTGCACTCCACACATCCTAGCAATCACGGTCGGCGCCCTGACGCCTCGAGTCCGGGAAATTGCAGGGGAATCCTGTTCATTTGGTACGCGTTTGGTCCCACCGGCGCGCGATCGCCCCGGCGGCCGCGCGCGTGATCGCGTCGCGTAACGCCGGATCCTCGATCCCCTCAGTCATCCCCTGTGCCGCCTCGGTGGCCGCCTTCTGTGCGGCTGGCGAGATTTCCGTCGGCGCGGGCGCGTCACACTCGGGCAACGCGACGGCGTGATCGGCGATGACGGGGTCCAGTCGCGTCAGAGAAACACCTGCAAGGCGTCCTAATTCTGCGCAAAGGTCGTCGGCGTCGAACAGTATCTGCTGCGCGCGCATCGCATCGGCGCACGCGATGGTCACGACGCCGTTGCGTGAAACGCGAATCGGAATCGCACCCGCACCACGGGGACCAAGCTCGCGCCACGCGGCGGCGAGGTCGACCTTCCCGACTGCCGCCGATTCCCCGCCGTATTTCGGCAGGAACCGCGACGCAGGTGCCGCGTCCCGACGGCGGCGCGTCCTACGGGGTGCAGACACCGTCGCGCACCTGAAAGATCGTGACCTCCCGTGACGTGCCGGCCAACGAGGCCGCCGGGTCCGCGGACGTCAGCACAACCTGCTCCTGACCGTCGAGTGCGGCAAGCAGCGCCGCGCGCCGGTCCGGGTCGAGCTCCGAGAGCACGTCGTCCAACAGCAGTATGGGCCCCGCTCCGGCGGCGCGCATCTGGTCACGATGTGCCAAGAGCATTGCGAGGGCGGCCGTCCGCTGCTCACCCTGGCTCCCCAGGCGACGCAGGTCGCGGTCACCGGACCCGACCCACAAGTCGTCGCGGTGGGGCCCGGAGGTCGTCAGGCCAGCGGCCAGGTCACGCGCACGCTGCGACTCAAGCCGCTCGCGCAACCGATCCTCCAGCGCATCGCCGGGGACGTCGGTCAGGCTTGCTGGTGACGGTTCCCATCTCAAGGTCCCATCGGGGCCGCCGCCCAGACGTTCGAGCCAGTAGGCGTATCGGGGCGCGAGGGCCCCGGTCACGGTACGGCGAGCGAGGGCGACCCGCGCGCCATGGACGGCCATCCGGGCCTCCCAGGGGAACGCCGTACGGACATCCGTCGCCCCCGAGCGCGCCCGGCGAAGCAGCGCATTACGCTGGCTCAGCGCGTCCTGGAAGCCGGTCAATTCATCGGAAAACCCGGGGGTCGTGGCCTCCAGAAGCCGGTCAACACCTCGCCGACGTGCGGCCGGCGGCCCTTTCACCGCCCGCAACTCCTCCGGGACGAACACCAGCACGGCGCTGGGCCGACGCCATAGCATCAATTGGCGCACACCGGCGCCGTCGAGGGACAGGCGGCGCCCGATTCCCACCGCGTACCCAATCTCCCGACGCACATGCAGTCCGGGATTCGTGGGATCGTCGAAGTCTCCAGCCACCCGCACCGCCGGTGCGCCCGTACGGACCAGTTCAGCCAGTTGCGAGGTGCGGGGCGAGACCCCGAGTGTCGCCAGGACAATGGCCTCGACGATCGAGGTCTTGCCTGCGCCATTGGGCCCGTTGATCACCGTCAGTCCACCCGGCAACTCGAGTGCAAGACGGCGCCAACAGCGCAGATCGCTGATCGCAAGCGATCGAATCCGCCACGGCCGACCGTCCGGCACGCGCGTCGCCCTGACTCAGCCGCTAAGACGGATGGGCATCAGGAGATAGCGAAAGTCGTCGCTTTCGCCTCTCAATAACCCCGGGCGCAGCGGGCTAATGATGCCCAGCCGCACAGTGTCGCCCTCAATACTCTCCACGCCGGCGCGCAGAAACTCGACGTTGAACCCGATCTCCAGCGGGTCCCCCGAAAACGCGACGGGCAGCGATTCCCGACCTTCGCCGAGTTGATCACTGACCGCCGACACGGTGAGTTGGCCGTCACTAAATGACATCCGCACCGGGGTGTTGCGCTGCGCCAGCACACCAATCCGCGTCAAGACGCCAAGTAACTCGACGCGGTTGAACTGCAACTCGTGTTCGAACCGCTCCGGGATGAGTTGTCGGTAGTCGGGAAACTGGCCATCGATAAGGCGTGTGGTCAGTCGCACGTCGCCCGCGCGCAGCGTGCATTGCGTCTCGGTCAACACGAGTTCGGCCTCATCGGCACCCGCCAACGCCAGTACCCGCTGTGCTTCGGCGAGCGCACGTGCGGGGATCAGTGCTTCGACGGGCTCCGACGGTCCACCGGTGATCGCACCTCGCCGGACCGCGAGTCGATACGAGTCGGTTGCAGCCATGGTCAGCGAATCGGTTTCGAGACGCACCAGGACGCCGGTCAACACCGGACGGGTGTCGTCCCGGGATGCGGCCTTGGTCACACGCTCGGTCGCGGCGAGGATTGTGGCGGCCGGCAACCTGATTCCCTCGCCGACGTCCGGCGGCAGTTCCGGAAACTCCGACGCCTGATGGCAGTTGAGCGTGAACGCGGATGCTCCGCTCGAGAGCGACACAATGCCCTCTCCGGGTCGGTGCTCGATGACCACCGACCCGACCGACATCGAGCGGACGATGTCGGTCGCCAGGCGAGGCAGCACGACGCTGCCGGATTCCTCGATGATGGCGATCAGCGGAGCACGCAGCGAAAGCTCCATATCAGTCGCCGCGACGATGACGTTGCCGTCCTTCGCTTCGATGAGCACGTTGCCCAAAACAGGCACCGTGCTCTTGGTGGAGGTTGCCCGTCCAACCACCGAAAGCACGGCGGCGAGATCTTCCTTCGCACACGTCAATCGCATGACGACGACCCTACCGGGCAGCGGCCAGATATGTCGCTCACGATGTTGAAGTAAGAAGATCTAAGAAAGAATTCTCGTGGTAACCATAGGCGCTGTGGATATGGGGACGACCGGCTGTCATGCCCATAACCATGAGGGTTTTGGTGGTGACGTGGGGTGTGCAGGACGGTGTCGGGCACTCCCCAGGTTCCACGGTGTGGCGGCAGGGGACGCCGCGCCGGCGCACTCTGTGGACGCGGGCGCGGCCCGTTGCGGGGTTGTCGGCGAGTCATCCCCAGGGGGCAACGAGCGCAGCGGTACGAGGTCGTCGACGAGCGGTGAGATCTACGTCGCCACAGACACGGTGCAACACACGCCGAGGGATGGGAGAAGGTTGTGCGCGTCAGCGGCGCCGCGTGCCGGTGAGGCGGGTAGTGAGGGTCTGCACGGCCGAGTAGACCTCACCCTCGTCGCTCATCTGCTGGGCGACTTTCTGGACGGCGTACATCACCGTCGTGTGGTCGCGGTTCCCAAACGCCTTGCCGATGTTCGGGAGCGACCCATCGGTGAGTTCGCGGCTGAGGTACATCGCAACCTGACGGGGGGTGACCAGGCGGCGGGTCCGCTTGTGTCCGATCAACTCATCAAACCCGATATCGAAGTAGCGGCAGGTCTCACGCTGGATATTCTCGATCGTGACGATGCCGTCGTCGGGCGGATAGAGGTCCTGGAGGACCTCCTGAGCGAGCTCGACGCTGACCGGTCGCCCGGAAATCGACGCATGCGCCATGACGCGGGTCAGCGCACCTTCGAGCGCACGCACGTTTGTCGACACGCGGGACGCGATAAACGAGAGCACTTCGGTGTCGCGCACTTGATATGCGTCGTACTGGACGCGCTTGCGGAGGATGGCGATGCGGGTCTCAAGGTCCGGCGGCTGGATGTCGGTGATCAGGCCCATCTCGAATCGTGAGCGCAGGCGGTCTTCGAGTGTTGCGATCGCTTTCGGGGGACGATCGGAGCAGATCACGATCTGTTTGCCGCTGTCGTGGAGGGCATTGAAGGTGTGGAAGAACTCTTCCTGGGTCTGCTCGCGCCCTTGCAGCGACTGGATGTCGTCGATCAGCAGCACGTCGACGCTGCGGTAGCGGTCCTTGAACGTGCGGATATTGCCGTCACGCAGGGCGTTAATGAATTCATTGGTGAACGTCTCAACCGAGACGTACAGGTACGCCAACTCGGGGTAGTTGCTGTCGACGAAATGTCCGATCGCATGGAGGAGGTGAGTCTTGCCAAGGCCGACACCGCCATAAATGAAAAACGGGTTGTACGCGCGCGCCGGAGCCTCCGCCACCGCAAGCGCCGCGGCATGGGCGAACCGATTCGACGGTCCGGTTACGAACGCGTCGAACGTGAAGCGCGGCTGAAGCCGTCCTTGATGACGCCGGGGAATCTCAACGCGCGCCGCCGCCTCGTCCGTGTGCGATTCCAGGGCTGGCTGGTCGTCCGAGGGAGCGATGATGACCTCGACTTCGAGATCCGACCCGGTCACCTCGAACAGTGCGTCTTTGAGTAGGGTCATGTATCGCTGCTGGACCCAATTGCGTGCGAATTCGGTGTCGACGCCAATCGTCAATACGTCCGACTTCAGCGCCAGAGCTTGGGCGTGGCCAAACGCGAACGTGAACGTCGACGGGTTGAGTGTCGATTGGAGCCGGTCACAGACTTCGGTCCACACCGACGCGACATCGATGCCGGGGGGTGGGGTAATTGACGTTTCGTTCACGCGACGACCCTAGAACAACGTCGACAACAATCGTGACCCGTTCGGGGTCAGGGAGCGACGACCGTCGCTGTCCCGCGAGACGAGCCCGCGGCTCTCGAGGACGACCAACTCGCGTCCGCAGCGTCCGACGGTCCAGGAAAGTTCTGCCGCCACATGTTCCGGCAGCGACGGCCCCATCTCCAGCAAGAGCGCCATCACGAGTCGGTCGTCCTCGGCGGGCATCGCGGCGTTCTCGGAGTCATCCTCGATGACGTGGTTCGGGGTCGTCAGCGTCACGACCGTCCCGCCCCCGAGATTTCGCGCGAACTCGATCGTTCCGCCCTCGGCATCCATGACGCTGGCCGCCAGGGGCAGGCCGCAGCCAACCCCGCGGATGATCGACCGCTCGTCGTCGCCGGCGGTCGTGAAGCCGGGCTGCATCGCTTGGCCTGGGTCGTCGATCCCCGGGCCAGAGTCGGAGACACGTACGACGTGCCCATTGGACAGGACGCTTACCAGGGCATCCCGGAAGTCCGCGTGGACGAGGTTCTCGATGATCTCGCGTATGGCCACGATGGGCAGGCGAGCCCAGCGGGCAACCGCCTCAAACAGCCGTTCGATCAGGGTTCCCGGGTCATCGCCGGCGATTTCCGCCACCGTCGGAGGCTCGGTTGGCTCGTGGTAGACGGCGAGGCGCGCACATCGCGTGGATGACATCGCTGGACTGGGATGTGAGTAGGCGAGTGTGCTCATATTGAACGGGTACAGCAGCCGCACTGGCCACCGCGGAAACTCTAATCGGGGCCAGGTCGCGATAGGAACCCCTGGGATCCCCTGTGGAAAACGTTCGACGGGTGCAAGCGGCAAAAACCGTTACGGGATGTCACATCGACAACGATCGTTCCATCCGCGATCCCGTCTCGCGGCGAGACTCTCGAGGTTTTCCACAGACCTATCCCCACATGGGGAAAACATCACGAGCCCCCGACACGGCGCCTCCTGGTATGATTCCAGACCCGAGAAACCGGGGCGCGCTGTGGTCCGCCCTCAGACGGCCGCGGCTGAGGCCAAGGAGCAGAACGGCCCGTGAAGCGCACATACCAGCCAAACAAGCGTAAGCGCAAGAAGACCCACGGTTTTCGTAAGCGCATGAGTACTCGTGCCGGTCGGGCAATCCTGAAGCGCCGCCGTGCAAAGGGCCGCGCGCGGATCTCGGCCTGACGTACCCGCGATGTCGTCAGCCGACCGACCGGCGCAAGGTCGTCGAGGACGCATCAGCCGTTCGCGTGATTTCGACGCCGTGTATCGGCGCGGTCGGTCCGCGGCCGGACGTCACCTTGTGGTGTATGCCTTTCCACGTGAAGATGCCGACGACGAAGCGCCCGCCCGCCTGGGCCTGTCTGTGTCGCGCAAGGTCGGAGATGCCGTGACGCGCAATCGTGTCAAGCGTGTATTGCGCGAGGAGTTCGCGAGGGTCGCCGCGACGGTTCCCGCGCGGCTCGACGTGGTCGTGATCGCCCGGGCCGGATGCGCGGCCTATATTGATGAGCACGGGTCGGCCGCACTCGGGGCCCGGCTTGGCGAACTGCTGGCACGCGCGATCAGCGCGACGGCGCCGGAATCGCGTCAGCCCGACGTCGCATGAAGGCGACTGACGTGTCAGCCCAACGGGTCGCGATTGCACCGATTCGAGCCTACCAGCGGGTGATCTCGCCGATGTTCGGCCGTCGCTGCAAGTACCACCCAACCTGTTCCGAGTACGCGGTTGGCGCGGTCCGCCAGTTCGGCGTGATGCGGGGCGTTGTGTTGGCCGCGTGGCGGCTGCTGCGCTGTAATCCCTGGAGCGCCGGCGGGGTTGATTACCCAGCTGAGCAGCGGGTGTTCCGGGGTCGCTCGTGATCAATCCGCTCAATCCGCTCGAAACCGCGGTCCTGTGGATCCTCAATCACCTGCACAACGACCTCTACCTGAGCTATGGGTGGTCGATCGTGGTGCTCACGCTATTGATCCGCGCCGCGCTGCTCCCGCTGGTCATCAAGCAGTACCGCTCGATGCGCCAGATGCAGGTTCTCGCGCCACAGATCAAGGAGATGCAGCGCAAGCATAAGGGTGACAAGAAGAAGCAGCAGGAAGAGTTGATGCGGCTCTACCAGGAGAACAACGCCAACCCGTTCGCGTCATGCCTTCCCCTGGTCGCACAGATCCCGGTGTTCCTTGGCCTCTACTACGGCCTGAAGCGGTTCTCGAATTCCGCGGGAACGAACTCGGATTTGTCGTTCATGCACATCATCCCGAACATCACCCACCACGTCAGCAGCCTGCCGACGTCATCGGCCATCATCTTGGCGATCGTCTACGGCGGTTCACAGCTGCTGTCGACCGAGCTCTCGTTCGAGCCGCAGACCCCCGATCTCCAGCGCCGGATCATGCGACTGATCCCGATCCCGATCGTGCTGTTTGCGTTCCAGTTTCCGTTTCCCGCAGGTTTGGCGATCTACTGGGTCACTACCAACATGTGGACCGCCGGCCAGATGTTGATCATCAAGCACCGCATCGGCCTGCATCTGAAGGAGGAGGACCGACCGTCAACCTCGCGATCGTCCCGGACCGCGCCAAAGGCCGAGCAGGTGGTGCTGGAGGGTCCAGTCGACGACGACGCATCGCCGATGGAGCTTGCCGCCGAGACCACGGACACCGCGGTTCCGGACGACGGAGACGTCACCGCGACCGCTGACGTGGAGGACGACACCGCGGAGGAAGCCCCGACTCCGGCCGCGTCGGCCCCCCGATCTCAGGGCAGCCAACCGCGGCGCAAACCACGTCAGCGCGGGGGCCCGAGCGGGCAGAACAAGCAACGTCGACAGCCGAAGAAGCGCAGGTAAGCGGACATGGGTACCGATCAGGAGCTGACTCCCGGCGGCAAGGCCCTCGCAGGGGTTCTTGAGAAGGTCGCGACGGGGTTCGCCTTGGCGTGCGAAGTGCACGTGGCCAGCGGCGATGATGGTGAGATTGCGGCCACGATGGACGGCGACGGCGCCGACGCGCTCGTCGGGCGTGGCGGGGCCGTCATCGATGCGCTCCAATACCTCGCGTCCCAGATCGTGAGCCGCGCCGAAGGCGGGGGCCGATACCGCGTCTCCCTTGACGCCGGCGGATACCGTACCCGTCGCGAGGCCGCCCTCGTCGCCTTGGCGGATCGGGCCGCCGCCGAGGCCGTCGAATTCGGCGAAGAGATCGAGCTTGACGCCATGACGCCCCACGACCGGCGCATCGTGCATATGGCCCTCAAGGATCGCACCGACGTCGTGACGAGGAGCGAAGGCGATGAACCGCGCCGGCGCATCGTCGTCGAGCCCGCCGACTAGCCGGACGTTTCACGTGAAACATGGGCCGGCGCGCCAGGTCGCAGACCTGGCATCGTCGATGGGGCTGGAGGTGTCGCTCGACCAGGCGGGCCACCTGGTGGCGCTGGTCGACCGCGTCCTGCAGGAGCCGCAGAACCTGACCGCGATCGAGGATGTCGCCGAAGCCGTCGAGCGGCACCTTGCCGATTCGCTTGCCGGACTGACGATCCCCGAGCTCGCCGGGCCGACGCTCGTGGACCTCGGTAGTGGCGGGGGGTTCCCGGGATTGGTGATCGCGATGGTGCGTCCCGACATCGCAGTGACCTTGCTGGAAAGCGAGCGCCGCAAGGCGGAATGGCTCACCAGGGCGTCCGTTGATCTGCGTAACGTTCGGGTCGTGGCTGATCGATCCGAGTCGTTCGCGGTGCGCGAGCGCGAGACGCACACCACGGTCACCGCGCGAGCGGTCGCGCCCGTCGTTCCGACGATCGAATTGGCCGCGCCCCTCGTGGCATTGGGTGGCCATCTCGTGCTGTGGACCTCCGAGGCTCCGGCCGACGCCGCGTCGGCGAGCGCCGCCGCCGAGCTCGTGGGCCTCGCCGCCCCGGTTGCGCACCGGGTAGACCCCTTTCCGGGTGCACGGCGCCGCATTCTGACGTTCCGCAAGGTCGGGCCGACTCCCCACCGGTTTCCGCGGCGGCCCGGGCGTGCGACGTCGCGCCCGCTGATCGCGCCGGTTGTCCCGAAGGATGAGCGGTGATTTACGCCGTGGCCAACCAGAAGGGCGGTGTCGGTAAGACGACAACGACCGTCAACGTCGCTGCATGCCTTGCCGACATGGGATTCCGCGTACTGCTCGTCGACCTCGATCCGCAGGCGAATGCGTCGAGCGGGCTCGGGTTTCGGGGCGACGACGGCCTGACGATCGCCGACGTCATCCTCGACGGGGCTCCCCTGCGCGCTGCAATTCGGGCGACGAAGGTCGCGAACCTCGACATCGTCCGGTCGCATCCTGACCTCTCGAGCGCTGCAGTCGAGCTTCCGGGGCGCGATGGGCGCGAGCGCATCCTCGAGCATGCCGTGGCGGAGGTTCGTGACGAGTATGACTACATCGTCATCGACTGTCCGCCATCGCTCGATCTCCTGGCGGTCAATGCGCTGACCGCAGCGGATCGCCTGATCATCCCCGTCCAGTGCGAGTACTACGCGCTGGAGGGGCTGTCGCGCCTGATGGACACGATCATCGGCGTTCGTACGCACCTGAATCCGCGGCTCGGACTCGGAGGGTTGCTGCTGACGATGCACGACAGCCGGACTCGGGTCAGCGGCGACGTTGTTGCCGAAGTGCGGCGCCACTTCCCTGACGCGGTATTTGCCACCGTGGTGCCGCGCAACGTTCGCATCATCGAGGCTCCCTCATACGGCGAGCCCGTCACACGCTATGACCCGCATTGTGCCGGTGCGCAGGCATATGTCGATGTCGCGAAGGAGGTTGTTGCCCGTGGCTGATTCCCCTGATCGTCGCCGCTTGGGTCGCGGTCTGGCGTCGCTGCTTGGCGATCAGGCGGCCGCAATCGTCGCCGACGAAACGTTGCGCTCGCTGGCGACAGACGAGGTGCATCCGAACCCGCACCAGCCTCGGCAGCGGATCGACGACGACGCCCTGAATGCCCTTGCTGCATCCATCCAGCGCCATGGCGTGGTCCAGCCGATCATTGTGCGTCCGCGCGAGGCGGGCGGCTACGAGCTGATCGCCGGTGAGCGTCGCTGGCGGGCGGCGGGCCGGGCCGGACTGGGTCAGATCCCGGCGATCGTCCGTGATGCCGACCTCGGCGACCGGCTTGAACTGGCACTCGTCGAGAACATGCTGCGCGAGGACCTCTCGCCGATCGAAGTCGCGCGGGCCTGCGCGACGCTGATCGAGGATTTCGGCCAAACGCACCAGGATGTCGCCACTCGCCTTGGCCGATCCCGACCGGCGGTGTCAAACCTGATCCGCCTGCTTGAGCTCCCGGAGGAAATTCAGGACATGATCGATCGCGGCGAGCTGTCGGAGGGGCATGGCCGCGCGATCCTGATGGCCGACGGCCCCCGCGCCCAGCGCCTACTTGCCGAGCGCGTCCGCCGGGATGGCCTGACCGTGCGGCAGACCGAGCAGTTGGCGCGTCGCTCCGGGCAGCAGGCCCGGCCAGCGGGGTCGAGGCAACCCCTGTCCGTCGCCGACGACGCGATCGACGCCTTCACGGCAGCGTTCGACGCGCCGGTACGTGTACGGGCCTCGGCCCGCGGCGATGTCGTGGTCGAGTTACGGTTCGCCAGCGAGCAGGCCCTGCAGGCCGCGCTGGCCCGTCTGGGCGCGCTGGCTCGCTAATGGTGCGCGCGGTACGTCTGTCCCTTAACGGATCAGCCCGTCGCGAAGGCCGATGGCCACGGCTTGCGAGCGGTGCCCGGCCTTGAGTTTGGTCAAGATGTGTGCGACGTGCGTCTTGACGGTCTCGCTGCCGAGTACCAGTCGCTCACCGACTTCGCGGTTCGTGCAGCCTTCCGCCAGCAGTTGAAGAATCTGCTGCTCACGGGCGCTTAGTACGCGTTGTGTCGGGGCAACCCGGGTGGCCAGAACCGAGGGATCGACGCGGGGGTCTGCATACAGACGACCGGCGGCAACCTGCGCGATCGCCGTGGCGATAGCCGCCGCCGCCGCGTCCTTACACAGCACCCCCGTCGCTCCGTTCGCCCGTGCCGTCCGGTCGGTCTCTTCGTCGATCCCGTCGACGAACATTACGACCCGCACCCCCGGATGGGCGGAACAAATCCGTCGGGTCGCCTCGAATCCGTCAACGCCCGGCAGGCCGGCATCCATGACAACGACGTCGGGTCGCCGACGGCTCACCAACGCGAGCGCCTCGTCGCCGTCGGCCGCCTCGCCGACGATGACCATGTCGCGGCGCTGGGACAGGATGCGACGGAGCCCCTCGCGGACGACCGCGTAGTCATCAACGAGCAGCACGCTGATACGCCGCCGCCCGCCGGATTCCGGGCGGCTGTCGTCTCGGGAAGGCAGCGGCTGCGCCGCGTGGTTCATGCGGCCTCCGAGGTGACCGTGGAACCGCGAATGAGTGGGCGATCCTGGATTCGAACCAGGGACCTCATCCTTATCAGAGATGCGCTCTAACCGACTGAGCTAATCGCCCACGCGCGCGGCGTTGGCGATCCTAGCAACCGGTGAGGGGAACGGCCATGCCGGCTGCCACGCCGCGAGTAGTGACGGGTGTCGGACGCGGTGCGGTGTGGTGGGATTATCATGAGTCCGGTGGTCTGGACGGTTGCCACGGGCCGATCAAAGCGAGGCGTTGTGCAGGAGATGAGCATTTACGGCGTGAGCTTCGACATGGTCGGCAAACAGCCGATTGTGCTCCTGAAGACCCAGTCCGGGAACAAGTTCCTGCCCATCTGGATCGGCAGCACCGAGGCGACGGCCATCCTCATGAAGCTGCAAGGCGTCGAGACGCCGCGCCCGATGACCCACGATCTGCTGTCGGACATGGTGCGCCAGCTCAACGCGGAAGTCTCGAGGGTCACCGTGACCGAGCTGCGGGACAACACGTTCATGGCGCTCATCACGCTCCGCGCGGAGTCGGGCGAGATCGAGATCGATTCCCGCCCGTCGGATGCCCTGGCGCTTGCGGTCCGCGTGGACGCGCCGATCTTCGTCGATGACAAGGTCATCGAGGACAGCGCGCTCGAGTTCGACGAAGACGTCGACGACACGGACGAGGTGGTCGAGCGCTTTAAGGAGTTCCTCGACGACGTGACGCCGGACGACTTCGCCGCCTAATCGTCGGCGGTCTCCTGCTTGGTCAGCTCGAGCACCTGGTCGTAGATCGCGTCCAGGCCCGTCGCGGAGAGCGGGCCACGGTTGGCGCCTTGAAGGTACTGGTGCATCCAGCGCTCGCGCTCGGGGTCGACGAAGGGGATGCCCTGGTCTTCCTTGTACGTTCGCAGACGCCGGACCAGGGTAAGTCGTTGGTTGATCAGTTGCATTAATTTCAAATCCGTATCCAGAATGGCGTCGCGCATCTGGCGGATCACGTAGCCCGATTGTGGATCGGAAGTCATCGGCCCTCGTCGGTAGACCCTCGTAACCGTGATCGACAGTACCAGCCGATTCCCACGTTGGTCTGTGGGCCCCGCACGGGCTACCCTATGCTGCGTTGTCGGCACACCTCGCGGCCGCGACCGTTGGAGGCCTGGCCCTGCATTCGATCCTCGTGCCGGTAGCGTCGTTTGGGTCGCGCGCACCGTCGCTGGCACACACATCATGAGCAACCGATGAACTCACGTTTTCGCATGCCACTCGGGCTGCGAACGGTGGCGCCCGATGAGCGACTGTCGATCGTCGACCATCTCAGCGAGCTCCGCCGCCGCCTGATCGTCTCGATCGCCGCGCTGGTCGTCGCCTTCATCGTGGCGTACGTCGGCCGCACGGAGATCCTGCACCTGCTGATCCGCCCGCTGCCTCCGGAACAGCGTCACTTTGGCTTGATCACGCTTGCCCCGACCGAGCCATTCATCACGATCATGGAGGTCTGCCTGTGGGCGTCGATCCTGATCACGCTGCCGGTGTGGCTCTACCAGGTCTATGCGTTTGTGATTCCCGCGGTCGGGCGGCATAGCCGCCGCCGCATGCTCGCCGTCGTGGCGGCCGTGTCGGCGCTGTTTCTCGGCGGTGTGCTGTTTGGCTACTACATCGTCTTGCCGATCGCCCTGCGGTTCTTCCTGGGTTTCGGCGGCAGCCAGTTCACCAGCCAGGTGCGCGCCCAAGACTACTTCGGCTTCGTCGCCACGTTGCTCCTGATGGCGGGTCTGACCTTTGAGGTTCCGCTGGCGATGGCGGCGTTTGCACGGATGGGCCTCGTCACGCCCACCATGTATCGCAAGCACTGGCGACTGGCTATCGTCGGAATTGCCGCGATTGCAGCATTTTTGCCGACCGGCGACCCGTTCAGCATGCTGCTGATCATGATGCCAATGATCGGCTTGTATGTGATCGGCATCTGGTTGGCGTCGTTGTTCGGCCGTCCGCTGGTCTGGCAGCGCGGGGCGTGGCTCGACGGCACGCCGCCAAACCAGTCTGACGACTCGCTGGCACCACCCGCCTAATCGTCGCGCAGGTGCCGTCCGGTGATCCGCAGGAAGACGTCTTCGAGCGTCGCTCGGCGCGCTGACTGCAGGTCGCCCGCGATGCCCTCACGGCGCAGCCGCTCGTGCAGGGCCTCCGCGTCCTGCCCCGCGATTTGGACCAGGTCGCCGTCGATCTGAACGGTCGCCTCCGGGATGTTGAGCGCGGTGAGGCGTGCCCGGTTCTCGGAGGACATGCGCAGCTCGAGCACCTCGCGCCCGACGTCGCTCCGCACCAGCTCTGCGGGCGGTCCGTCGCGAATGATGCGCCCCTCGTCCATGATCACGATGCGGTCGCACAGCTGCTCGGCTTCATCCATGTAATGGGTGGTCAGCACCAATGTTGCACCGCGCTGGCGCAACTGGCGAAGTCGGTCCCAGACGGCGTGACGCGCCTGAGGATCGAGTCCGGTCGTTGGCTCGTCGAGCAGGATGAGCTCGGGTTCGTTGATCAGGGCGCGCGCGATCTGCAGGCGGCGCTGCATGCCCCCGGACAACCGCTCGACGGCCTCATCGCTGCGCTCGGTGAGCTGAACGAACTCCAGCAGCGTGTCGGCACGACGACGTGCATCGGTCCGGGAGAGCGCAAAGTAGCGCGCGTAGATCAACAGGTTCTCGCGGACGGTCAGCTCGAGATCGAGGTTGATGTCTTGTGCGACGACACCGAGCCGTTGCTTGAGTGCCCGCGGCTCGCGATCGGGGTCGCGGCCGAGTACCTGCAGGTCGCCGCCGTCGCGGGAAGTCAGGCAGGACATCATGCGCATCGTCGTCGACTTGCCGGCTCCGTTGGGGCCGAGCAGACCGAAGCACTGACCCACGGCGATGTCGAAGCTGATGCCATCGACCGCCACCCGCGAACCGTAGTGCTTGACCACGTCGTGGGCCGATGCGGCGACTCCCGCAGGGCGCGTGTCGCTCATCACGCGGGAATCGATGGCCGCTGTCGATGGAACAGGGCCTTGATGATGCGTACGACGTCACGGAGCTCGGGTCGCGCGAAGAACCGGGCGGCGACGACGTATGCGACCAGCGCCAGCGCCACCTTGGTCAGCAATGGCGCGATCAGGGCCGGCGACTTCAAGCTGTCTGTCGGCCAGATCTGGTTGGCCCCGAGCGCCACTATGACGCAGATTCCTCCGCAAAGGATGATACGGCCCTGCTGTCGCGCCAAGCCCTTGAGGTTGAATCCCGGAAAGCGCCGGCGCAGATACCACAGGTAGATGGCGACGTTCAGGTAGATGCCGATGAGCGACGCGAGGGCGATTCCGCCCTGGGCAAGGGGCTGGAGCAGGATCAGGTCGAGCACGATCGTCACCACGACCGAGACGACCGTCGCGACGAGGATCTCACGCTGCAGGTGTGCCGCGGCCAATGCCCGATTGAGGAACATCGTCAAGAAGGCTCCGAGCGTCGCGAGCGCGTACCAGGCGAGGGGCGTCGCGGTCTGGTGGACGCAGACTTCGCCGCATTGGCCTCGGCCGAGCAACAGCTGTGTGGTCTCGGTCGCATACAGCGCGATGAGAAAGCCCGCCGGGACCGCAGTCAGCGCAAGCAGCCCGTTGATGCGGTCGATGCCCCGCAGGGCCTCATCGTCCCGGCCCTCGGCGATGAGCTTGGCGACGAACGGGAACAGCGGCATCAGGACCGGCACGAGCAATGCTGCGCGCGGCGCCGCGCCGAGACTATTGGCGTACTGGAGCGCGGTGACGCGCCCGGCTTCGAGCGATGACGCAAACAGCTTGTCCGTGAAGGAATTGATCTGCTGCAACACCGATGCGACGGCCACGGGGATGGACGTGATAAGCACGGCCGTCAGGCCGGGGTGCGTGAAGACCGGTTTGAGCTGGACTCCGCGGCGGAGGCGAAGAAACTGCGGCAGTTGCAGGAGCACCTGCAACAGAGCGCCGATGGACACACCCCACGCGGCTGCCTGAATTCCGATGCTCCCGCGCCCGACGATCACGCCGACGATGATGCCGACGTTGAAGGCGATGCCGACGGCGGCGGGGACGGCGAACTTGTTGTAGATCTGCAGCAGCGCGGTCAGGAGCGCGGCAATGCCCTGCAGCAGCAGCGCCGGCGCCATGATCCGTACGAGCTGTGCGGTAATGGCCGCGCGGGTCGGATCGAGGTGGTACAGCGCGGTTGGAACCTGGGGAAAGATCGCGATGAATGCCGTCATCGCGATCAGCGCCAGCGAGACCCAGGCCGCGTAGGCCCAGACCAACTGCCAAGCGGACTGCTCGTTCGTGCGCTCGCGTTCGGCGGCGAACGTCGGGATCACCACGGTGATGACGGCGTACAGTACGACCGCGGCGACGAGGTTTACCAGCAATAGGGCGTCGACGAATCCGTCGGTCGCAGCGGTGGTGCCGTAGGAGCCCGCCATGACGATCTCGCGGGCGAGGCCGAGCAGGCGGGAGATCATGGTGAATACCGCGACCGCCGTAGCGGCGCGGGCGAGGCGCGTTGTCGTCACGGGGCGGTGTGTGGGGTGAGCGCCGCGATGGTGTCGACCCCGGTGGCCACGATGGTGCCGTCGACCCCGATCGCGGCGGCGTACCGGCCGAGCGGGCGTAACACGACTTGCTGCCCGGTATGGATGTCGAAGGCGTAGGTGTGGCCGGCGCTGACTGGCTTGCCGAGCGTCGAGATCCACACGAGATTGCCGAGCACCGACGGAGAGCCGGAGATCTCCTGGCCGAGGTCCCGGTGCCAGATCACATCCCCGGTCACCGCATCGAGGGCGTAGAGGTTGTGGTTGTAGCTGCCCTCAAACACGATGCGGTCGGCGACCGCCGCGCTCGAGTACACCCAGTCGCTGACCACGCGGACCCAGTTGATCGCGCCGGTCGTCGCGTCAAGACCCAAGATCCGGCCGTTGACGTTGCCGATGTACACCCGTCCGTATGCGACGGCCGGTCCTGCGTAGAAGCGTCCAGGGCCCTGAAAGGCCTTGCCGGGGCTCGTCGTCCGCCAGACGACGTGGCCCGTGGATTGCGAGAGCGCGCTGACATGGCCGCCGTAGTCGCCAACGATCACATTGCTGCCGGATCGGGCGATCGCGCCCTTGACCGCCCCCGCGACTGCGTCGGTCCAGACGGCTTGGTGGGTTGCGAGCGACACGCGTACGACGTTGCCGGATCGCGTGCCGACGTAGACGCCGTCACCGAGTACCAGGGGGGACGTCTCGATGGAAGACCCGAGCGACAGGCTCCAAAGCTGCTGACCTGACGCGGGATCGAGCGCGATCAGATCGCCCGCGATCGTCGCAAACAGGTCAAGCTGCGGCTGTCCCGCGCTTGCGGTGCCCGGAAGCCCCGTGAGCGCCGGTGAGGCGGCGACCGTCCCCCCGAGCTTGTGGCGCCAATCGATCGTGCCGGAGCGCAGATCGAGCGCGATCGCCACCCCATGGTTTGTGCCGGCGACCACCCGGCCGCCCCCAATGACCGGCGGGAGCTCGACGAGCGAGCCGGTAGTGACGTCCCAGCGCGTGGTGTACGGCAACGCCACGTTGAGTGCGGTATTCGATCGCGTGGATTCCGGTGCGTTTCCGAACGTCGGCCATGCCGGGGCGCTCGCGCTTGCCGCCGGTGCCGCCACCGGGACGAATCCCTTGGTGGTCCCGCGCACCGAGCCTTGGTCGAACCAACCGGCGACGACCGCCCACGCGGCGACCGCGAGGGCGACGATCAGTACCCCTGCGACCACCAGCACGATGTTGCGCCGCCTGTGCGTCGGGCGCTGTCGGTCGGTACGTCGGGTTGCGTCCATGGCGTTGGGGTCGGTTCGCGATCGAGATACTGCCGGGGAGTTCGGGTGCGGATCGGCATGGCGAGTGCGTCGTCGATACCAGGATCCGGGTGGTGTCCCTACGACGAGTCCCGGCCAGCCTCAGGCTCAGCCGCGCGGGCAGCCGGGCTCCCGCGCCAGATGAATGTTGCGATCAGGCCCAACAGGAACCCGATCAGCCCGGCGAGCACGATGGATTGGAGGCGCTTTGGGGCCGTATTCGACGACGTTGCGCTGTATGCCTGCGCCAGGACCTGCGGGGCTTCGGTTGCCCGCACCTGGGCGAGCGCAAGTTGTGCGTTGGCGGCGTTGGTCTGTGCGGTGCCCAACAACTGCGTGTCGGTGGCCAGCGCGACCGCATCGCCGGGGTTCGATGACCCTCCGGCTTGCAGCGCGGCGATGCGGGCCGACAGCTGGTGCTGTTGGACGAGCGCCTGCGCGGCCTGGCTGGTTAGGGTGCGCTCTACCTGCACGACTTGTGTGCCCGTCGACTGGACGAGTTGGTTGGCAAACCCGTTGGCGATGCTGATGGCCGTGTTCGCGTGGGCGTTCGAGGCCGCGACGATCACGACCGGCGGCGCGACGATCGTCGGGCTTACCCCGATCGGGGTCGACACGTGGACGTGGCCGCGGACCTCGGATTGGGGAATTCCGAGTACCAGCGCGGTTTGGTCCGCGAGCCCGGTGACGTCGATTGCGGAGGCGACCGTCTGCGAGCTGGTGAACGGCGACTGCAGCGGGACGCCCTGGACGCTCGTCGGCTGACCGAGGCCGACACGCGCTGTGGCGCTATAGGCCGCGTTATGGGCAATCGACACGACGCCGCCGATGATGATCCCGATCACCGTCGTGGCGAGGATGAGCCAGCGTCCGCTCCACGCGACTTTCAAGTAGTCGCGAATGGTGATTTCCCGATCCACGTCGGAGCGATGCTACCCACTTTTCGCTTGACGTGTGCGTGCGCGCGGCATGGGCCTGGGCGGGGCCGTCCCCCCGCCTAGCAGTCCTCCAGCACCTCAGCGTAGAGGCTCGTGAGGCGGTCGGCTTGGCGCTCAAACGAGAGGCCGGCGTCGAACGCGCGTCGACCCGCGGCCCCCATGCCGGCCGCCAGCGCCCGGTCCCCCAAGAGACGATCGATGGCTGCCGCGTGGGCCGCCGGGTCTGCTGCGGGCACCAGAATGCCGCAGCCGCTCTGGCGGACGATTGCCCCCATGCGGCCGAAATCGCTTGCGACGACAGGGCGCCCGGCCGCCATCGCTTCGACGAGCTTTGTCGGAACTGCGCGCGCGTAGTTCTCATGCACCTGCAGTGGGATCCAGGCAACCGCGGCGTGCGCGAGCAGTTCGGGTACCTCGGAGTGGTCGACGACACCGAGGTAGGTCACGGCGTCGGGCAGCTCGCCCGGATCGCCCGGTCCCGCGAGCAGCACCCGAGCGCCCGGGGTCGTCAGGAGTCCGGACGCGGTGCGCATCACCTCGAGGCCGCGCACCGGTGCCAGCCCGCCCACGTAGAGCACGACGGGCTCCAGACAGGGGCGTGGCACGGGGAAGTCCTCCCCCCAGGGGGCATTGGTCACCGCTCGCACCCGTCGGGCACCGGCGAGGGCAAAGCGGGCAGCGAGGTCCTCATTGACGCCGACGACCGCATCGCAGTGCGCACCGGCGGTACGTTCGAGACGGCTGACGATGGCGGCCAGCGGGCGCCGGATCGGTGCCGGCAGCCACTGTTTGGTGCGGACGGTCTCGCCCAAGTACTCGTGGACGTCGTACACCACCGGCTTGCCGGAGGTCATTCGCAGCCACAGCACTGCGGGAAGCAGTTCCGGATCGTGGACGTGGTACAGATCGGCCCGCGCGCGGCGCGCGCGCCGGACCAGCCGCCAACCGGCCCCGATGCGCGCGGCGCGCCCGGTAGGCTCGCGCAGTCCCAGTACCTCGGCCTGCGCTCCGGCGCGTGCGGCGGCATTGGCGTGTTTGTGCAGGATTCGGACATCGCGCGGGCGGTGAACGCTGGTCAGATGCAAGATCCGGCGCCCCGTGAGGTCGGCGCCTGTGGGCATCGGTTGGGGCCGGATCGGCCCCAGGCGTGCGCCGTCGTCGATCAGCGAATCCAGCAGGTCGTTCCACACCTGTCCGTATCCGGGCGCCCGAGGGTCGGCGAGCGCACTGTTGTGCCACAGCACGGCCGCGGCCCCGCCGTGACGGCGGACGACCTCGATTGTTCGCTTGGCGGCGTCGAGCCCGTCGTCGGCGTTCAGACCCTGGGCGGCCCAAAGGTTCCAGTCCGACAGTGCGAGTGGGATGAGTTCAATTCGTGCGGGGCGCTCATCGTCGAGAATCCATGGCGAGAAGGGGCGTGCGATACCGCATGCGAAACCCGGTCGCTCATGCCATCCCGACGACGCCTCGTAACTCAGCCCGGCGGATTCAATCCAGGCCGGCGTCTCGTGATAGCGGAATCGCAGGTAATGTGCTCGGGCTCCCTGGACCATGCCGCCGATCTCCGCCTCGAAACCCGACAGTTCCGCCATGAACGCATCGCGGGCGTCGGCACCGCCAAACGACGTGTGCAAGGCCACCTCTCCGCCGGCGCCCCGGACGGCCCGTGCCATACGGGCACGCTGGGCGCGGTAGGCCCGAGCGGGGCTACCGTCGTGCGGATCCGTATGCCTGCCGATCAGAAAGACCGTCGAGGCGAGTCCGCGCCGCGACAGGCTCCACAGCAGATCTGCGACGTTGTTCCACGGATCGGTGCCGACCATCGCGGCAGCTCCGCCGGGTGGCAGCGAGTGCGTCTGCTTGCCGAGTTTGGTCAGCATGTGGGGCGTGCGCATGCGCAGGTCGTCGATGTCGTTGGTCAGGTAGACCTGCCAGCCGGTCGGCCGATCGATGCCCAGCGCGTCGGCGATCAGCCCGATGTAGCGCTCGACAGGGGGGTCAAGCGGGTCAAGGCCGGCAACCTGGCCGAAGGTTGACGCGCCGAACGGCAGTCGGCCGAAGCGATCGCGCGTGTCGATGCAGTACTCGTCCCAGCGCACCAGAAGGTGGAACGCGCTCGCCACGATGTCGGCATCGATCGCCGCCGAGGGAGCGCAGGGGCCGAACAGACTTGGCGCTCCGTGCACAAAATGGGCTCGTTTTGTGGAAAAGGCTGTGGATTGTGTAAAAAACTCCTGCGCGCGGCTGTCGGCCGGGATCCAGACGCCCGTCTCCGGCGCGTCCGGCGAGTACACGAGGTCGGCGGGACCGTCCGTGACGTGCATCGTGCGGCCCAATGCGCCCACGATGATGCCCAGCACCCACTCGGCGCGCGGCCGGAACCCGGCACGGCACGGCCCGATGTGCACGCGCACCGGGGACGTGTTCATGGCAGATAGCCGCCGTGCCGCCGTGCCTTCTCGGCGATGGCGATCGCCGTCATCGAGAGGCCAAACATCACCCACATGGGGGAGAACGCGATCATGGTCGAGGGCGCGAGGCTGCCGAGTACGAAGCCGACCATGGCGGCACTGCCGGCCAGGCACAGATAGCGCACGAGAGGGTCCGCCGAGCGGCGTGCCCATCGCAGTTGGCGCGTCAACAGCTGCAGGTAGTACGTGACGTACAGCGCCAGGCCGATCAGTCCAAGATCGACAACCATCTCGAGCCACCAGTCGTGCAGGTTGCTGACCCCGGGAAAGTTGGCCAGTTCCAGGACGTGCGTTTCGGCGTTACCCGCGCCGACGCCGATACCGCCCGTCTGGCCGACAAACGTGATGCCGTCGCCGAGCAGGCTCTCCCGTGCGGCCCCGGAGCCCTGGCCGCTGGCGATCTCCTTCTCCAGCAGCGAAAAGCTGAACTTGTTCACGGCGCGCTGCGGCAGCGGGATGAGGCCCGAGCCGTTGAGCGACGGGACCACGACAATGATCGCCACGATCGCGATCACCACTGCTCCGACAAGCTTTGAGCGCTGCTTGGGGTCGGTCGCGAGAAACAGCAGCAGGGTGAGGAAGACCAGTCCTGCGGCGAGCAGATTGTCTTTGCTGCCCGTGAGCAACAGCGCGGCCAGGTCGAGCACGGTGCCGGCGATACCGATGAGCAGCATCCGGCGTTGCCGGAATATCAGCGGGAGCGTCACCAGGTACGGCAGTGCGAGCGTCAGAAACGTCGCAAAGTTATTCTGGTTGCCGAACACCGAGGTCGCCGCGAACGCGGACCCACCGACCATCTGGGTCAGGCGTGAGGTTGGCAGGTGGTATCCGGTCGCGATCTCGACGAAAGCGAACCCCGTGACTGCCGCGAACGTCCAGCCAAGGACTTTGAGCATCGTAGTCACCCGTTGCCGTGTCGTGAAGACCATCGGCATCGCGACTGCGAGGACGACCATCATCGCCAAGAACGCGGTCCATCGGACGGCGGCGCCCGTATTCTGGGACCACGCGATCGACATCGTCGCCCACGCGATCATTGCCGCCAGGAGGGCTGCCGGGATGCTGAGGGCCGCTGGAAAGCGAATCCGGCCGCCCATGAGCATGTACCCGAATGCGCCCAGTCCGAGGGCAACGATCATGATTCTGAACAGAAATGCCCCGGGGGCCTGTGGGATCGCGAGGTTCGGTCCCAAGATGGCGGCGACAACCGTCGTGCCAACAAACGGGACCATCAGACGCGCGATCGGTCGATCGCTGCTCCGAGCGACGAATGTGACCAGGCCGACCACGACGACCAAGGCGATGGCCGCCTTCGGGCTCAAGACGGCGAGGATCGCCCCGAGCACCGTGAGTGCCGTTGCGCCTGCGACGAGCGGCCAGCGCGGGAACTTCGGGTCGAGGCTGCCGGTCCGAGCGGTCATGCCCGATTGACGTCCGGGAGTGTGCCGTTCACTGCGCCGGCAAGCACGTCGTCGACGATCGCCGCCTGTCGAGTAAGCGCGAAGCGGTCGGCTGCCATCCGGCAGGCGGCTGGGGATGGATGGTGGGCGATCACGTTCAGCAGGCTATCGGCGATGGCCACCGGATTGCCGGGCGCCACGAGGACGCCGCACTCGGTCGGAATGACCTCACGCGCCCCGCCTTCCTCGGTGGCCACGACGGGCCGGCCGGAGGCGAGCGCCTCCAGAATCACGACCCCGAGCGGCTCTATCCGGCTGACGAGCGCCAGCAGATCGCCGGCGGCGATCCAGTCGGCGACGTCATCGTGTGGGAGTGCGCCGGTCAGGGTCACTGCCTCTGCGATCCCCAGACGTTGCGCGCCGCCCACAAGGCTGCGGCGCAACGGCCCGTCGCCGACGAAGACGAGTTGGGCGTCCGGGAGGGTGGCGCGGAGCCGTGCGAACGCGAGCAGCAGGGTCAATGGGTCTTTGCGCGCGGTGAGCCCGCCGACCGCGACAATGACCGGCCCCGACGGCGCCAGTCCCCGTCGCGCGCGCGCCGCCGCACGGTCGCGGATGGTGAAGCTGGCCATGTCCACGCCCATGTTGGCCACGAACACCGGCGGGAGGCGCAACCCGGACGCCGCGAGGCGATCGGCGAGGTACTGGCTGACGGCGATGACGGCGGACGCCCCGGCGAGTCCGGCTGCGGTCGCGTTGCGTACGGTGGCCCGGTGCAGGTTCGCAACGTCACCGCCGTGGGCGGTTACCACCCATGGACGGCGCGCGATCCGGCCGGCGACCGCGGCGATGACCCCGGTCGGGAACAGATAGTGCGCATAGACGACATCGGCCCAGCGCGCGCTCGCCATCGCGCCGGTGGCCAGCCTGCCGTACTTGCGTGGGGTGCGCACCGGGCCGCTGGCCCGTGAGTCAATGACCGCGCGCCGGACCTCGTGACCGCGGTCCTCGAGTGCATCACACATGTCCCTGACGAAGGCGCCGTAGTCCGGCTCCCTGGGCCCGGGGTACATGTTGGTCAGGCAGAGGATGCGCACGGCGACGGGATCACTCCGGGTCGGTGGCCGAGGGTGCGCTGACGTCCGGCCGCAAGACTCCTGCGGCGATGCCGATCGCGAGGGCGGCCGCCAGCGCCGTCCAGAGCATCGGGTCCTCGAACAGGTCGGCGTACAACTGTGAATGGACGAAGATTCCCGTAACGACCGCCAGCAGGCTCCACTGCTCCCAGCTTGGCGCGCCGGTCACCGCGCGCGATGAGCGCGCGATGACGCGCCATACGGCCACACACAGCCAGATAAACAACGCGGCGCCGATCACGCCCAGCTCGGCGAGGACCGTAATCGGCGTGTTGTGGCTGATCGACACCTTCTTGTGTGAAATTTGGTACGCCGTCTCGGTCTCGGTGAAGCGGGTTTGGAAGCTGCCAACCCCGGAGCCGCCGATCGGCTCCTTGCGCCAGATCGTGACCCCTCCACTCATCAGGCTAAAGCGCCCTTCGCTGACGCTCGAGAGCCGGTGCGAGCTGGTCAGCGCATGGCGGATGTTATGGCTCGACGCGATCGCGCCCCCGGCGAGTATCACGAACGCGATGCCCCCGACCGCCAGGGTGCGCCGTGCTCCGAATGCGCGCCATGCCAGGAGGGCAATCCCGACCATCAGCATCAGGCAACTCGACCGAGAAAAGCTCACCAGCAGGCCCCCGGACATCAGCACGATCGCCGCCGAGCCGACGATCAGTTCGCGTCCGCCGGGTCGCAGCCAGATCCACGCGAGCGTCGCCAGGATGCCGACGGCAAGGTAGCGACCCATGATGTTCGGGTCGAAGAAGATTCCGTTGACCCGAAAGAACTGGCTGTAGATGTCGTCCTGTTGCAGCTTCGCGTTCCAAAAGATCCAGTGGCTCTCATACTGGACCAGCGCGAGCACGGCGATCGCGGTTGCGAATGCGATCGTGACGCCGGCGAGTATCGGAAGCGCCTGCCGGATCGACGACCACCAGGCGACGACGGCCAGCAGCAGCAGCGGGAACGGCAGGTAGAAGAACACGATCTGGATCGCCGCATCCTTGGTGTCGATCGCCCAGAGCATCGACAGCATCGTGAAGCAGATGAACGCCGCGATGGGGATGTCGAGCGCCGTGTGGGGTTCGTCGTCGGGCCCAAACCGTCCATGCAGACGCGCCCAGACGAACCCGAGGATGCCGCACGCTCCGATGAAGTAGAGCGGTATCAGCAGGTCTCGCGACGCCCCACCGATCGGTACTGGAATGCGGATTGGAAGCGCGATCGTCAGCGCGATCAGCCACGCCCGCGGCCAGCGCATCGTGATCCACGTCCCGATCGCGAGTAACACGATGACCAACACGACCACGAGAACCGCGCCGACGGCAAGCTCGGCCACCCCGACCGCCGTGTGGGCGTGGTGGCGGACGCGTGCCACTTCCGAGCTCGGCGTCAAGGACGCGGCGAGCACGAGCCAGCCGATCATGCTCAGCGCGAGCCCAGCGGCGCGTCGGGTCGTCGGTGCGACGTGCGGGACCGGCAGGAAAAGTGCGGCAATCCCGGCAACCCCGAACAGGGCACCGACGTCGCGCGTGAGTGTCAGCGCGCTCACGGCCGGGCTCTGGCGGCCACGAGCGCAACGTCTGTTCCAGCGCGAGCCTCGATCCACACGTCGGACACCGGAATCCCCGCCGGCAGCTGGATGCGTGCACTACCTGCGGTGGTCGCCACGGGTGCACCGATTTCGGGCCCGATCACGTGACCGGGTGCCCCAGGAGTGCCGGTGCGCCGGTACAGGCCCAAGGTCACCGGTGTCGCTGCCGGGACGGCGACCCTCGTCGGCGTCGTCAGCTTGACCTGGGCGATGTCGCCGGGGGCAAGATTGGTGGGCGTTGCGGAACCCAGCAGGTTGCCGATCCAGCACTCCCGCGCGGCGGTGAAGGTGAAGCCATTTACCGACACTTCCGTGACGGCGACCGGATAGAAGCCGGGCGTGACGATACCCCCGTGCGCGGTCCGCCCGTTCCAGTTCCAGACGAACGCGGTTCCCTGGTCAACGAACTGGGGTCCGCCGATCGGTTGCGCCTGCGGGACGTTGCCGACCCCGAAGCTGAATCGTGCGTACGTGCTCGGGGTCACGGTGATGGCGCACTGGGCGCCCGGCGCAAGGCTCGTGGGATCTGCCGACGTCGCGATGACCGTCGGGGCGGCCGGCCGGGTGCGGTCGATCGTCGCCCTGCGGCTGACGTTGTAGCCCTTCTTGCCTGAGCTCGCCATCAGGTGGAGCGTGTACACGCCGTCCGGCATCGCGAGGCCCTGCTGGTTGGTTCCGTCCCACGCGGTCGTGATCCACCCCTTGCGCACCGAGCGAGTCGGAATCAACGTGCGGACCAGTTGCGATCCCTGCATGACCGTCAGCGTGAGCCGGCCCGGATCGCGCATCTGGATTGCGACCCCGGCCGTCGCGCGTCCGCCAGGGGTGTTGGGGCTGAACTCGGCGGTCGAGGCGAAGCGTGCCACGATCGCCCCTTCGGTCGGAAAAGCGAACGGCAGTAGGAAGACACCGAGCGCAAACAAGAACAGGACCAGAAAGACAATGCCGATCCCTGCCCGCTGCCGCCGACCGGGACCCACCACCGTCGCGGTCACTGGCCACCGTCGTATGAGGGGGCGTCCGACACGACCCAGGAAGGGGCGGATGTCGGACGTGCGCGATCGCCGAGGGTGACGGGCGCGTGCTGATCGGGGCGGATCGAATGCACGGCGTGCAGCTTAACCGGCGGCCCGCCGCGCGGACGTGCGCAGCTAGGTACGTTTGGATCGCGGGTTCCGGGCGCGCGGGACGCACCTGGCCCCGTCTGGGCGCGCGCTGCTGTGCGGGATCTCGTGATGGACCGGGCTCGGACGGTCAGGCGGCCCGACGCAGCTCGCCGAGCGCTTCAGCTAACAGCAGCTCGCTGGCAACAGCCTGACGCGGATCGGCGAGCGGGGTCATGTTGACAATCTGCAGGTGGCGCGCCCCGGCGCGCACGATTGCCGCCAGCCGTGCCCCGACGCTTGCCGGGCTGCCGGCGACGACGGTGTCAAGTACGACGGCGTCGGGAACTGCGGCAGCGAGACGCAGCGCCTCGTCCCGCCCGAGTCCGGTTGGTACGAAGCTCGTCAGGCCGACCACCCTGGGGCCGAGAGGATGCGCATGACCGTGGCGAGCGAAGTCGGATGCGGAACCGGTCAGCGCGATGAAGCGCAACAGCAGCGAGTTGAGCGCAGTCCGTGCGGCCGCCGCATCATCATCGGCGACGACGACACGCGTGTAACAGGCAGGCACTATGGCGTCTGGTGGCCGGCCGGCGGCGCGGGCGGCGTCCTGGACGGTGCCCCACATCGTGGCGTAGGTGTCCGCGTCCGGACACAGGGGCAACCATCCGTCGCCGAGCCGCCCGGCGAGGGCGAGGCCGCGCGGACCGTGCGCGGCGACCCAGATCGGCGGCGGTGCATCGCCGTAGGGCCGCAGCCCGAGCGCCACGCCGCGCAACGTGACGTAGTGGCCGTCGAAGTCGACCTCGTCCGGGGTGTCGAACAGCAGCCGCATCGCCGTCAGACCCTCCTCGAGCCGGGAGACGGGGTGCTCGTTCGCCATGCCGATCGGGCTGAGATTGAGCGACTCCCCGGCACCGACGCCGAGGATGAACCGGCCCTTGGTCACGTGATCCAGGGTCAGCGCGGTCTGGGCGAGTGCGGCCGGGTGCCGACGCACGAGATCGGTCACCCCGACGCCAAAGCGCAGGCGGTCGGCGGCAGAGGCGCTCGCTGCGACAAGCGCAAACGGATCCATCCACACGTGCGGGCTCGCCTGAGCCGCCGCCTGCGGGACGAGATCCGGTCGCCAGATCGACGTTGGGAACCAGTGCAACAGGTGGTCGGCCCACCACACGGCGTCGAAGCCCTGTTCTTGGCGCCGCGCGACGGCGGCGAGTACGCCGTCGATCGGTGGGCGGGCCGGCGCAGCCGCAGAAATCTCGAGCCCCGTCGCGCTCAACTTCGCCTCGGCTCGTTGTCAACCGGCGCGGTGGCTGCGGCCGGGGCAGTGTGCTTGGACAGCAGCCGAATCGACTCGATCACCGGCCCCGCGTCGATGCCCTTGACCATGTCGTAGACGTTGAGCGCGGCGACTGCGACCGCCGTCAGCGCCTCCATCTCGACCCCGGTGCGAGCCGTGGTCTGCACATGTCCGGTGAGGGTCACAAGGCCTGCGGGATCGATCGCGATCTCCAGCTCGACGCCGTCGATCGGCAGCGGATGGCACAGCATGATCAGCTCGGGCGTCCGCTTGCTCGCCGCGATGCCGCCCAAGCGCGCCACCGCGCCGACATCACCCTTGGGTACCACGCCGTCGAGGATCGCGGCCGCCGTTGCGGGTTGAACGCGGACGAGGGCCTGTGCGACCGCCGTGCGGGCGACGATCGGCTTGTGGCCCACGCCGACCATATGCGCCTCGCCGCGGTCGTTGAGGTGCGTGAGGTCAGCCACCGGTCTCGCCGTGGTCGTGGCTGCGCTTGGCCGCGATGTCGGTCTGTTGGGCGGACAGCCACTTTTCGATGTCGTTCTCCCGAACGATCCGCTTGATGTGCTCGAGGCGTTCCCGGCGCTCGTTGATCGGCATGGTCAGCGCCTGGTGGATGGCCTGCGCCTGATTCTCGATGTCGAACGGGTTGACCGACAGCGCGAACGAGCCGAGCTCCTCGTGCGCACCGGTGTTCTCGCTGAGGATCATTACCCCATCGCGCTCGTTGATCAGCGGCCCCTCTTTCGCGACGAGGTTCATGCCGTCGTAGATCGCGTTGACCATCAGGACGTCGTAATGCTTGTATGCGGCGACCGCACGAGCCATGTTCGATTCGATGCGCAGATCGATCGGCATCCAATCCGTGTTGCCGTGCTTGGTGTTGATATGGGAGACGACGTCTTTGATCGCCTCCAGGTACTCGACGTATTCAGGCACGTCTTGGCGGGAGGGCTGCAGCAGCGCGAAGAAGGTGATCTCCTCGGCGAACTCCGGGTAGCGGTCGAGAAAGACGTCGAACGCGAGAAAGCCGCGGATCGCGTTCTTCGACAGGTCGGCACGGTCGACACGGACGATCAAGTGCGCGCGCCGCCGCCGCATGATGGGACCCTCCTCTTCGAGGACCTCTGGCGAGGCGGCGATCGTCTCGAAGGTGGGCGCGTTGACCGATATCGGGTACGAGCGCACCCAAACGTCGCGGCCCTGCCACTGGACGTGACGCTGTTCATAGTCGACGCGCAACCCCAGAAGGTCCTCGCAGCACAACAGGAAATTGCGGGCGTAGCGGGCCGTGTGGAACGCGATGATGTCATTGGCCAAGAGTCCCTCAAGTACGGCCTCGCGGATGTGGTTCGGGACCACTCGCCAGTAGTCGGGCTGACTCCAGGGAATGTGCACGAAAAAGTGCAGGAACGCATCGGGGTGGGCCTGCCGGATGACCCCGGGGGCCGTGTAGAGGTGGTAGTCGTGCAGCATGACGATGGCGTCCGGGCGACGTGCGAGTTCCTGGGAGACGACCTCGGCGAAGCGCTGGTTGGCGACCAGATACCCGAGCTCCCACGCGTCGAGCTCGTTCTGGCGGATATCCGGCGCGCGTGAGAGGTTCCAGAGGTAGTGCTGGATGAACCACAGCATCGGGTTCGCGATCACGTTGTAGTACCGGTCGTAGACCTCGGCGTCGATCAGGACGAAGCGGCCGGACGTTCGCATGCCGATATCGGGCAGGCGAATTGTCGTCTCGCCGGCATCGTTTTGCAGCCGGGTGTCCTCGTCGGAGATCGCCGCCGAAATCCAGACGACCGGTGTGAGATCAACCAGACCGGACAGTGCGGTTACCAGACCGCCGCCGCCCGGGATCACGACTTGATCCCCATTGTCGTCGGTGTCGAAGGTGACCGGGCCGCGGTTCGAGACCAGGATGACCTGTTCGTCGCGGGTAGACGGATCGCGATCGGCCACGTTATGCCTGTCGAAGATGGGTGAACAAACGCAGCCAGTCCCTCAGCAGGCGCGGGGTCAGGAATTCTGCGCGCACGTGTTCCTTCCCGCGCCGCGCCATCGCACGCGCGGCATCCGGGGCGCGCAAGATCTCCAATGCGCGTTCTGCGCATTCGGCAGGCGAATCCACGAGGTAGCCGGTGCTGCCGTCGGTGATCTGCAGGGGAATCCCGCCGGTGTTCCCACCGATGGTCGGGCGGGCCTTCCACAGCGACTCGGTCACGGTCAGGCCAAAGCCTTCGCGTATGGATTTCTGGATCACGGCGTTGGCCTGCGTTTGGAAGGCGTTGACCTCGATCCCGCCGACGTTGTTGAGATTGGACAAGATGTAGATGTTCGGGTCGCCGTCGGCGTAGTCGACGGTGCGGTTGTAGTACTCCCATCCCTCCGGATCATCGGTCGCCATCGAACCCACCAACGCCAGCTGCATGCCGGGGACCTGTTCCGCAACGATGCGGTACGCGTCGATGACCCCCAGCGGATCCTTCCACGGGTCGAACCGCGAGACCTGCAACAGCAGCGGACGCTCGATATCGAGACCAAACTGATGCACGATGTACGCTGCGTCCTCGGTCGAGAGCGCCATGTTCTTCGGTGTCAGCGGGTCGATCGCGGGCGGGATGATCACCGCCGGCGCAATCGTCCCGTGGGGGACGTACTGCGGCATATGGAAGACGGTGGCGTCGTAGCCGGCGATCATCGGCCGCAGGTACTCCAGCACCTGGGGGTTGGGATCCGAGAGGTCAATATGGCAGCGCCAGATCCACTTGGCCGAGTCCAGCCCGGATGTGTTTCCGCGAATGCCGATCGGCTGGGGGTCGTGGATGATCACGACGTCGTAGTCACCGTCGAGTCCCCCGGCATTGACGAGGTTGTAGCGCTCGAAGGTGCGCTGTTCTTCGGCGGTGATGATGCGCGGGGACCCCTGCAACGCGTTGTGCATCGCCTTGGTGACGTTGAAGAACTCCTCGCGGCCGAACATGACCCGCCAGTCGGCGTGCAGGCCGATGTCGTTCATCAGCGGGACGAGGCTGTAGAGGATCTCCGCGACCCCCCCGCCGAAACTGGTGGCGTTGACGTGGCACACCCGCAGATCGCCGAGATCGTGTGCCAGTTCGCGGATCTCGGTCATCAGGTCGCGGGCGATGATCGAGTGGTAGTCGGCGAGCGACTTGACGCCGACATTGATCTGGCGAAGCACGAACGTCACCCCTTCGCGGGTACGAGCGGTACGGGATTCGGACGACTCCTGACCCGACGTTGCCAAGATCCTAACCGGCGCGGTACCCGGTGCCCGCATGTTATGGCGGAGCTCGTCCGGTGTTGAACGTCCGGGTGTACCGGATCGCGTGGATCTTGGCGATCGTCGGAATCCTGTTAGTGCTGCTCACGCTCAAGAGTCCGGGAGTCGTACCGTCACCCGCCGTACCCCCCGCGATCAACGGCGTCGCGATCGCCAACGCGACGGCGACGGTCGACACACTGGCGCCCACACGGGCCCCCGGATCGGCGGGCGACCAGGCGGTCGCCGCCTGGGTGCAGCAGCAGTTCCTGGCGAGCTCAGGTTCGCAGAGCTCGGTCACCGGAGCCGCGCGCGTTGGCGAACAAGACTTCGCCGCGCGCTGGCAGGGCCGGTTGATCCACGGCACCAACGTCTATCTGAGTCTCCCGGGCACACTCACGGGTGCCTCGCAGCTGCCGGCAATCGTCATTGCGGCCCCGCGTGACGCGCCGCCGGGCGTGGCGGCGGATGCAAGTGCGACCGGGATGCTCGTCGCGCTTGCACAGTTGTCAGCGAACACCACCCACCAGCGCCCGCTGATCTTCGTCTCGGCCGACGCGAGCACGGTTGGCAACGCCGGCATGCGTTGGTTCCTGCCGAAGGTGCACGGCGTGAAGGTTGGCGCCGTGATCAACATCGACGCGCCCGATGAATCGCCGCCGGGCGGTGCCGTGTGGGTCTGGCCTGCCGGCCGCGACAACCGCCAGGCGCTCGACTTGGAGCAGATGGCACGGACCGCGATCACGCGCGCGGGTGGCACCGCTGCGCCGCAGCCCGGGGTTGTGACGCAATTGCTGCGTCTCGCGGTCCCGCAGACCTTCGGCGACCAGGCGCCCGCGATTGCCGAAGGGGTTCCGGCGGTCACGGTCGCCGGGCGTCCGGACACGCCCGTGTACGGGCCGTCCTCGGCCGGGGCGAGCCAGCTGGCGGTGTTCGGCAACGCGGTGCTCGGGCTCGCGGGCTCGCTTGACGTGATGACCGCGATCCCCGGTCCCACGGCGGCCGTCTTCGTCGTCGGACGGCAGCTGGATGCCGTGGCCATGATGATCATCTTGTTTCTGGTGATCATGCCGGTGCTGGCCGCCGCGATCGACACCGGGTTGCGCTTGCGCCGCGCACACATCGGCTGGCGGCCTGGGTTGACCGCGCTGGGCTGGCGCGTCCTGCCTTGGCTCGTTGCCGCGGGCACGGGCATGGCCTTGGCCCGTGCCGGGCTGATGCCCGGGATGTCGGCCGGCGAGGTGCCCCAGCCGGGCGATGCGCCGGTACTGGTGCGGAGCCTGGTCGCGCTCGCCACGGTCGTGGTGGTCGGTCTCGTCATGAGCGTCTGGAGCGCGTCCCATATTGCGCGACTCACGCTGATTCCCGCCTCTGACGTTGCCGCGAGCCTCGGGGGTCTTGGCGTCATGCTGGTCGCGGCGCTTGCCGTCCGCCCATTCATGATCGTCTTGGTCGTCGTCGCGGCCCATGCGGCGGTGCTTGCGCTGACGGCGTCGCGACGATGGCAGCTGGGTATTGCCACGGTGATCGCCGTGGTGCCCGCCGTGCTGCTGTGCTGGTCGGTGGCCGACCAGGTGCACCGGGGCTTCGCCTACACGGCGTGGTACCTGCTGGTGACGACCCTGCAGGGCGGGCGCGGGGCAATCGGACCCGTGGTTGCGATCGTCCTAGTCATCTGCGCCGGGTCGGTGGTCACGGTTGCCGATCGACGCTTGCGCAACGTCCCGCAAATCCCGCGTCCACCCGTCTGGGACGTTGTGACGACGCGGGCGCGGGACGTTTGGGCGGACCGGTAGCATCCGGACTCGGATGCCACAACCCGACCAAACGATTTCGGTCATCGTGCCCGTCTTCAATGAGCGCGACAACGTCGGCCCCCTGACAGATGAGCTGATGCCCGTGCTCCGGGGGCTCCGCCAGCGGTCCGAGGTCATCTTCGTCGACGATGGCTCGCGCGACGGGACGGCCGAGTTGCTCGACCGGCTCGCGGCGGAGGTTCCGGAGATTAGCGTCGTCCGCCTGCGTCGGAACTTCGGGAAGGCCGAGGCCTTGATGGCGGGGTTCAACGTCGCCGCTGGCGACATTCTGATCACAATCGACGGCGACCTCCAGGACGACCCACGGGAGATCCCCCGAATGCTCGCCGAGCTCGACAAGGGTTTCGATTTGGTCTCCGGCTGGAAGGTCGACCGCCAGGATCCGATCTCCAAGCGCTTGCCCTCGAGAGTGTTCAACGGCGTGACCGGCTGGGCCAGCGGTGTTCCGCTGCACGACCTGAACTGCGGGTTCAAGGTGTACCGCTCGGAGGTCGTCGACTCCCTCGCCATTGCGGGCGACCAATACCGGTATATCCCCGTGCTGGCCGCCCACGAGGGCTTCAAGGTCGGCGAGCTCGCCGTGAATCATCGTCCGCGCGAGCACGGCTCCAGCAAGTACGGGTTCGAGCGCTATCTGCGTGGGTTTCTGGACTTGTTGACGATTACGTTCCTCGGTCGGTACCGGCACCGTCCGATGCACCTGTTTGGCGGGCTTGGCGTCACGGCGTTCGTCATCGGTGTCCTGATCTCCGCGTATCTCACGGTGCTGCGCCTGCTCGGCCACGGGATCGGCAACCGCCCATTGCTGCTGCTCGGCGTGCTGCTGATTCTGGTCGGGATGCAGTTTCTGACCATCGGTCTTGTCAGCGAGATGATCCAACGCCACCATTTGCGCCCACGGTCCGAGGAGGCCGCGTCTCGCGTCAAGGAGGTCATCGGACGATCTACGGATCCGGCTGCGTGAGGCTGCTTCTCGCCGGAACGTACGAGCGGTCGTACCCACGCATCCAGGTACTGCGCACCGGGTTGGTCGAGCGCGGGCACACGGTCATCGAGTGCCACGTCCCGGTGTGGGAACGCACCCAGCACAAGGCGGGAGGGTTCCTGCGCTCGTTCTCCCTGATTGGGAGTCTAGTGCGAGCGGCCGGTGCGTGGGTCCAGATCCTGACGCGCGAGCGGCGCATCGACGCGGTCGACGCGGTGATGGCCGGGTATCCGGCGCAGCTGGACGCGCCGCTGACATGGGTCATTGCGCGGCGGCGGCGGGTGCCGCTCGTCGTCGACATGATGATCTCGTTTAGTGACACGCTCGGCGGGGACCGCGGCAGGGCCGGGGCGCGCGTGACCCGGCTGTTGGAATGGATGGACGCGCAGCTGGTCCGGAGCGCCGATGTCGTCGTCGCCGACACCACGGCGAACGCCGAATGGATCCAAACGACCTTTCCCCGCGCCCGTGGCCGCGTGATCGTGGTTCCCGTCGGGGCCGAGGCGGAGCGTTTCCCGCGGCGCCCCCAGCCGGAGCCGCCGGTGCGTGCGCTGTTTGTCGGCAAGCTGGCCCCACTGCACGGCCTCGGGGTCGTGCTGGAGGCAGCGCGGTATCCGGGCGTGCCCCCGATCCGCATCATCGGGGACGGCCAGCTTCGCGAATGGCTCGATGGCGAACTCGCGCGCAATCGGCCTCCGGGCCTGGAGCACATTCCGTGGGTGCCGTATGACCAGCTCGGCGACGAGTTTGCGGCGGCGCACATCTGCCTCGGGATCTTCGGTGGCAGCGGCAAGGCCAGCCGCGTCGTCCCGAACAAGGTCTGGCAGGCAATGGCTGTCGGACGTCCAATCATTACCGCAGATACCCCAGGTGCGCGTGAGGTGCTTTGCGATGGGCGGGACGCGCTATTGGTGCCGGCGGGGGATGCGGCTGCACTCGCGGCGGCGCTTGCGCGGCTGGTCCAGGACCCGGACCTGCGGACACGGCTGGGGACCCAGGCGCGCCGTCGATATGAGGAGGCGGGTGCGCCGTCGCCGGTAGCCGACCGGTTCATCGCCGGCGTCGTCGCCCGGCTGCCAGGTTTGGCGAGCGCGTCTGCGCAATGATCACCCCGATCCCGCGGACGGGGTCCTGCGCGCGGGCGCAACTCGATCGGAGATGCGGATGACGTGGAAGCGGGACACACGCACGAAGCGGACGGGTCCGCGGACGGTCACGGCGCGGTGACGGCCGAGCTGGACAGGCCGCGCGGCGGCAATCGTCGGCGCAACCTCGGGATCGTGGCCGGCACGCTCGCGATCGGCTTTCTCGCCTATGCGCTGATCAGCGGATGGTCGGAGATTGCCAACTACGCCTGGCACCCGAATTGGGGCCTGCTGGTCGTCTCGATGGTCGTCATCTTCGTGTCGTACTTCGTGACCGGCGGGGCGTACGTCGCGGTCGTCGACTCGCTAGTGACTCCGACTCCGAGTCACCGTCGCATGTTGGCGGTCTGGGGAGTGTCGCTAATCGGTCGCTACGTGCCTGGGTCGGTCGTCATGGTGGCCGGTCGGATGGAAATGGCTCGCAAGTATGGGGTGCCGCGCCGCGCGACGGTGGCGGCGATCATCTATGAACAGGTGCTGTCGGTCGGTGTCGCCGCGGCGGTCGGCGCCGCGTTCGTACTGGCGTACGGCCACCTGGGGCCTCGCTGGCTCACCTGGTTGGTTGCGTTTCTGCCGCTCGGGCTGATCGTCCTGCACCCACGGGTGATCGGCCCCACGCTCGGACATGCCCTGCGGCGGATCGGCCGTGAGCCGCTGCCGCAGGTGATCCCGCTGCGGCGCGTGGGCGTGCTGGCGATCTGGTACCTGGCCGCGCAGCTCGTACTCGGCGTCGGCGTCTGGCTTGGGGTCCGCGCGCTTGGCGGTCCGGCAGTCGGGTCGGTGGCGTTCGTTGCCGGCGCGTTCCTGTTCTCGTTCGCCGTATCGATGCTCGTGGTGATCGTCCCGTCGGGCCTGGGGATTCGGGAAGGAGCCTTTGCGCTTGCGCTCGCCCAGCACGTGCCCGGGAGCGTGGCCGTCGCCCTGGCGGTGGTCTCGCGCTTGGAGATCACGGTCGTGGAATTGCTGGCTGTCGGGGCCTTCGGCCTGATCGCGAGGCGCCAGTGATCGTCCCGTCACACTCCACGATCGCGTCGGTCCGGCAGCGGCTGCGGGTCTCCGAGTGGGACCCGGGTCTGGTTGTGGTCCTCGCCGCCGCAGCGGTGTTTACCGGGGTGTTCATCTTCCTGGCCCTCCGGCGTTACGAGGCGTTCTCCACCGCGCGATTCGACCTCGGAAACATGGTCCAGGCGCTGTGGAGCGCCGCGCACGGCCACGTGTTCGTGGTCACCGACAGCTCGGGTCGCCAGATCAGCCGCCTCGGCAGCCACGTCGATCCTATCCTCGGTGCGTTCATCCCGCTGTGGTGGATCTTCCCGACGCCCAAGCTCCTGCTCGTCGCCCAGCCGTTGATCGTGGCGACCGGTGCGCTGCCGACGTACTGGATTGCCCGGCGCTGGCTCTGGGACTGGCGCACGTCTGCCGCCTGCGCGGCGGCGTACCTGCTCTACACGCCCTTGCACTGGTCGGTCGTGTTCGATTTCCATCCGGTCACGCTCGCGACGCCGCTGCTTTTGTGGTGCGTGTGGGCGATCGAATCGCGGCGGCCGGTCCTGATTGGGATCTTCGCCACCCTGAGCGTCATGACCAAGGAAGAGGTCGGCATCGCGGTCGCCGGACTCGGCCTGTGGGTCCTGTTCCACCACCGGCGCACCCGGATCGCGCTGTGTCTGATCGTTGGCGGGCTCGTCTGGACCGCAATCTGCGTCGGCATCATCCTCCCGCATTTCGCGCCGGGCGGAGCGAGCCCATTCATCAGCCGCTACGGGGATCTTGGTGCGAGCCCCAGCTCGATCATCAAGACGCTGCTCACCCATCCGGGCCACTCGCTCAGGCTCTTGTTCTCGACGTCGCGTCTGGACTACCTGTGGCAGCTGCTCTACCCACTGGCGCTGTTACCGGTGCTCGCCCCGGCGATCCTGATCGCGATCGTCCCGGAACTGCTGCTGAACATGCTCTCCAACGATGCGACCCAGTACTCGATCTACTACCAGTACACGGCCGTGATCACCCCATTTCTCATCGTGGCGATGATTGGCGGGATAGCCCGTACCCGTCGGCTTACCGGCGCTCAGGGACGGATTTCTGCCCGCCCCGGAATCGTCATCGGCGCCCTGCTGGCGACGTCGCTCATCGCAGGCTTCCTCCACGGCCCGGCGCCGATCGGAAAACTGATTCCGGGCGGATCGACCCGCGCATCGGACCAGTACACCGTGTCGGCCCACGATCTGGCGATGGCGCGTGCGATCGCGATGATTCCGGCGGGCGTGCCGGTGTCGGCGACGGACACCGCCGCCGGGCGGTTGTCGGATCGACTGCACATCTACACCTGGCCGGTCATCGGCGATGCCCAATGGGTGGTCGTCGACACCGCCAACCCGTGGCTGATTGACCACCGCGTCAAGCCGTGGATTAACGTCCCGTATGTCGAGGCGCTTGAGCGCACCGGGCAGTTCGATCTCGTTTATTACGGGTACGGTGTCGACGTCTTCCGACGGAAGACCGCGAAATAGTGCGTGCGACTTTCCCGTCGTCGACCACTTTGCGCGCTCGATCGCGGATAATCGCCGGGGCGACCCGGTGCAGCGCGGGTCCCACGGCCAGGGGGCGGTGATCGGTAGCGTGTCGGCCAGCAGTACGGGAGGACGGGCGGCGGCGGACGCGCCGATCGCCGCGGCTGCTCGCGACGCGTGGTGGCCGCGCTGGCGAGTGCCCGTGCTGGCCTGGGGCATGTCCAGGGTGTTGGTGATCGGCCTCGCGATCCTGGTCAAATGGTGGCTCGGGCCGACGTCCCTCAGCAACGACCGGTCCGTACCGGGGCCATTGACGCTCCTCGGTTCGTGGGACACCAGTTGGTACATCGACATTGCCCGTCACGGCTACGACCACTACACCGGCCTGGTCGGTGTCGTGTTCACAAACCTCGCGTTCTTCCCGCTCTTACCCGCGGTCATGTGGCTCGGAATCCGGACGTCGACAAACCCGT
>Ga0307373_10000836_pt1 | contig 59209 bp, 57 predicted proteins | sample OX2MG_FD_202534 | JGI IMG/M metagenome (GOLD analysis project Ga0307373, IMG submission 202534) | Soil microbial communities from Risofladan, Vaasa, Finland - OX-2 | ecosystem: Environmental > Terrestrial > Soil > Coastal area > Acid sulfate soil | place: Finland: Risofladan, Vaasa | collected... | reverse complement strand
CTCAACTCGATCAAAGAATCGGGCGCGTTCAAGGTCGGCAGCGCGCGGGCCGAGACCATCCCGGAGCTGCTCGCATACGGCGACCGTGTGATGGACATCGCCGGCAAGGTCGGGTTCAACGCGTGCTCCAACACGGCCCTCGACGGCGTGCTCGTCGAGCCGGGCACCCGCGAGGAGCGCGTCGCCGGGATGGTCACCTCGCTGTGCATCGATTCGACCAGCCGCGCCACCTACGAGCGCGGCGACAACGTCACGATCCTCTGCGACTGCACCTCGGCCAGGACACCGGGGGAACAGGACTTGGATTGTCGCAATATCTTCCCGCTGTACGGCGTCGTCGCGCGGTCGTCCGAGATCACCCGTGACGACGTCGCGGTTGCCGCCTAGCGGCTGCCGGCAATGGGCCACGCACATCTCGAACACGACGCGGGACTCGCCACCGATCTCCATGTGGAGGCGACTTCTCGGGTAACTCAAGCTCTTGTTGAGGCTGAGGTACGTATGCGCCGGCGCGTCGAGTTGCTCACCGAGGTGCTGTTCGAGACCGACGCCGACGGGCGGCCGGTCTTCCTCAACGGCGCGTGGCGCTGCGCCCTGGGTTACGAGCCGGACGCATGCCTTGGGCAGCCCCTGCAGGACTTCGTCGTCAAGGAGGACTGGGAGACCGTTGCCGGGGCCCTGCGGGCCGAGCGGGTCTCCGCCCCGGAGCTGCGCCCGGTGGTGCGTGTGCGGCGTGCCGACGGCGGTGAATCGTGGATGGAACTGTCGGTCGCCCGGATCCCAAGCGGCGGCGCGGTCGGTGCCCTGCATGACGTCACCGGTCAGCGCCGTGTGCAGGGCGAACTTACCAAGCTCTCGCTCGTCGCGAGCTCGACGGACAATCTGGTCGTCATCACGGATCGTCGCGGGCACACCGAATGGGTCAACCCGGCATTCACCAAGAAGACCGGATATACGATCGATGACCTGCGCGGACGTACGCCGGGGTCGGTCCTCCAGGGGCCCGACACGGATCCGGACACGGTCCGGCAGATCGGTCGGTGGCTTCGGGAGGGGCGGTCGTTCGAGGCGGAGCTGCTCAACTACACCCGCGAAAAGCAGCCGTACTGGGTTCAGGTCCAGGTCACGCCGATCCGCGATGCGCACGGCGAGGTCGAGCGATTCGTCGCCGTTCAGTCCGATTCCACCGAGTGGCGGCGCACGCAGGCCGAGCTCGAGGCCGCGCGCGAGCGTGCGGAGGCGGCCAACACGGCAAAGACGCTGTTTCTGGCGACGATCAGCCACGAGATGCGCACACCCCTCAACGCGATCCTCGGCTCGACGGATCTCGCCCTGGACGGCGAGACCGACCCCGTCGTCCTGCGCGATCACCTCCAGCGCATCGGGACGAGCGCGGAGACACTGCTGCACTTGATCAGCGACGTCCTCGACGTCTCCAACATCGAGGCCGGCCAGATCGACATCGAGCGCGTCCCCGTGCGCCTGGAGGCCTGCGTCCGGGAGGCACTTGCGCCGATCGCCGACCGGGCGCGCGCCAACGGGCTGGCATTCTCGCTGACGTGGGACGACACGTTGCCGGCCTGGATCGAAGGCGACCCGGCGCGACTGCGCCAGATCGTGGCGAACCTCGTCGAGAACGCGGTCAAGTTCACCGACGAAGGGTTCGTGCGTGTCCAGGCCGTCTGTTGCACGACGGCGCCGACCGGGGGACCGGCCCTGGAACTCCGGGTGATCGATTCGGGTCTCGGCATCGCCGAGCAGGACCAGTCGCTGGTTTTCGAGCGCTTCGTCCAAGGCGACAGCTCGACAACGCGTCGCAAGGGCGGCGCGGGGCTCGGACTGAGCATCGTGCGATCGCTCGTTGACGCGCTCGGCGGTGCGGTGAGCGTCCACAGCCGGTCTGGGGCGGGCGCCGAGTTCCGTGTCGTGTTGCCGTTGCGAGCCGTCGACGAGCCCGTGTCCGGGGACCTTCATCGGGCCGACGGGCCACGCGCGACCCCGCTGCCGTCGGTCCCCCACGATACGAGGGTCCTGGTCGCGGAGGACAACGACATCAACTACGCGGTGCTGCAGGCCTACCTGGCCCGCGCGGGCTATGCGGTCCAGCGGGCGCGCAACGGCCTCGAGGCGGTCGCCGCGGCCCTCGGCTGACGCGGGTCGTGCGGCAACGGCGGACACCGGCATCCGGGCGTTGGGGTGCCCTCGGGTCGCATCTGGGCATGTGAAATGTCGCCCGCAGCGCGAATTTCATGCACCGCGACCGAGATTTTGCCGTCGGCCTGTCGAACACGACTGTCATTCCGCCGGACGGGGCCGCGATAGATCCTGGGCGGTGGCCCGCAACGACAGGACGTCGATATCAGCGCCGAGGGCACCCCGAACTCCGGAGCACGCCACCGCGAGCGATCGCCGCTTGTGCACGCCTGCGTGCTGGCGCTCATCTGCGCGCTCGGAGAGACCGGAGCGGCATCGATCGCACTCGGTGGGCCGGCGGCCGGGCCGGTGTCGAATCACGGTCGCGCCTGCGTGCCGGGACTCGTCTGTGCACCCAGCGTGGCCACGGCAGCCGCGGCGATGACCACGGGCTCCGTATGGCTGCCACTACCGACAGGGCTCGTGCCGACGCACTTCGCCCCGATCGCGCCGATCGTCCCGCCGTCGATACGGCCGCGGGTCTCCCGTGGGGTTCGGGTGAGCTCAGTCTCAGGTGGCAACTCCGGTTTAGATCACCTGGGCCTCGAACGACCGTCACCGCCGACGCCGGTCGGCCCGTTGCCCGCGCCTGCGCCCGCTCGGCGGACCATCGTGGCCGCGGGGGCGGGTTCCACGCGAGCGCAACCTCGACGCGGCGCGGGGATCTGACGGTGCTTGTCTGGGTCAGCTTCTTCGCCGCCGCGCTCGTCGCCGGCGCGGCCGGCATCGTGCACCGGGTTCGCACGCGCCCGAGTGGCACGACGGTGTTTGGGCGCCCGACCCACGAGATCGACCGGTGGCTGGCCAGCGCGGAGCTTGCGGCCACGACGGCGCCGCCCCCGGTTGACACCGGACCACCCGACGCCGCCCTCGGTGACGGGTCCGACCCGACGGGTGATCCGGACGACGACGACGACAGGTCGGACCGTCCGGCGCCTGGCCAGATCGCGGGTTGAAATGGCGATTCCGAACGGTCGTGGCCACCCGGCGCATCGTCTAGATTCCCCCAACGACGACCATGGGAGCGCGTCCGTGATGCCGAACACCTGTGGGCCAACGCGAATAGGCCGGCGGCAGCGCGTCACGGTGGCCGTCGCTGCGTGCGCGGCGACGGCGCTCGCACTCGGCGTCGGTCTCGGCAGGTCATCGGCGGCAGCCGCACCGGTGTGTTCGCCGACCGCGTCGGCACAGTTGGCGGCGTGGTCGCCCGACACCGCGCGGGCGGTCGCCTACGCGCATCAGCGGCGCGGCGACATCTCGTTTGAGGTCCGTGCCCACGGCCGTCTGTGGGGATACCGCAGCCACCATGTCGTGGTGACGGCGAGCGTCCTCAAGGCGATGCTCTTGGTCGCGTATCTCGACCTGCCATCCGTCCGCAACCGGGGGTTGGCGCGCGCCGATATCGCGTTGCTGACGCCGATGATCCGTCGGTCCGACAACACGGCCGCGACGCTCGTGCGCGGCATCGTCGGCGATCGACGGCTCGTCGCGCTCGCGCACCGGGTCGGGATGCGCAACTTCCGTCCCGCGGCGATCTGGGGCCTCTCCCAGACGACCGCCGATGACCAAGCACTGTTCTTCCTGCGCATCGACGCGTACATCGCCCCGCGTCATCGCAGCTACGCGCTTGCGCAACTGGCCTCGATCATCCCCGCCCAGCGATGGGGGATCGGACGGGTGTCGGTGCCCGGATGGACGGTCTACTTCAAAGGTGGATGGGGTTCGGGGACCGGACGCGTCGATCACCAGGTCGCACTGCTGGTTCATGGCTGCAACCGCGTGTCGGTTGCGGTCATGACGATGGGCGACGGCACGCACGCGTACGGCAAACAGAGCCTGTACGGGGTGTTCGTCCGCCTGCTTGTGCATCTGCCGCGCTATCCGCCCACGCGGCCAGCGGGCTGACACCGTCCGCCAGGACGTCCTGTCGGCCAGGGCGGAACCCTCCGAATAGGGGGGTTCGACCGTGCACGCCACCTTTACCGTCGATGCATCGCGTGTCATTCGCACAGGGGCAGAATGACTCGGCCCCGCGGACCAGCACCCGGCGCACGCGACAGGAGCACCAATGAGCCACGGACGGATCATGATGCACCGGATCGCGATCATCGTGACCGCCGTTGCGGCGATGCTGGTGCTCGCGGGCCTCGCCTCCGCTGCGCCCGTGCACGCCTCCGGCTGCGCGACCCCGACCGGCCCGAACCGAGTTCGCTGCACCGCGCTGATCATCAACCACGCAATGCAACGCATCGTGACCGCTCCCAAGGGCTACGGGCCCGTACAACTGCGTGCCGCCTACGGTATCGGCGCACTGGCGCTGACCAACCCGACGACCACCCAAACGGTCGGCATCGTCGATGCATACAACGACCCGAACCTCGCCGGCGACCTCGCTGCCTACCGCAGCCACTACGGGCTGCCGGCGTGCACCACCGCGTCCGGCTGTCTGCGGGTAGCCAGCCAGACCGGCTCGACGCGCCCACCGATCGGCAGCACGGCGTGGGGCCTCGAGACGTCGCTCGACGCCGAGATGGTGTCCGCGATTTGCCCGCGATGCCACATCGTCGAGGCCTCGTCGGCCACATATGCCGATTTGGGGGCGGCCGAAAACGAAGCAGCCAAGCTTGGGGCACACGTCATCAGCAACAGCTGGGGCGGCACCGATTCGTCGCGTGATCCCAACTACGACAGCCAGTACTTCAACCACCCGGGGGTCGCGATCGTCGCGGCGACCGGGGACTCCGGCTTCGCCGCCGGACCGATCTATCCCTCGACCTCACCAGATGTAATCGCGGTGGGCGGCACGACCCTGACGCCTGCGATCGGCACGTCCCGGGGGTACAGCGAGGCCGCCTGGAATGGCGGCGGTTCCGGCTGCAGCAGCTTCGAGTCCATGCCGGCATGGCAAGCCGCACTCCCGAACGCCGTGGCCGCGTGCGGTAGGCGTCGCGCCGTCGCCGACGTGTCCGCGGACGCAAATCCGGCAACGGGGGTCGCGGTCTACGACACCTACGGCTATCCGGGCTGGTATCCGGGGATGATCGGCGGGACCAGCCTCTCCGCGCCGATTGTTGGCGGGATCTACGCGCTGGCGGGCAACACATCTGTTGCCGCACGCGCAGGAGCACGCGACCTCTACGCCCACGCCAGCTACACGCCGCCGAACCTTTTCGATGTCCTTAGCGGCAGCAACGGCACCTGCGCTGCCATCCTGGCCTGCACCGCGACCGCCGGCTGGGACGGGCCGACCGGCCTCGGTTCGCCCGACGGGATCGCCGGGTTCTAGCCGCCCCGGTCTGTCGGTCGGGGTTCCGGCGGTGACGGATGCCGCCGGTCGACACCGACAGGGACGCGAGCGGTCACAATAGGCGTCCATCGGTTGCCGCGTCTGGGGCCGAACCGATCACGTCGTTGCGGAGGTTGTGCTGCCCGGACGGGCCCCGTATCGCCGATTGGCGCTGGTCGCGGTGGCGCTGGTCGCCGCCGCTGCGCTGGTGGTCGTGCCGCTGCTCGTGCGCGCCGCCCGATCGGCCCCGACGACGTGCTTGGGTCCGTCGGACGCCGGGACCGTGTCGATCGGTCAGGGGATCGACGCGGGGGTGATCGCCCTCACCGTCCGACCGTCCGCGGCGGCGACCACGTCCGCCAGTGTCCGGATCGCGAATGGGCCGACATCCTCCGCGTCGCGCCGGACGCTGTGGATCTCGGGCCCAGGGGTGCCGGCCACCGCGCTCGAGCGCCGCGGCTCCGGCTGTTGGGCCGCGAACGTCCCCACGGCAGTGCTGACCAACGCAGACGTACGCGTGTCACCGATCGCCGGTGCGCCGGTCCTCGGGCATTTTGCGCTGCCGGCGCAACCGCAATCGGCCGCTGCATTGTTGGCGCGCGCGCGTCAGAGCACCCTTGGCCTAGCCGGCGTGCGTGAACTGACGCTCGGGCGGCGGTCACTGACCGCGCCGGCGCAGGCGGTCGTCACGGTCTATTCCGGGTCGACGGTGACCTCACGCAGCGCCTTCGGGGTGCAGCGGTTCGCGTGGCCCGGCTGGCGTTCCGGCTTCGAGTGGGTGGTGCCGGGAGTCCAGGCGTCCGTCGTGCTCGGCAGCGTCTCGGTCGGCGGCGTTCGGGCCATCCGCATCGCCGGCGCGGTCGCCCAAACGCCCCTGTGGATGGTCCTGGACATCGTGCCGTCGACCGGGCAGGTCATCGCCGACAGCATGAACGGACCCAATCACGTCATGACCAGCCGTTACACGCCGGTGGCGCCGTGATGGGTGGGCAGCTTCCGTTCTGGTTGTCGATCGGGATCCTGTCGGTCATCCAGGGGGCGCTAGTCGCCGTTCCCGCCCCCTGGCCATGGGCCGAGGGGCGCCTGTGGCGGTTGCGCTCCGGGTGGTGGGCGTTCCTCCCGCTCGCCTCGTTGGTGGGTGTGGCCTACGGCCTGACCCGTGTCGCCGACGCGCCCCAGGGGCTGACCTACCTTGCGCTTGTGGCCGTGCCCGTCCTGGCGGCGGTCGCGCTCGGCTGGTCGATGCGGGGGGCACGTCCGGTACTGGCGGCCGCGGTCGTGCCCCTGTTCGCGGTGGCGTGGGCCGCGCCGAGCGGGCTGTCCGGTGAGGCCGCGGCGCTGGCCTTGACCGCGCTGTCGTGCGTCAGCCTCGGGGTCATTCTCGTCGGGCTCGCACCGGCCGGGGTCGTCAAGCTCGGCATCGTCGCGATGGCGGCAGTCGACGTGGCCCTGGTCGTCAATGATCAGCTGCAGCGACCCAACACGGTCCTCGGCGCGGCACATCCGGTGGCCCAGCTGCCGCGCCTGCAATCGGTCGTATTCGGGACAGCCTTGATGGGGTACGGCGACCTGTTTGTGGCAGGGCTCGCCGGGGCGCTGCTGGCGCGCAACCGCAGGCTGCAGAACCGCGCGGCGCTGCTGGTCATCGTTCTCGCGGTGGCGGGCGATCTGGCCTTCTTTCGCGTCACCGAATTCCCGGCGACGGTCCCCGTCGCCGTGGCGGTCGTCGTGGTGGAGATCTGGACGCGACGCGGCCCGCCGACCGCGGGTGCCGGCGAGGCGCCCAAGGCCGCCAACCGCGAGCGGGGCCTATCCGCCGGGTCCGGGCGGTAACATTTCTGTAACACGGCGGGAGGCACCCTGGTGGCGAACGACAACGATCCACATCTCAGGCGGGTGGGCGACTCGAGCGATCATGAGGCCGAGCGATCCGCGTTGCGCCACGAGCTGGGAATGGGGTCCGTCGGATCGCCTCTCCCGCTGGACATCGACCGTCTCGTCCACGAGGGTGCCGGACCGCTCCCGGATCCGGCAGCCAGCGCGCAGGCGCTGTTGGACATGATCGCCGGCCACAAGCTCCTGGCATCGACCCATTTCGTGGATGGTGCCCTGGAGGAGCACGCGCGGCATGAGCGCGAGGCCGACCGGAACAACGCGCGCAAGCGCTAGACGGGGGGGTGATGCGCCCGCATCACCAGGCACGCGTTGTGGCCGCCGAAGCCGAACGAATTCGAGATCGCGATCTCAATCGGGGCCGGCCGCGGCGCCAGCACGTGCGCGAGGGAGATCTCCGCATCGGGAGTCTCGAGGTTCAGCGTGGCGGGCAGCGTCTGGTGCACGAGGGCGAGCGCCGTGACGACGGCTTCGATGCCGCCGGCCGCGCCGAGGGCATGCCCGTGGGCCGCCTTGGTCGCCGAGACCGGTGTGGTCGTGAGCCCGGCCGCGGCGAGCGCCCGCGCCTCGGCGGCGTCGCCGGCCCGGGTGGAGGTGGCGTGCGCGTTGATATACCCGACTGCGTCGACGGCGACGTGAGCATCGGCGAGCGCCAAGGCGATGACCCGAGCCGCGCCGGTACCCTCCGGGTCGGGATCCGTGAGATGGCCGGCGTCACACGTGCTGGCGTGTCCGACGACCTCGGCATAGATGGTCGCCCCGCGCGAGAGGGCCCGCTCGCGCTCCTCGAGCACCAAGATGCCCGCGCCTTCACCCATCACGAAGCCGTCGCGCGCGGTGTCGAAGGGGCGTGAGGCTTCTTGCGGGGGCCGCTGCGTCTGGCTGAGCGCACCGAGTTGGCGGTACCCTGTGACCAGCAGCGCGGCAAGTGGCGCCTCTGCACCGCCCGCAAGTGCGAGGTCGGCGCGTCCGCTGCGAATGAGCTCGACCCCGGCCCCGACCGCGTCCGTGCCGGCGGCGCACGCCGTTCCGGTGACGCCCGTGGGCCCGCGCAGGTCAAGGGTCCGGGCGACGGCGGCGACCGCCGAGTTGGTGAGCCCGAGTGGGATCGCCAGCGGGCTGACTCGCTCCGCGCCGCGGGTGGCCAGCGTGACCTCCGCGTCGTGGAGTGTCTGCGCCCCGCCGTGCACGCACCCGACGATCGCCCCGATCCGCTCCGCGGGAACGCCGTGCTCGCCGCTGTCGCTCAGCGCCGCTGCGGCCGCGAGGGTCGCGAGGCGTCCGACGCGATCCATGCGGCGGATCTCCCGTTGACCGAAACGCGCACGTGCTGCATCGTCGACGCCGTCCACTGGGAAGGCCGTAACGTCAGCGATGCCGTCGAGCGCAATCCGGCGTGCGCCAGAGGCCCCGGACATCAGGGCGTTCCAGAAGGTATCGACCGAGGAACCAAGGGGGCTCACAATGCCGAGTCCGGTAATCACCACGCGGCGCATCATGCGCGTCATGTTGTCAGGTACCGCGCGTCGCGGCCGTGGGGTCCGGCATGGGGGTGCGGGTGTCGGGGCCGCAGCCACGCGACCCCGAGTCCGCCGCAACATCCTCCCGGCATCGGCTCAACGCCGTGCCGGGCGAGACGAATCTCGGCGAATGCTGCCAAGACCGTGCTAGGCACGGTCGGCTGGTTTACCAGATCTTGGGCATAATCCGACTCCAATCATGGACATGTCCTGTTCCACCGATCCGAGCGACCCGTCGATTCCATTCGTGGCGCGGACGTAGAACGCCCTCGCTGGTTCGCTAACGACTCGGTACCACTCACGCTAGAAGCGATGCCGCGATGAGTGTGAAATGCATCGTGCGAGTTTCCGTGGGCACGTTGCGATCGCGTGAGTCCGGACGGCGCCGGACCGGAGGCCGTCGATCCGAGGATGCGTCAGCGGTCACGATCGACCCCCACGCGCAACATTGCGGGCCGCGGGGCGAAGCCTGCAACTGGTGTTGCGCCGCGCCGAGGCCCGGAGACCGTCCCGCGGTGTCTCTATAGTCGCTGCGTGCGGCTCTATGTAGCCATGTTCCTGATGAGCTGCGCGGTGCTGGTCATCGCGCCGATGATTCCCGTGATTCAGGAGTCGCACGGCTTCCCCGTTGCGAGTCTTGGGCTGATCGCCGGCGTCACGCTGCTGGTTGGCGTCGCGACTGAGCTGTTTCTCGGCCCACAGGCCGATCGCGGGCATGAGGGCCTGATGTTGATCGTCAGCGTCGTGATCGCCGCGATATCGCTCGCGGGATCGGGCGCTGCCGACTCCGTGCTGTTGTTGACCTTCTGGCGGGGACTGGCGGGCATCGCCTATGGCCTGTTCGTGCCGGCCGCCTCGGCGATCGTGATCCGGTCCGACCCCAAGGGTGTGGGGGAGCGGCTCGCGCGCCTACAGGTTGCCGAGTTCGCCGGATTCGCCGCCGGTCCGTTCATCGGCGCGCTGCTGCTCGCTCGGCTCGGCAGTACCCGTGGTCTGGAGATCGCGGGCCTCATATCGCTGCTGTTGATCCCCGTCGTACTCGGGGTGCGGGTGCCGGTCCGCGCCCAGGCCGCCGGGGGTGATGGCGACGCGCCCGATGTCGCGCGTCCATCGAGCTTGTCGTTCGGGCTACTGCGCAACCGGGCCGTGTGGGTCGCGCTGATCCTCTCGCTTGCCATCACCGCACCGGTGGGCACCTACAGCGCGATGTGGGCCAAGTTCCTTTCCGATCGCGGAGCAAGCGGGTTCGTGATCGCGGTGAGCCTTGCCATCTTCACGTTGCCCTTCATGGTGATCGCGCCGGTTGCAGGGCGTTTTGTCGATCGTGTCGGCCCGCTGAAAGGTTCGGTGTGGGGAACGCTTATCGTCGCGGTTATCGTCTTGGCCTACGGGTTCATCGGCTCGGTCGTCGTGATCATCATGGTCAGCCTGATCGAGTCGGTCGGGCAGGCGCTGGCGGGGCCCGGCACCGCCGCCGCGATGGCCAGGGCCTCGGGGCCTGTGCGCGCCGGCGCCGGCCAGGGCCTGTCTCGTGGGATCGGATTCCTGGGCGCGGGCCTGACCGCGTTCATCGCGGCCCCGCTCTATGCGGCCTGGGGCCCGCGCATCCTGTTCGGCGCGACCGCCGCGATGATGATCGTGCTCGTGCTGATCGGGTGGGCGCTCGCCCGCGCGTGGGCGCCGGAGCTTGATGCGCCCGGGACGCTCGACCCCCAGGACGTCGAGACCGTCGCAACGTCGATCGACTGATCCCTTAGGGGGCCGAGGGCTCCGAGGCGCCGTCCTCGCGCGCCCGCATGCGGACGGTCAGCCCCCAGGCCGCCCGCCAGCCCAGCAGCGTCAGGGCAAGGAACGTGCCGCCGACGAGCATGAACACCACGGGTGTCGGCCGCCCGAACGCGAGCCCGCGCACGGCAAGCCCGATGACGGTGGTGCACGCCCACACCACTGTCCCGGTGCGACGGCCGGCGGGGAGGGTCGTGCGCCGCATCGCGACCCACCCGACGGCGAGCCCGATCAGAAACGGCGCCGCCACGGTCGCGATGCCGGCGACGGCCTCGCCTTCGGCGTGACTGTTGCGTCCCAGCGCAACAAACCCCACGACGGCTGCGGTATCGATGCAGATCGCGGTCAGGCGGGCGCGCATCGGGCTCAACTGGCGAACGTCGGGGTGATTGTGCGCGCCGCGGCACGCAGTCCGGCTGCGATGTCGAGGTTGCGGGCGCCGGCCTGCGGGGCGAGCGCGGGGTCCGCGGCAGGGCTCACGTTGGTGAGGTTGAACGCCTCACAGCCGGCCCGCATGAAGGGCTCGAGTCGCCCGATGATGTCGTCCGGCGTACCCCAGGTGTAGTAGCTGCGCAGTACCTCGTCGGGGACGGCGCGCGCGGCGGCGAGGGCATCCGCGCGCGAGAGCTCGGTCGGCACGAAGTCCAACAACCCCCACTTGGACGCCAACGGATGCTCGGCACCGGCGGCCTCGTACAACCCAGCGGGTGCGGTCAGCGCGATCAGCCGCAGGGCCATCGCGTCGAGCAGGCGCTCGGCGACGGCGCCGTCCTCGTCGCAGACGATCCATACGTACAGGCCCGGGCGTACCGCGTCGGTCGGGCGCCCGGCAGCGCGACTCGCCGCGCGGACGTCGCCCAACCGGGCGCGGTACTCGTCGGCGTCCACGATAATCGGCATCCAGCCGTCGGCGAGCCGCCCGACCGCGCGCAGCACCCGGGGGCGATGGGCGGGCATCCAGATCTCGGGCGGACGCTCCCCATATGGGCCCAAACCGATCACCGCCTGGCGAAGTTGGACAAACTCACCGTCGAAGTCGACGGGGTCGGTGGTCGACCACAGCAGGCGGATCACCTCGACGGCTTCGATCAGCCGCGAGGCCGTCCGGTCGTAGGGGAGACCGTAGGGCACGATGTTCTCGGCCTCGCCGACACCGAGCCCGAGGCGTGCACGACCGTGGCTCATGTGGTCAAGCGTGGCAAAGGTCTGGGCGATGACGGCGGGGTGGCGCCGGATCGCGTCGGTGACCCCGGTGCCGAGGTACATGTGCTTGGTGTGTGTCGCGACAGCGCCCATCAGCGGGCCCGGGTCCATAAACGTATGCGGCGAGGGCTCCGTGGCGGCCTGAGGAAAGATGTCCGGTGTCCACACGCTCGGCGGGTACCAGTGCAAGAAGTGGTCCGCGAACCACATCGCCTCGATGCCGCTCTCCTCGAGGGCCTTCGCCATGGGCACCAGCGCGTCGACAGGGGGCCGTGTCAGTCCGGAAACGCCAACTTCGATCTTCATCACGACTCCTTGAAGGCGATGGCGACCGACGCCGCCGATGCTGCGGAGCGCATCGGCACGTCCGTGCACAGGCTACCGAGGCTGCGGTACCGAGGCGCCCGGATCGGGGACGTGTGAAGATGGGAATCGTTTGAGTTCGCAGTCTGACCCGGAGTTCCGATGCCTGACGCACCGCCTGCCGCGTTCCCGCGCGAACAAGCCCAAGATGGCAGCTTCGAGCGCCAGGCGTCGCGGTTCCGGGACTGGGTGCAGGCGGAGCCGGGCGCCGCGTATCCTGCCATCGGGGGGCGCTACCACCTGTATGTCTCGCTGGCATGTCCCTGGGCCCACCGCACGATCATCTACCGCCGTCTGAAGGGGCTCGAGGACGCGATCTCGATGACGATCGTCGACCCGGAGCGCGACGAACACGGCTGGGCGATCGCCGAGGGGCCGGGCAACACGCCCGATCCGGTCAACGGGTTCGCGTTGCTCAGCGACGCCTACGAGGCGAGCGCGCCAGGCTTCGATGGACGCGTGACCGTCCCGGTCCTGTGGGACACCGTCACGGGTCGGATCGTCAACAACGAATCGGCGGACATCATTCGCATGTTCGACCGCGAGTTCGCGGCCGTCGCGGATCCCAACGCACCGGTGTTCTGCCCGCCGGAGCTCGAGGATGAAATCGACGAGGTCAACGCCGCGGTCTACGCCCATGTCAACAACGGCGTCTATCGGGCCGGCTTCGCCACGACCCAGTCCGCCTACGAGCACGCCTTCCGGGATCTGTTCGCGGCGCTGGACACGTTGGACCGGCGACTCGGGCAACTCCGCTACCTGCTCGGGGACCGGATCACCGAGGCCGACTGGCGCCTGTTTACGACGCTGGTCCGGTTCGACCCGGTCTACGTCGGACACTTCAAGTGCAACTTGCGCCGGATCGCCGACTACCCGAACCTGGCGGGCTATCTGCGCGACCTCTACCAGCAGCCAAAGGTTGCCGAGACCGTCAACTTCAACCACATCAAGCGCCACTACTACCGCACCCATCCGACCATCAACCCTAATCGCATCGTCCCGGTCGGACCGCACATGAACCTGGTCGCGCCGCACGGACGCGACGCGCTCGCGACACGCGGCTGACGGCCGGTGTCCGGCGAGAGGGCGGCACCGGTGTCGCGGCCGCGTTGGGCGCTGATCTACGACCACGAGTGCGGGATGTGCCGGGTCGCGGCGGCACTGGTGTTGTGCGCCGACCGGCGCCGGTCCTTGATGCCGGTGGCGCTCCAGGATGCGCGGATCACGGAGTTGCTGGCGTCCGTGCCGCGGGGGCGCTGGGCCCAGTCATGGCATCTGGCGGCGCCGGGTGGACGGGTGTACTCGGGTGGCGCGGCGATCCCGGAGCTGTGTCGGCTACTGCCCGGGTTCGGGGCGCCGGGCCTGCTTTGCGGTGCCGCCCCGGATGTGACTGAGCGGGTCTACGCGGGACTCGCCGGCAATCGGCGGCGCATCGGCGCGCGGATCCCCGGTCGCCTGGTGGGCTGGGCCACCGGTATCCTCGACGAACGGTCCGGACGCGCCTGAACCGCCGTCGAGCTCGTCGGGCATCTCGGGATGGGGGACACGGATGTGCCCGCGCCACGCCCCGTCCCAGTCTCCTGCCGCGTCGTGCCAGGTCCAGGTGATCGTGACCTCGGCGTCGAGGATCCCGACGGGCCAGTCGAACGGAATCTGCACCCGGTTGTCGGCCGGATGTGCCCCATATCCGAACAGGGCTAGCGGCCCGGTTTGCGCACTCAGCGGGACGCGGTCGGCCGTCACGGTGGCGACGAATCGATAGGCGTTGGGTGCGGCCGCATTCGCGAACGGGACCAGTAGCACGAGCCCACCGTCGGTCGCGCTGATCAACTCGGTCGGCCCGATGATCGGCTGTGCTCCGAACATTGCGCGTCGGCCTTGGCGCAGCACCTTGACCAGCGCGATCAGCACGATGATCGCGACCAGTGCCAGCACGCCGATCGCGATCGTCTCGACGAGCGGTTGGTGCGCGTTCAGCCAATGCATGCCCGACACGCTAGCGGTGTTACTGGACATCTTCATCCGGGGATGCGCGGGCTCGGGTACGGGCCGGATAAGCTGATGCGCCCCGAGTTTTAAGGAGATGCGAGTGGATACGCGTACGTTTCCGCCAGCGGATGGGTGGTGTGTCGAGGTCGTGGTCCGCGACGGCGCCGCGGTGGTGGTTCAGGAGGTGTTCAGCCTCGCCGAGGACGCACGCGATTTCGCCAAGCAGCACGTGTGGCAGCACAAGGACCACGTCGCCACGATCTTCGAACGGCGTGGCGGGGCGACGGTGTTCTCGACCGAAGTGGCGTTTCCGCGTTAGCTCACTTGCCGCTGGTGCGGATGAACGCGGTCAGGCCGAACGCCGAGACAGGCGTCATTCCCAGGCTCTGGTAAAAGCCCTCGACGCCGCGTTCGGCGATCAGCACCTGGTGGTGGTAGGTCGCCAGCGGGTAGTGGTCCTGGATCGCCTGGGTGAGCCCGCGTCCGATCCCCTCCCGCTGACGTTCGGGCGCGACGAGGATGTCGGCGATGTAGACGGCAAATGCCTCGTCGCTGATGGCCCGTGCGAATCCGATGATCGCGTCGTGCTCGACCGCAACGACCGAGTACGACGAGCAACGAACGGCAGTCCGCAAGCGCTCGGGATCGTTGGCGTGGCTCCAGTCATGCGCCCGATATAGCCCGATGATGGCGGGGAAATCGCGGTCGAGCCCGACCTCTCGGATGGTGATGGACGCGCGCAGCGGGTTACCTCAAGGGACGAAGGATGCGCCGATATACTCGCGCCCCAATGGCACGACGACACGACCGCTTACCGGATCGATACCACGCCGACGAGGTCGAGGAGCGCTGGCAGCGCATCTGGGCCGACCGGCGCGCGTTCATGGGCGCCACGATCTCGCGGGACGGAGCACAGGCGCAGCGGTCGGACCGCCCCAAGTCGTACGTTCTGGAAATGCTGCCCTACCCGTCCGGCGAGATCCACATGGGTCACGTCAAGAACTACACCATGGGCGATGTGATCGCGCATCATCGCCGCCGCTGTGGTGCGGCGGTGTTCCACCCGATGGGCTACGACGCGTTCGGCCTGCCGGCCGAGAATGCGGCGATCCGCACCGGCGAGCATCCTGCGATCGTGACCGCGCGTAACATCGCGCGGATTCGCGATCAGCTCAAGCGACTCGGCTTCGCGATCGATTGGGACACCGAGATCTCGACCGCCGACCCCGAGTACTACCGCTGGACGCAGTGGATCTTCCTGCGGATGTTCGAGCGGGGCCTGGCGGAGCGGCGCGAGGCGGCGGTGAACTGGTGCCCCACGGATCAGACCGTGCTTGCCAACGAGCAGGTCCTCGACGGGCACTGCGAGCGCTGCGGTACCGAGGTCGAACTGCGCCAGCTGACCCAGTGGTTCTTGCGCATCACCGACTACGCACAGGCCCTGCTCGACGACATGGACCTCCTCGATGACTGGCCCGAGCGCGTCCTGGCGATGCAGCGCAATTGGATTGGGCGGTCCGAGGGCGCGCGGGTGCTGTTTCGCACCGAGGACGGTGCGCACGAGATTCCCGTGTTCACGACCCGACCGGACACATTGTTCGGCGCCACGTTTTTCCTGGTCGCCCCGGAGCATCCGCTGCTGGCGACGCTCGTCGAGGGCCGATCGGAGGCGGACGCCGTGCTGGGCTATGCGCGGGCGGCCGCACGTGCGTCGCTGGCCGACCGCAGCGCGACCGACAAGCCGAAGACCGGGGTGTTCACCGGTCGGTATGTGGTCAACCCCATCAACGGCGAGCAGATTCCGGTGTGGGTCGCCGAGTACGTGCTGATGGACTACGGCACCGGTGCGATCATGGCCGTACCTGGCCACGACGAGCGCGATTTCGCCTTCGCGCGCCAACACGATCTGCCGATCCGGCGTGTCGTCGCCGATTCGGACACGGCCGCCGACGCGCCGCTCGAGCAGGCCTACGCCGGGTCCGGGCGGCTCGTCAACTCAGGGTTCCTGGACGACTTGGCGGTCGACGAGGCCACAGAGGCCGCCGCGGCTTGGCTTGCCGGGCGCGGGGTGGGCGAGGCCACCGTCGGATACCGGCTTCGCGACTGGCTGATCTCCCGCCAGCGCTACTGGGGCGTCCCGATCCCGGTGATCCACTGTCCGGCGTGCGGGCCGGTGGCCGTGCCCGACAGTCAACTGCCCGTATTGCTGCCCGACGTCGACGACTACGCCCCAAAAGGCCAGAGCCCGCTCGCCACCAACGCCGAGTTCCTGGCCGCCACCTGTCCGAGCTGCGGCGGACCGGCCCGGCGTGAGACCGACACAATGGACACGTTCGTGGACTCGTCGTGGTACTACCTGCGCTACACGGCACCGCATCTGTCGAGCGCGCCCTTCGAGCGGGAACTCGCCGACTACTGGCTGCCGGTGGACCAGTACATCGGTGGCGTCGAACACGCGGTCCTGCACCTGTTATACGCGCGGTTCTTCACGAAGGTGCTCAACGACCTTGATCTGGTCGGATTCCGCGAACCGTTCGCGCGATTGTTCACCCAAGGGATGATCTACCGCGACGGCGCGAAGATGTCCAAGAGCAAGGGCAACGTCGTCTCGCCGGACGACATCGTTGACACCTACGGGGCGGACACCTTGCGCCTGTACGTGTTGTTTATGGGCCCTGCGGCGGATGACATCGAGTGGAGCGATCGGGGTGTGGTGGGCGCGCGCCGATTCCTCGACCGGCTCTGGGGCCTCGCACGCTCCGCCGACCAGGGGAGCTTGGTCGAGCGCCCCGATCCGGCGACGCTGGTCGGGTCACCGCACTCGCTGGAGCTGCTGCGGCGCGCGGAGGCGACGATCGCCAAGGTCTCGCTCGACATCGGCGAACGGTTCTCGTTTCACACCGCGATCGCGGCGATCCAGGAACTGGTCAACGCCTGCGCCCGGCACCAGTCGGAGCAGGGAAGGGCGGAACGCGGCGGTCAGGTCGCATTCCGCTACGCCGTGCAGACCGCGGTGTCGGTGCTGTTCCCGTTTGCGCCACATGTCGCCTGCGAGCTCTGGGACGCGCTGGGCGGGGAGGCGCTGTGGGAGGTCAGCTGGCCGACCGCCGATCCGGCGCTGCTCGTGCGCGACCAGGTGACGCTCGTCGTGCAGGTCAACGGCAAGGTCCGCGACCGGCTCGACGCGCCGGCCGGGCTCGCGGACATCGCGGCACTGGAGTTGGTGCGCGCCCGGCCGAAGGTCATCGGCGCACTGGACGGCAAGCGGATCGTGAGGGAGATCGTCGTGGCCGACCGGCTGGTGAATTTCGTCGTCAACTAGGTCCGCGACGACGCCCGCGACGGTTCTGCCCAGTACGATTTGCGGCAATGGCCACCCAACCCGAGTCGCTGTTGCCGGCCTACGCGCTCCAGGGCGAAGATCGTCCGAAGGTCGATCGGGCGCTCGCCCGGCTGATTCGTCGGATCACCGACGAAGGCGGTGGCGAACCCGACCGACTCAGCGCCACCGAGGCGCCGCTGCCGGACGTCATCGCCGCATGCCAGACATTGTCGTTCGGCGGCCTGCATGGCGTGATCGTCCTGGACGCGGACGCCTGGCGAGCGGCTGAGGCAGACGTGTTGGTGGGGTACCTCGACGATCCCAATCCTGCGAGCGTGCTCACCCTCGTCTCGGCGGGACCGCTTCCCCAACGACTGCAGCAGGCGGTCGAGCGCGTTGGGCGGGTCCTACACTGGGGGCCCGACCCGAAGGCGTCGGCGCGTGAACGGCGCAAGTGGCTCGAGTCGCACTTCGCCCAGGAGGTCCAGCGCGTGGGCGGCCACGTCGCCCCGGCGGTGGCGCGCGCGGTCGTTGAGCGGGCCTGCGGCGAGACCACCGACGCACAGCGCACGGGGCTGAACGCGATGATGCTCACCCACGAGGCCGAAAAGCTCGTCGCCTACGCGGACGGGGCCCCGATCGACCGGGACATGATCGCCCTGATGACCCCGGAGCATCCCGAGGCACGTGTCTACGAGTTCGCCGACGCCCTCGTCGCGGGTGATGCGCCCCTGGCGTTCGATCGGCTGGGCGACCTGGTCTCGGGCGACGATCGGACCGAACCGATCGTGATCGTCATCGGGCTGGCCCGTCATTACCGTGGCCTGGCCCGCGCTCAGGAACTCGGACCCGCGGTGACCGCCGACGATGTCACCGCGGCCACGGGCATGCGTGGCTTTCCGGCTCGCAAAGTCGCCGAACAGGCGCGCGGGATGCCGAGCGGTGCTGCCGCGCGCGCCGTTGCACGCGTCGCACGACTGGAGATCGAGACCCGCGTGTCGGCCCAGCGTGAGTTGGGCGGCGCGCTGTTCGTGCTCGAGTCCGCTGCGCGCGACCTCGTGGCGATCGCGCGCGGTGCCGCGCTGGTCTAGTGCGCGTGCGGCGGCGGCTTAGGCGCTCGTGGCGCCGGCGGCGACCCGGGCGACCCGGCTCTTCTTGCGCGCAGCGTTGTTGGCGTGAATGACGCCTTCGGCCGCGGCGCGGTCGATCAGGTGCTCGAGTTCGCGGGCGCGCTGCGCCAGGTCGGACTCCCCGTTGTCGGCGGCCTCGATGAGCCTGCGGGTGAGCGTCTTGATCGTCGAGCGGTACCGCAGATTACGGGCGCGCTGGCGCTCGGAGATGAGAATGCGCTTCTTCTGCTGCTTGATATTCGCCACCTGGCGATGCCCTCCGTCGGTTGAACGGCCGCGTATGGTACCACCGATCAGATGACAGGCGAGACACCCACCACGAAGGATGACGACGCCAGGATCCGAGACCTGACCGATGACATCCCCATGGCCCGGGAGACGGTCAGCGCAGACGAGGGTGTGCGTGGGGAAATCCCCCTCGTGGAACGGCCCACCGGCCGCTCGACTGCCATCTTCGCGACCTGGACCGGGCTGAGCCGGGTCGCCGGCCTGGCGCGCGAGATTCTCGCCGCGGCGATGTTCGGGACCCAAGGCAACATCAACGCGTTCGTCATCGCGTTCAATGTCCCGAACATCGTCCGCAGCCTGGTGGCCGACTCGGCCCTGTCGGCGGCACTGATCCCGATCTACACGCAGCTCATCGAGGGCGGCCGCAAGAAGGAGGCCGACCGGGTCGTCGGCGCGGTCGTCGGCCTCGTGGTGATGGTCCTCGGGGCCATCACGCTGCTGGCCATCGTCCTGGCGCCGATCTTCATGCCCTGGTTCGCGCTGGGGCTCTCACCGGAGCTCAAGGCCGAGACGGTGCGCCTGTCGCAGGTGATGTTCCCGATCATCCTGCTGCTGGCGCTCACCGGCATCATGGCCGCGGTCCTGCAGGCCAACGGGGAGTTCGGCGTCACGGGCTTCGTGCCGGTGCTCTGGAACGCGGTCATCATCGTGTGCCTGGGGATCGCCGATGTTGCGCTGCCGGCGAGCGAGCGCGTGATGGGCTACGCGGTCGGCATCGTGCTGGGGACGCTCGCGCAGCTGTTGTGGCTGTTGCCGTACATGCGCGGCAAGGGCCCGTTCAAGTTCACGCTGGGGCGCGGCGTCCCCGAGGTGCGCAAGGTGTTCCTGATGATGCTGCCGGTCTCGCTCGGGCTCGGATTGATCAACATCAACGCATCGGTCGACAACGTGTTCGCGGGGCTCGTCAGCACCGACGCCGTGAGCTCGATCGACAAGGCATTTCGCCTGTACGTGCTGCCGCAGGGCGTCTTCTCGGTGGCCATCTCGACGGTGTTGTTCCCGGCGATTTCCCGGATGGCGGCCCGCAACGACATGGCCGGCGTCCGGGACATGGTCACCTCGGGGCTGCGGCAGATCTTCTTCATGCTCGTGCCGGCGTCGATCTTCCTGATGGTCCTTGCCGAGCCCGCGACCCGCCTGGTCTACCAGCGCGGGGCCTTCAACGGCGCATCGACCCACCTGACCTCCCAGGCACTGTTCATGTTCACGCTCGGTCTGGCGTTCAACGGTGCGAGCCTGTTGCTCATCCGGACGTTCTTCAGCCTGCAGGAGCCGTGGATCGCGACCAAAGTGGCCCTGCTCGGGCTCGGGCTTAACGCGCTCGGGGACCTCGCGTTCTACAAGCCGTTCGGCGCTCCGGGCATTCCGCTGTCGACGTCGCTGGTGAGCGTCGTGACCTTCGGTGTGCTCATGGTGCTGCTGAGCCGACGCATCGGCGGCCTGCCGCGTCGGGCGATCACCCGCGGATTCCTGCAGTGCCTGCTCGCCGGCGTGGTGATGGGCGCGTTCACATGGGCGGTTTGGCGCGTGACCAATGCGATCGTCGGCAACTCGCTGCTCGGGCAGCTGATCAGCATGGGTGTGGCGACCGTCGCCGCCGGCCTCGCCTACCTGGCCGGGGCCCAGGCGGTCGAGATGCCCGAACTGAGCAAACTGACGCGCCTGGTCCGGGCGCTACGATGAACTGAGTGCCACAAGACCTGATCCGAAACTTCTGCATCATCGCCCACATCGATCATGGCAAGTCGACGTTGGCGGACCGCATCCTGCACCTGACGGGCGCGGTCACCGACCGGGACATGCGGGAGCAGATCCTCGACTCGATGGATCTCGAGCGCGAGCGCGGGATCACGATCAAGGCCCAGGCGGTGCGCGTGTTCTACACGGCTGCCAACGGCACCACCTACCAGCTCAACCTCATCGACACTCCTGGACACGTCGATTTCAGTTACGAGGTCTCACGCAGCCTGGCGGCGTGCGAGGGAGCGCTGCTTGTCGTCGACGCCAGCCAGGGCATCGAGGCCCAGACGCTCGCCAACACCTACCTCGCCATCGAGGGTGATCTCGAGCTGGTTCCCGTGCTCAACAAGATCGATCTGCCGGCCGCGGACCCCGAACTGCACGCCGGGGCCGTCGCCGAGCTCATCGGCGTCGATCCGTCCAACATCCTGCGTATTTCGGCCAAGACGGGGGAGGGCGTCGCCGAGGTCCTCGAGGCCATCGTCGAGCGCATCCCACCGCCTGACGGCGATCCCGAGGCACCGTTGCGCGCGCTCATCTTCGACTCGGTGTATGACCAATACCGGGGCGTCGTCGCGTTCGTGCGAATCGTCGATGGGGGCGTCTCGAAGGGTGACCGCCTGGCGGCGATGCAAACCGGGCGCGAGATCGTCGCGGACGAGGTTGGCGTGATGACCCCGACGATGCTCTCGACCGGCCACCTGGCCGCCGGTGAGTCCGGCTATCTGGTGACCGGACTCAAGTCCGTGGGCGATCTGAAGGTCGGCGACACGCTGACCCTCGCGCGTCGGCCTGCGGTGGAGCCGCTCGCCGGGTACCGCGAAGTCAAGCCGATGGTGTTCTGCGGGCTGTTTCCGCTCGACGCCGACGACTATCCGGACCTGCGCGACGCACTCGAAAAGCTCTCGCTCAACGACGCCTCGCTGCAGTGGGAGCCGGAAACCTCACAGGCCCTGGGATTCGGCTTTCGCTGCGGGTTCCTCGGGCTTCTGCACATGGATATCGTCCGTGAGCGCCTTGAGCGGGAGTACGACCTCGAGCTGCTCGCCACGACGCCGAACGTCGAGTATCAGCTCACGACGACCGGTGGCGACGAGCTGTCGGTGCGATCTCCGGTCGAACTCCCACCGCCCACCAACATCGAGCGCATCAGCGAGCCGTACGTGCGCTGCACGATCCTCGTGCCCGCGGACGGGGTGGGCGCGGTGATGCAGCTGTGCCAGGAGCGGCGCGGCCAGTACGTGACGATGACCCCCATCGAGCAGCGCCAGCAGATCGTGTACGACCTGCCGCTCGCCGAGATCGTCACGGACTTCTATGACCAGCTCAAGAGCCGAACGCGCGGGTACGCCTCGCTCGACTATGAGCTTGCCGGGTACCGGGAAAGCCCACTGGTCAAGCTCGACATCCTCCTCGCCGGCGATCCGGTCGACGCCCTGTCGATGATCGTGCACAAGGATCTCGCGTACGGGCGCGGCAAGGCGCTGGTCGAGCGGCTGCGGGAGACGATCCCGCGCCAGCTGTTCGACGTCCCGATTCAGGCCGCCGTGGGCGGGCGCATCATCGCGCGCGAGACGATCAAGGCACGGCGCAAGGATGTGCTGGCCAAGTGCTACGGCGGTGACATCAGCCGCAAGCGCAAGCTCCTTGAACGCCAGAAGGAAGGCAAGAAGCGTATGAAGCAGGTCGGCAACGTCGAGGTGCCCCAGGAAGCGTTTTTGTCGGTGCTCACGCTCGGCTCGAGCTCGGACGGCAACGGGGCGCGAAAGTAGCCGCGATGATCCGCCATCTGTACGTGCATCTGCCGTTCTGCGCGTCACGGTGCGGGTACTGCGGCTTTGTCGTCGAGGTGGGTGCCCTCGATCGGCGCGATGCGTACCTGGCCGCACTGCGCGGGGAGCTCGCCGCCGAGCGGTCGCGGCTCGGCGCGCTGGAGACCGTCTACCTGGGCGGCGGGACTCCGACCCTCATGCGCCCGCACCGGATCGCCCGGGTGCTGGGCGACCTGGCGCCGATGCTCGCCGACGGGGCCGAGGTCTCGATCGAGGCGAATCCGGAGACGGTCGACCGCGCGGCCTTCGGCAAGCTGCGTCGGGCGGGCGTCACGCGGGTGTCGATCGGCGCCCAGTCGTTCCAACCCGAGCTGTTGGCGTCGCTCGAGCGGCAGGCGAGCGCGGACCAGGTTCGTCGCGCCATCGCATGCGCCCAGGACACGGGCTTCGGATCGGTCAGCGTCGATCTGCTGTTCGGGGTGCCGGGGCAGACGACGACTCAGCTCGAGGCCGACATCGCCGAGGTCGGCGCCCTCGGGGTCGACCACGTCTCCTGGTACGAGCTCGAGATCAAGCCGGAAACGGCGCTCGCGCGTATGGGTGCCCAAGTCCCCGAGGAGGACTGGGCCGCCGATGCCTACGAGTCGATCGTCGCCCGGCTCGAGGCCGGCGGGTACCGCTGGTACGAGACCGCGAACTTCGCGCGCCCCGGCCACGAGTGCCGCCATAGCCTCGCCTACTGGTCGGCAAGCGACTACCTGGGCCTTGGGGTCGGCGCGGTGAGCACCGTCGACGGTACGCGCTGGCGCAACACCACCGGGCTCGCCGCGTATATCGGCGAGGTTGCCGCGCAGGGCGTGCCCGCCCGGATCGCCGAACCGCTCGACCAGGCCACCCGCCGCCGAGAGCGGTGGATGCTCGGCCTGCGCCTCGACCGGCCGCTGGACACCGCGTGGGCCGGACCGCCGGACCACCCCGAGGCACTTGTCCGTCTCGAGGCCGGCGGGCTGCTCGAGACCGCGGCCGGACGCGTCGTGCTCACGCGCCGTGGTCGGTTTGTTCAGAATGCGGTACTGCACGAACTGATGGAGTACGCATGACCACCTCGCCGGGATCGGAATCGGGGGCGCTGCCCGCGGAGCTCAGCCCACGCCAGGAGCAGATTCTCGGTGCGGTCGTTGAGCGGTTCATCGGGAGCGGAACACCGGTCGGAAGCCGTCACATTGCCGGCACCCACGGGATCGACTTCGCCTCCTCGACGGTGCGGTATGAGCTGGCGCGGCTCGAGGAGCTTGGCTATCTCAGCCATCCGCACACGTCGGCCGGGCGCGTGCCGACCGACCGCGGCTACCGGTACTACGTTGACCGGTTGGTACCGCGCGGCGGCGGCGCGCTCGTGTCGTCCGGCGCACTCGCGTCCGCGGTCGATCTGGGCGAGATGCGTACCGAGGTCGAGGGCGCGCTGCAGCGGCTCGCCGATGCGATCTCGGAGCTGACCTCACTGTTGGGAGTCGTGACCGCGCCGGTCACGCGCATCGCGACGATCCGCCACGTCGAGGTGCTGCAGCTGCAGCCGCAGCTGGTGACCGTCGTCGTGATCACCTCGACCGGGTCGGTCAGCAAGCGCATCATCGCCTTCGAACGTCCGGTCGATTCGGGGCTCGTCGAATGGGCGAAGGCGGTGTTCAACGAGCGGCTGACCGGTATCGGCGTCGGCGCCCGCATGCTGGATGCGCGCCTGAGCGATCCGAGCCTGACCATACGCGAGCACGAATTCCTTGACGCGTTGACGCCGGCCCTGTCCGAGATGGCCGAGGAGACCTCGGACCACCTGTTCGTCGGGGGCCGCGCGCGGTTCGTTGCCGACTCGCGCCAAGACGTCGCGGCGATCGGGGCGCTGATGGAACAGCTCGAGGAGCGGTATACGCTTCTGGCGCTGCTGCGTCGGGCGATGTCGCGCAACGAGGTGTACCTGCACATCGGGAGCGAGCTGGCGGAACCGGGGCTGCACGGCCTGTCGATGGTGGCGGCCAACTACGGGATCGCGCGCGGCAATCTGGGTACGATCTCGCTCTTCGGCCCGACACGAATGGACTATCGCCTGGCAATGTCGACCGTTCGTGAAGCCGCGGCGGTCTTCTCGCACTACCTGGAAGGGGTCTACGAATAGACGATCGCTATGAAATCCTGGAAGTCTGGCGGCGCCCGCTGCGTGGCGAGCCCAATGCCGCCGTGCGCGTGCTCGCCAAAGTCGAGGCCGGTGCCGTGGGTCCTGAGGAATACGCGGTCGGGATCACGACGCGGCCCGAAGCGCAGCTGGCGCCGATGCTCGATGAAGCGGACCTGTTCACCGGCTTGAGCTTTGCCGAGGCCCACTGGGTCGCGGCGGTCATCGCCAGCGCAGCCGATCGCGTCGGCGAGGCCGAGGACCTGTTGTTCGACCTGCGGGTGCCCGTCGATCTCACCTGGCGGGACATCGAGTTGGCCTCTGAGGTGGTCGAGCCCGGCGGCGTGCGCTCGGCGGCGCTAATGCCCTGGCGCCCCGAAGCCGGCGAAGCGCCATCAGGCCAGTATGCGATCGCGACGTACACCCTCGACTGCGGTCATCAGGCGGTCGAGCTCCTGCGTCAGGATCCCGATGCGGCGCCGTTCTGGATCGAGGAGGGCGCCGTCGACCATCTGGTGGCGCGGGACGCCCGCAGCCTGTCGCGGCTGCTGCTCAGTGCCGCGAGCCTCGACGAGGCACACGCGCTCATCGAGCAGGCCCAGGCGAATCTGGCGACCCATCCCGATGGCGACGATGAGGACCGCGAGGACGAGGACGACGACGACGACGACGACGAGGCTTGAGCGTTCCGGTGCCGGGGGTGCTGGCATGACGGCTGCTAGGCTGAGTGGAGCGGAATGACCGGTCAGAAACGTGATTATTACGAGGTTCTCGGCGTCCGACGCGATGCCGACGACGACGAGATCAAGAAGGCCTTTCGCCGCCGCGCACGGGAGCTGCATCCGGATGTGAACCCGGACGATCCCGACGCGGAGGCGCGCTTCAAGGAGGCCGCCGAGGCCTACGAGGTGCTCTCGAACGCCGAGACGCGTCAGATGTATGACCGCTTCGGGCATGAAGGGCTCTCCAACCGCGCCGGCGCCACCAACTTCAACGATTTCGCCTCGTTCCAGGATCTATTCGACGCGGTCTTCGGCGGCGACATGTTCGGCCGTGGGCACGCCGCGCCGGGACAGGGGGAAGATCTCGGCATCCAGGTCGAGGTGAGCTTCGTCGAATCGGCCACCGGGATCGAGCGCGAGCTGGAGTTCGAGGGCGTCGAGCACTGCGCGACGTGCGAGGGCCGCGGCTATCCGGCCGATACCGAGGTCGACCCGTGCGTCACCTGCGCCGGCCAGGGCCAGGTCCGTCAGGTCACTCGCGGACCATTCGGGCAGTTCGTGCGGGCGCAGGTCTGTCCGGCCTGCCACGGGGTCGGCACGATTCCGCGTGACACCTGCCCGGACTGCAGCGGAGAGGGCCGCGTCCGCGCCCACCGCAAGGTCAGCGTCAGCATTCCGGCCGGTATCTCCACCGGGCAGCAGATTCGCGTGAACCGCGGCGGCCACGCGGGCGCCCGCGGCGGCAACGCGGGCGATCTGTACGTCGAGGTGCACGTCGGCGAGGACGAGCGCTTCTGGCGCGACGGCCTGGATGTTGTCAGCCGCCTCGAGGTTCCCGTCACCGACGCCATGCTCGGCACGACCGCAACCGTTCCGACCGTGACCGGCGAAGAGACGGTGGAACTGCACGCCGGAACGCAGTCGGGCGAGCAGATCGTGTTGCGCGGCAAGGGCTTCCCGGCAGTCCAGGGACGCGGACGCGGGCATCAGCGGGTGCTCGTCGACGTGAGGGTCCCACGTGCCGAGGGCGAGGAGGCCCGCCAGGCGGTCGCCAAACTCGCCGAGGTGCTCGACGAGCGTGCGTATCGGCAGGATGACGGCTTCTTCGACCGGCTCCGCCACGCCTTCCGCTGAGCTCGTTCGGCTGAGCGTTGCGGTGTCTGCACCGCAGGCCGAGATGATGCTTGCCGCTGCCTGTGCGGCGCTCGGCTGCGGCTGTCGGGAATCGGTACTCAAGGACGGGCGCACGCGGCTGGAGTTCTGGGTCACGCCGGCCCGCGTCGACACGGCGGTCGTTCGCCTGCAGGCGCTGCTCGCACCGCTCGATGACGCCGAGCTCTCGCGATCGCCCGAGGACCCGGGCTGGCAGACCGCGATGCGCGAATTTCACCAGCCTGTCGACGTGGTCGGGCGGATCCGCGTACGCCCGCCGTGGCATGCGCCCGCCGGCGATGCCATCGATGTGGTCGTCGATCCGGCGATGGCCTTCGGCACCGGGCAGCACGACACGACCCGCGGGTGCCTTGAGCTGCTGCTGGCCGTGCCTCCGGGGCCGCTTGTGGACATCGGCTGCGGCTCCGGTGTGCTCGCAATCGCGGCCGCGAAGCTCGGGTTCGCCCCCGTGTGGGCGTGGGACTTCGATCCATTGGCCGTCGCGGCGACGATCGACAACGCACGCGCCAATGGGGTCGCGCTGACCGTCGGTCCGCGCGATGCGCTCCACACGCGCTTGCCCCCGGCCGAGGTCGTCATGGCGAACCTGACCGCAACCATCCTTACCACCCTCGTTCCGCGCATCGCCGAGCGTCCGCCGCGTGCGGCGATCCTCAGCGGGATGCGCCGCGAGGAGATCGATGCGGTGTGTCGGGCGTGGGAGTCGACCGGCCTCGCGCCTGCCGAGCGACGCGTCGGACCCGAGTGGGGGAGCGTGCTCCTGACGCGGCCGTGAGCCACACATTCCGATACCTGATCGACCATGAGCCCGTGCCGGGCGAGCGGGTGGCGCTGCCCGCAGCCGACGCGCACCACGTGAGCCGGGTCGTGCGCCGCACAGTCGGCGACGGCGTCGAGGTGATCGATCCCGGCGGGTTGATCTGGACGGCGACGCTCGTCGCGGTCGGGGACCCGACGGTGCTTGAGGTGGCCGATGCTCCGCCGCGCAGGTCCCGGCAGGCGCCGTTGACCCTGTACATCGGCTTGTGCGATTGGGGGCGGCTCGACATGGCGGTCGAGAAGTGCACCGAGCTCGGGGTCGCGCGCATCGTGGTCTTCGCGGGTCGCCGCTCGCAGCGGATCCCGGGTCCCGGGGCCTGGGATCGCCGACGAGAGCGGTTCGTGCGGGTCGCACGGGCTGCGGCCCGGCAGTCCGGCCAGGGCACTGTGCCCGAGATCGACGGGGTCTGGTCATTCGCGGCGGTGCAGACCGCGCTGGGCGACGGGCACGCAATCGTCCTCGACCCGGGCGGCGCGATCCCGCTGACGCGCGCCCTCGAACAGATCCCCCCGGGGGCGCGGCTGGCCGTCGTCATCGGACCCGACGCGGGCTTGGCACCGGATGAGCTCGCGCAGGCACGTGCCGCCGGGGCCGAGGTGTGTCACCTTGGTGACACAACGCTGCGGGCAGAGACTGCGGCGATCGTGGCTGCGGGAATTGTGCTGGCCGCGACCGGTCATCTCGGGCGCGCGCGCGGCGCGGCCGCGAACAATGGAGCGAGCGACGCATGAACCAGTGCATCTTCTGCGGCATCGCCGCCGGCGACATTCCCGCCGAGATCACCCATGAGGACGAGCATTTCGTCGCCTTCCGTGACATCGCCCCCAAGGCCCCGGTACACCTGGTGATCATCCCGCGCCGGCACGTGTCGTCGCTGGCGAGCGTGGGCGAGCTCAGCGACGCCGAGCGTGCCGGTATGACGCTGTTCCTGGCCGACGTCGCCGACCGTGCTGGGTTGGGCGACGCGGGGTACCGCGTGGTCACCAACCACGGTCCCAACAGCCGACAGTCGGTGTTTCATTTGCATTGGCACGTTCTCGGAGGTGCGCTCTTGTCGGACTCGATGTAGGCGGCCTGGATGTCACAGCGAACGATCGAGGTGGCCGACCCGGTCGCCGTGGAACTGGCGGGTGAGCAGGACCGCGTCCTGCGCGAACTCGAGGAGCGGCTCGAGCTGACCATCTCGCTGCGGGGCAATCGCGTCATGCTCAACGGCGATGAGGAGTCGGTCGAAGCCGCCGTCGAGATCATCGACGAGCTCTCGGGCATGGTCGGGCGCGGCCTGCCCGTCGATGCGAGCACCGTCGAAGCGTTGGCCAATGCGGCTGTCGTGCGTCAGCCGTTCGGGACCATGCTCGAGGACGTCGTGTGGCGCCATCGCCAGCGCACCATCACCGCCCGGACCCCGGGCCAGACGCGCTACGTCGACGCCATCCGCAAGCACACGATCACGTTCGGGATCGGGCCGGCCGGCACGGGCAAGACCTACCTGGCCGTCGCCCACGCCGTCGCGGCGTTGTCACGGCGGGAAGTCGGGCGCATCATCCTGACCCGTCCGGCCGTCGAGGCGGGCGAGCGCCTCGGGTTCCTACCGGGGGATCTCGCCGCCAAGGTCGATCCCTACCTGCGGCCGCTGTTCGACGCGCTGCAGGACATGCTCGACGCCGAGCGGGTCGAGACGCTCGTGACCCGGGGGCAGATCGAAATCGCGCCGCTGGCCTTCATGCGCGGGCGCACGCTCAACGACAGCTTCATCATCCTCGACGAGGCCCAGAACACCACCCCCGAACAGATGCGCATGTTCCTGACCCGGCTCGGCTTCGGGTCGACGATGGTCGTCACCGGTGACGTCACCCAGGTCGACCTGCCGCGCGAGCGCGGATCCGGGCTGATCAGCGTCACCCAGATCCTCGACCGGACGCCGGACATCGCCTTCGTCACGCTCGATCGACATGACGTCGTGCGTCACCGTCTGGTCCAGCGAATCGTCGACGCGTACGCGGCAGCCGACGCGCCACCGGAACTCGGGTGATCGAGATCGAGGCCCAGGCCCCGCCGGAGCTCGCCGTCCGGCTCATCGACGTGCTTGAGTTCGCATGTGCGGAACTCGCGATCCCGCGCGCATCACTCGGGCTCATGGTCGTCGGCCCGCGCGAAATGGCCGAGATCAACGGAGCCCATCGGGCCACGCCCGCGCCGACCGACGTGCTGTCGTTTCCGGTGGATGGCCCGGACCTGAGCGATGGGTGGCCCGAGAACGGGCCCGCTCCGGAGCTTGGCGACATCATCATCTGTCCGGACGCCGCACAGGAGCCCGTCGAGACCCTGGCGGTGCATGGCCTGCTGCACCTGCTGGGGTATGACCACGAGACCGACGCGGGCGAGATGCTGGACCTCCAGGACGACCTCATGGACCGATACGCCGAGCGCGAGGCGGTGTGAGCTCCTCGACCGGCAAGACACAACCCGGGGCGTCACCCCCGGGGGATCCCGAGCGCCAGCGGCCGCCAGCCCCGCGCGTTCGGGGCGACAGTGCCCTACCGGCGCAAGGGTCCCTGCGCTGGTCGTTCACCTGGGCCTTCGCGGGAATCGTCTATGTCATCCGGACTCAGCGGAACATGCAGATGCACATCGCGGCGGTGGCGATCGTGCTCGTCCTGGGGCTGGCGCTGAACCTGTCGCGGCTCGAGTTCGTGGCGGTCATCGCGGCGATCAGCCTCGTGCTGGTGGCCGAGATGTTCAACACCGCCATCGAGGCCGCCATCGATGCCGTCGTCACCGACTACCACCCGCTGGTGAAGATCGCCAAGGACGTCGCCGCCGGCGCGGTCTTGATCGCCGCCGTCAACGCCGTTGCGACGGCCTACCTGGTGTTTTACTCGCACATCTCGGACCCGCACCATGAGCTCAGTACCAGCCTGCATGCCGCCCCGACGCTGCTGGTCGCCGGCGCGGTCCTGCTGACCCTCATCGTCGTGCTGGTGGTCAAGGCCGCCTCGGGGCACGGCGCGCCCCTGCGCGGCGGGCTGCCGTCGGGCCATGCCGCGGTCGCGTTTGCCGGATGGACCGCGATCACGATCATCGCCGACCCGTTCGCCCACGCCGGGCTCGTGTCGATGCTGGCGTTCCTGATGGCGCTGTTGGTGGCCCAATCGCGGGTCGAGGCGGGGATCCACTCGGCGATCGAGGTGATGGCGGGCGCGGTGATCGGCACCGGGATGACGATCATCGTCTTCCAGCTCTGGGGCTGACCGGCCGCGAGCGGTAGCCTCCCCGGGGCCGTCGGCACCCGCGCGCCCACTGACCTCGGAGAGCACTGAGTGGACCCCACAATGCCCTACCGATCGGGACTGGTCGCATTGGCGGGTCGACCGAACGTCGGCAAGTCGACGCTGGCCAATGCCTTGTCGGGGTCGCATGTCGCGGCGGTCTCGCCCCGGCCGCAGACCACCCGCCGCCGAATCTCCGCCGTCGTGCACGGAGACGGCTGGCAGGCCGTGCTGCAGGATATTCCCGGGTTCCAGACCCCCAGGGACGCGCTGACCGAGCGCATGCAGCGTACGGTGGACCAGACCCTCGTCGACTGCGACGCGGTGATCTTCGTCGTCAACGCCGCGGAGACGATCGGGGCCGGCGACAGGTTCATCGCCGAGCGCGTGGGCACGACGGGGCGCCCCACGCTGATCGTCGTCAATAAGACCGACGCGGCCAGCCCACGGGCCATCGCCACGGCAATCACCGCCGCCGCCGAACTCGTCCCGGACTTCGTCGCGGTCCATCCGGTCAGTGCGGTCACCGGCGACGGGCTGACCGCCCTGCGCGGCGAGCTGGCAGCGCTGCTCCCCGCGGGGCCGGCCTACTTTCCGGCGGACCAGACCACCGATCAGACCCCGGACGAGCGTGCGGCGGAGCTCATCCGCGAAGCAGCCCTCCAGCGCCTTCGCGACGAAGTGCCGCACGCGCTGGCGGTATCGGTTGAAGAGCTCACCGCCGACCGCGGCAACATCTTCGTGGTCGCCGCCATCCTCGTCGATCACGAGTCGCAGAAGGGCATCGTCATCGGAAAGGGGGGCCACATGATCCGGGACATCGGGACCGCGGCGCGGCATGCGCTCGGCGAGGTCTTTGGAGCCACGGTCCACCTGGATCTGACGGTCAAGGTGCGCCGCGGCTGGCGGCAGGACGATTCGATGCTCAATCGCCTGGGGTTCTGAGTCCAGCCACGTGCGCCCGCGGGGTGGCGACGGGGGGCCCCAAGACGCCGGATATACTGCGTCGCAATGCGTTGTGAGCGTCGGTAATGCGTACTGCGGACCTCTCAAAGACGCTCGATCACACCGTGCTTGCACCCGAGACGACGCGTGAGGACATCGAGCGTGCGTGCGAGCGTGCCCGCGCGCTGCACGTGGCCGCCGTCTGTGCGAGCCCGCGGTACACACGTGTCGTCGCCGACCGGTTGCGCGGGAGCGACGTGAAGACCTGTGCGGTGATCGACGCCCGCTCAGGGCGCGGCGCGCGTGAGCAGATCGCCGTTGCCGAGCGAGCCGTCTGCGACGGCGCCGACGAACTCGATGTCCCGATCAACCTCGCCGCACTGCGGGCGGGTGCCTTCGGGGTCGCCCGCGACGAACTGGTCCACCTCGTACGCGCCGTGCGGACACGCGCCGCCAACGACGCACGCGGCCAGGTGCTGGTCAAGGCGATCATCGCGGCGTCGCTGCTCGATGAGGCACATGTGCGCATGGCGTGCAAGATTGTCGCCGACGCCGGCGCGGACTTTGCGGTGACCTGCGGCGGCGTCGGGCTGCCCGTCGCCCCGGAGGATGTCGAGCTGATGCGTGAATCGCTGCCGGAGCACATCGGCGTGAGCACATCGGGCGGCGTCCGCACCGTGTCGGATGTGCAGGCCATGATCTCAGCCGGCGCCGCGCGCGTCGGTACCGCGAGCGCCGTCGATGTCCTCGAACAAATCCGAGCCACGAACAGCAGGGTGCCTTCATGAATCTCCCCGCACAGACAGCGCAAATGACCGTCGACCAGGTGCGCTTCGACGCACAGGGGCTGGTGCCGGCGGTCGTCCAGGACGCGAAGTCCGGACGCGTACTGACCGTCGCGTACATGAATCGCGACGCGCTCACGCGGACGCTGGTGGAGGGGCAGACCTGGTTCTGGAGCCGCTCGCGGGGCGAGCTGTGGCACAAAGGGGCCACGAGCGGCAACATCCAGCACGTGCGCGGCATCCTTGCCGACTGCGATGCCGACGCGCTGCTCGTTTTGGTCGAGCCGGAGGGTCCGGCATGTCACACCGGTGCGCGGACGTGCTTTTTCACGCAGATCGACGGCGCCAACCCGGAGCCATTCGCCGCCTTGGCGGACCTGGCCGCGACCGTCGGGGCCCGGGCAGCGGCGGCCGACCCGGAGAGCTCCTACACGGCGAGCCTGCTCGCGCGCGGCATTGACACCGTGTGCAAGAAGGTCGGCGAAGAAGCCACCGAGGTCGTCCTCGCCGCCAAGGGGGTCGAGCGCGACCAGGTGATCTACGAGAGCGCCGATCTGCTCTACCACCTGACGGTCCTCTGGCAGGCCTCGGGCGTCGGGCCCGACGAGGTCGCCGCGGAACTGGCGCGACGCCAGATTCCGCGCGGCAATTCCGCATGACCGATCTGCGCATGAGCCCGCTGCCGCCGGCGTCGGAGCTGACGGTGATGCCGACGCTCGACGATGTTCGTGAACTTTCGGCGCACGGCGGACAGGTCGCGCTGACCCACAGTTGGATCGCCGACTGCGAGACGCCGGTCGCGGCATTCCTCAAGCTGCGCGACGGCGGACCGGCGTTCCTGCTCGAGTCGGCTGAGCACGGCCGGCTCGGCCGGTATTCGATGATCGGCGTGCGCCCGCAGGCCATCGTGCGCGGGCGGGAGCGCGAGTTGGTCCACACGAGCGCCGACGGCGTCGCAACCGTCCTCGCGGCCGGCGATCCCTTCGCGGCGGTCCAGGATGTCGTCGAGGCGGTCGGGATGCTGCCATCGGCCGGGCCGGCGTTGCCGTTCGCGGGTGGTGCGGTCGGGTACTTTTCCTACGACCTGGTGCGCCAGGTCGAGCCGATCGGGCCCGGTCCTGGGGACGACCTCGGTCTGCCCGACCTGATGGTGATGGTCACCGGGCCGGTCGTCGTGTTCGACCACCTGCAGCACACGCTGACAGTCAGCGTGCCGTGCGTGCTCTCGCATTCGGAGGATCCCGGTCCGGCCTACCGCGACGCGGTGGCGACGATCGCCGAGCTCAAAGCGACGCTCACCGGGCCCCTGGTCGCCGACCCCGGCCGGGTCCACGCGGCCGCACCGCACCTCGGCGAGGTCACCAGCAACACGACCCGGGCGGCGTTCCATGCGGCCGTCGAACGCTGCCGGGAGTACATCGTCGCCGGCGACGCCTTCCAGATCGTCCCCTCGCAGCGATTCTCGGCGGAGGTCGATCTTGATCCGTTTGCGATCTACCGCGGCCTGCGCGCGGTCAACCCGTCGCCCTACATGTTCTTCGTGGAGTTCGACGAGTACGCGCTGGTGGGCTCATCGCCGGAGACACTGGTGAAGGTGGAAGGCCGCACGGTCCACACCCGGCCGATCGCGGGCACGCGACCGCGCGGAGCCAGCGAGGAGCAGGACCGGCAGTTCGCCGAGGACCTGTTGGCGGACCCCAAGGAGCGTGCCGAGCACGTCATGCTCGTCGACCTCGGCCGCAACGACCTCGGTCGCGTGTGCCAGATCGGCAGCGTCCGCGTCGAGGAACTCATGGGCGTGCACCGCTACAGCCACGTGATGCACATCGAAAGCAGCGTGGTCGGGGAGCTTGCGATCGGCCGGCGTGCCTGCGACGCGCTCCGCTCGACGTTTCCGGCCGGAACACTGTCCGGGGCGCCCAAGGTCCGCGCGATGCAGATCATCGACGAGCTTGAGACGACCAAGCGCGGACCGTACGGTGGGGCGGTGGGCTACATGAGCTTCACCGGCGATCTCGACACCGCGATCACGATCCGGACGATCGTCTGCGCCAAGGGGCGGGTGCACGTGCAGGCCGGCGCCGGCATCGTCGCCGACTCCGTTCCGGAGCTCGAGTACCAGGAAACCCAGAACAAGGCGGCCGCCCTGTTTCGGGCCATCGAAGTCGCGGCCGCGCAGCGTGGATGGTGACCGCCGTGGCGCGCGTAATGATCGTCGACAACTACGACAGCTTCACCTACAACCTGATGCAGTACTTCGGGGAGCTCGGTGCTGAGGTCGTCGTGCACCGCAACGATCAGATCGATCTGGAGGGCATTGCCGCGCTGCACCCGACCCACCTCGTGATCTCGCCGGGCCCCAAGACGCCGCGCGAGGCCGGGATCTCGGTCGAGGCCATCCGGCACTTCGCCGGACGGGTGCCGGTCTTCGGCGTCTGCCTCGGCCACCAGGCCATCGGGGCCGCGTTTGGCGCAGAGGTGGTGCGCGGCGCCGTGCCGGTGCACGGCAAGACGAGCCGGATCAGCCACGACGGGCGGACCGTGTTCGCGGGGATCGCGGATCCCATGGTGGCAACCCGCTATCACTCGCTGGTGGTCGCTCCGGACCTCGCGCCCGGGCTCGAACTGTCGGCATGGTGCGACGGCGACGTGGTCATGGGCATCCGGCATCGCGACGTGCCGGTGGAGGGGGTGCAGTTCCACCCCGAGTCGATCCTGACCGACCACGGCAAGTCTCTGCTGGCCAACTTCCTGAGGCTGGAAGCCTGATGGCGTCGCCTGTGGTCTCCGGCGCCATCGACCGCCTGCTGGGTGGCGAGGACATCGGGCGTGCCGGAGCAGCCGAGGTGCTGAACCTGGTCATGAGCGGCGAGGCCGGCGAGATCCAGGCCGCGGGGTTCCTCGTCGCGCTGCGCGCCAAGGGCGAGACCGCCGAAGAACTGGCGGGTCTAGTCGAGGTTCTGCGTGCGCATCTGGTCCCGGTGGTCGGGCCTCCCGGGCCGTTTGTCGATACCTGCGGGACCGGCGGCGGCATCTCGACGTTCAACATCTCCACGGCGGCGGCGTTCGTCGCCGCCGGCGCCGGCATCGCCGTGGCCAAGCACGGCAACCGCTCCAACACGAGCAAGAGTGGCAGCGCCGACGTCGTCGAGGCGCTGGGCGCGCGCATCGATCTGTCGCCCGACGCGATCGCGCTCTGCCTGGCCGACGTGGGGGTGGGGTTCATGTACGCCCCCGCCCACCATCCGGCGTTCGCGCACATCGTCCCGGTGCGCCGGGCACTGGGAGTGCGGACGGTGTTCAACCTGCTCGGGCCGATGGCGAACCCCGCCGGGGCGACCCACCAGGTCATCGGCGTCGCGGATCGCAGCGCCATGGAGCGCATGGCGTCGGCGCTTGCCCTGTCGGGCACCCATCGGGCGCTGGTGGTCCGGGGTCGCGACGGCATGGACGAGCTGTCGGCGGCGACCATTTCCGACGCATACGAGGTCGACAGCGGCCGGGTGCGGTATCTGGAGATCGATCCGGCGCAGTTTGGGTTCCAGGCATCGGGGACCGACCTGTTGGCTGGCGGTGATCCGGCCGACAATGCCCGCCGGATTCGCGAGGTGCTCGCTGGCGCGCCGGGGCCGGCCCACGACGTGGTGGTGCTGAATGCCGGGGCGGCGATCTGGATCTCCGGTGCGGCCGAAGACCTTCGTGACGGTATCGCCCAGGCGGCGCTGAGCATCACCAGCGGTGCTGCCGTCGAGCGCCTTGCGGCGTTCTGCGCGGTCACGCAGCGGCTCGCATCACGTGCCGACAGCTGATCTACGGAGGGCCCCGAGCGTGCCGACGTTCCTCGAGACCGTGATCGCCCACACACGTCGGCTGGTCGATGCCCGTCGCGGTGCCGTCCCGGAGGCCGAGTTGCGCAGCCGGCTGGCGGAGGCGCCCGCAACGCGGTCGTTCGCCGCGGCGCTCGCCGCACCGGGGATGAGTCTCATCGCCGAGATGAAGCGGGCGAGTCCGTCACGTGGCGCGATCCAGGCCGGCGCCGCGGTGGCGCCGATCGTCAGCGCCTATGCGGCGGCCGGCGCGGCGGCAATCTCGGTCCTGACCGAGCCCAAGTGGTTCGGCGGAAGTCTCGACGATCTGGTCGAGGCACATGCGGCGGTGCCGACGCCGCTGCTGCGCAAGGATTTCATCGTTGACCCGTACCAGCTGGTCGAGGCCCGCCTGGCCGGCGCCAGCGCAGCCTTGCTGATCGTCGCGGCATTCCCCGATGCCGCCGCCCTGGCCGATCTCATCGGCGCCGCCGAGCTGCTCGGGCTGGACACCCTGGTGGAGGTCCACGACGCGTCCGACCTGGCGACCGCTCGGTCGGTCGGTGCGCAGATCGTGGGCATCAACAATCGCGACCTGCACAGCCTGGACGTCGATCTTGCCACGAGTTTGCGGCTGCGCCCGCTCGTCCCCGCCGACGTGACCGTGGTGGCCGAGTCCGGGATCACGACCCGCCAAGACGTCCGCGATCTCGAGCAGGCCGGTGTCGACGCCATCCTGGTCGGCGAGGCGCTGATGCGCGTCAGCGACCCGGCGGCGACCGCCGCTGAGCTGCTCGGGCGTCGATAGTGGGCGCCCGGTGGGTGCGGGCAGCGTCGGTGCGCGCCGGGATGGACGTCTGTCGCGCCGTTGCGGCGCTACGCTTACGCACGTGAGCTCCGACGACCCTGGCAAGCCCCCGACCCATCGCCGTGGTTGGGACCGTCGTCAGATCACGATCGCCGCGGTGTGCGGCCTCGTGATCGCCGCGATCGGCGCGCTGCTGATCGTTGGGCTGATCAACCACAACGTCAACAACTCGATCGATGGCTCGATCGCCAAGGGCGAGCGCGTGCCGGCCCCCGCGTTCACGCTGCCGGTACTCACCAGCACCCCAGGGCTGCCGGCGACGGGTCAGAACCTGACGCTCACCCAGTTGCATGGGCACCCGGTCGTGCTCAACATCTGGGCATCGTGGTGCGTGCCGTGCACCGACGAGGCCCCGATCCTGCAATCGATTTGGGACCGGTACCGCCAGCAGGGGGTCTACGTCCTGGGCGTGGACGTCAAGGACCTCACCGGCGACGCACTGGGCTTCCACCACCAGTACGGGTTGACGTTCCCGACCGTTCGCGACGGTGAAGGCAACATCGAGGGTCCCTATGGGACGACGGGGGTTCCGGAGAGCTTCATCATCGATCGTCAGGGCCGCATCGCCGCCGCGCTCCGCGGCCCGCTGTCGGCGTCCGGATCGACCGGGAACGTCAACAGCTTCGTGTCCGTGCTTGACACCGTGATCGCTGAGCGGTCCTGAGACCCGTGGTCCGCCGTCTGCTGGCCGCGCTGTGCGCGGCGCTGATCCTCGCCACCGCGGCGGCGCCGGCGGTGGCCAGCGTCGATATCCTGTCGCTGGAGCAGCAGCTCAAATGCCCGACCTGTGAGGTGCCGCTCAATGTCTCCAACGCCCCGTCGGCCGTGCGGATCAAGGCCTATATCGAGGAGAAGGCCGCCGCCGGCTGGACCTCCGGCCAGATCCAACAGTCACTGGTGCAGCAGTTCGGTCGCGACATCCTGGCCACGCCACCCAAATCGGGTTTCGATCTGATCGTGTGGCTCGTTCCGGCCGCACTGATCGCCGCCGGCCTCGTGGCCATTCCGCTGGTCGCCCGGGCCTGGATCCGCCGCAGCCGGACGGCCGCGGCGCCCGAGGTCACCCCCAGTCAAGACGAGGTCGAACGGCTCAATCGGGAGCTGCGGCAACTCGGCGACTGACACCGGGCTCGCCGGCGCGGGCCGCCGGCTGGCGGGGGATACACTCAGCCCATCGTCGCCGAAGGCCGAGAGGGGACCGCATGCCGCAGCATCGCTACCTGCTGACCGAAGACAAGATCCCGAAGCGCTGGTACAACATCGCCGCGGATCTGCCCACGCCGATGCCGCCGCCGCTGGCTCCGGACGGGAGCCCGTTGCAGCCCGAGATGATGACCGCCATCTTCCCGATGGAGCTCATCCTTCAAGAGGTCAGCCAAGCGCGTTGGATCACCATTCCCGATCCGGTCCGGGAGATCTATGCCCTCTGGCGGCCCACCCCGCTGCACCGCGCGGTGGGCTTTGAGCGAGCGCTCGGTACCGACTGCAAGATCTTCTACAAGTATGAGGGCGTCAGCCCCGCCGGCTCCCACAAACCCAACACCTCGGTCCCGCAGGCCTACTACAACGCGCAGGCCGGCGTGCGGCGCCTTGCGACCGAGACCGGGGCGGGTCAATGGGGCTCGTCGCTGGCGTTGGCGTGTGAACTGTTTGGGCTCGAGTGCAAGGTGTACATGGTGCGCGTGAGCTACGACAGCAAGCCATACCGCCGCGTGATGATCGAGACGTGGGGCGGCGAATGCGTGGCGAGCCCCTCGACGGAGACCAACGCGGGCCGGGCGATCCTCGCCGAGCACCCTGACTCGACCGGCAGCCTGGGCATTGCCATCTCGGAGGCCGTCGAGGACGCCGCCACCCGCGAGGACACCAATTACGCGCTCGGAAGCGTCCTCAATCACGTCTTGCTGCACCAGACCGTGGTCGGACAGGAGGCCGTCGAGCAAATGCAGATGGCGGGCGCGCAGCCGGACGTCGTGGTCGGGTGCGTCGGTGGCGGCTCGAATTTCTCAGGCCTCGCATTCCCGTTCCTGGCGCAGAAGTTCGCCGGTGCGGACATCAGGGTCGTCGCTGCCGAACCGGCGTCCTGCCCGAGCCTGACGCGCGGGGTCTACGGCTACGATTTCGGCGACACGGCGGGAATGACGCCCATGTTGCCGATGCACTCACTCGGGCACTCATTTGTCCCGCCGCCGATCCATTCCGGGGGACTGCGCTACCACGGGATGGCGCCGTTGGTGTCGCATCTGGTCCACACGGGGATGGTCGAGGCCCGGGCCTATCGCCAGCTTGACTGCTTCGAGCAGGCCGTGGTCTTCGGCCGCGCCGAGGGCATCATTCCGGCGCCGGAGGCGTCCCACGCGATCCGCGGGGTGGTCGATGAGGTCGAGCGGGCCCGCGAGGAAGGCGTCTCCAAGACGATCCTGTTCAACCTGTGCGGTCACGGCAACTTCGATATGTCCGCCTACCAGCAGTACCTGTCCGGCGAGATGATCGACTCGGAGTTCTCCCAGGACGAGCTCGACCACGCGACGGCCGAGCTCGCCCAGATGCCCGCGCTGCCGGCCTGAGCCGGTGCACCCCGGGGGATGCCCGGCACGGGCATCCCCCGGGGTGCACGACCCTTGAGTTGGTGCGGGCCTGTGCCGATGGGTACAGGCAAGCACCAACGGCGAGGAGGCCGTGTGATTACCGGGGCGCGGCAACACGAGGACGACGTGGCGACGGTCCGCCTGGCGCAGGCCATCGACCTCATGGTCAATGAACGCAACCCCCAACGGCTGTGCGAGATTGCGCTCGAGGCGGCGTGCGAGCTCTGTGGGGCCGCGGGCGGCGAAGTGGTGCGCCTCAACGACGTCGGCGCGCCGGAATCGGCCGCCCGGATCGGGGAACAGCCGTCGGACGCCAGCCGTCAGGTGACCTGCCTGATGGCCGCGGGCGCCCAGCTTGGGGCCATCAGCCTGTGGGGCGACACCATCGATGCGGAACCGCTGCCGATGCTCAACATCTTGAGCGCGCAGCTGGCCCAGGCGCTCGCCACCGAACGGCTTGGACGACGCGCGGTCGAACAGCGCGGACGCGCCCGGCGACTCTCACGGGCGGTGCGTTCGATCCGCGATCTTGACGTGGCCGATCGCGGCCTTGGACGCCTGGTCGATGCGAGCTGCATGCTCGTCAGTGGCGTTGGCGCGATCCTGGTCTCCGGGGCGTCCGAGCACGGGCGCATCATCGCCGGCACCGGGCTCGATCCGGTCGCCGAGCAGACCCTTGCCGGGCTGGTCGCCAGCGAACTTTCGCGGCTGTGCGTCGAGGGTCGGCCGTGGGCCGGTGCGCTGCCGGTGGCATCCCCGCTGCGTGAGCTCGGGGTCGTCGGGATCGGCCTGGTCGTCGTCCGGGGTGAAGACGACCACTCCTACATTCTTGCGATCGTCACCGATCATGTCGGCGGTCTGGACGCCGACGACCTCGACGCGCTGCAAAGTCTGGTCGACCACGCGACCGCCACGCTCGGCGCGGCGGCGATGCGCGGCCGGATCGCCGCGCTGGCCACCGTCGACCCCGTGACGCGCTTTTTCAACGACCGCTATTTCGCCACGCGCCTCGAACAGGAGACCCACCGCGCGATCCGCAGCCGTGAGTCGCTCTCGCTGGTCGTGTTGGGTGTCGACGGTCTGAGCGACCTGCGCCGGGAAACCGGGACGGAGTTCACCAACACGTTTCTCGGGAACCTTGTCGACCACATCGTCTCGGGTCTGCGGGCGACCGACGTCGGCTGTCGTATCGCCGATGACGAGATGGCGCTCATTCTGCCCGCCTCGGCGGGTCTCGACGCGTTCCGGATCGCCGAGCGCGTCCGCAGGGATTGCGGGACCGCCGGGCTGGTCCCCGCCGGCGTGGCGCTCTCGGTGGGTGTTGCAAGCTTCCCCGACCAGGCCGGCAATGCCGATCAGTTGGCGCGCTTTGCGCGCGCTGCGCTCGCGCTCGCGCGGCGCCACGGCGGCGACCGGACGTTCCTGTTCGACCGCGAGGTCGCGGCCATGATTGACGATCAGGACCTGCGTGACCAGCAGGCGAGCGAATCGCTGCTGGCGACGATTGTCGGTGTGGCGGCTGCGGTGGACGATCGGCATCCGACCACGCGCGGGCACGCGCAGAACGTGGCGCACGTCGGGGCCATGCTCGCCCAGGAACTCGGCCTGTCGGTCGACCGCATCGAAGAGGTACGCCTGGCGGGGCTTCTGCACGATGTGGGCAAGATCGGCGTCAGCGACGAGCTCATCAGCCGGCCCGGACCGTTGGAGCCCCATGAATGGGACGAGATGCGCCAGCATCCCGAGATCGCGTACCGGATGCTCTCGGGCGCGAATCTCGGCGACGTGCGGACGTTCGTCCGGTTCCATCACGAACGCTTCGACGGCACCGGGTATCCCAACGGGCTGGCCGGCGAGCAGATCCCCGTTGAGAGCCGCATCATCGGCGTGGCCAACGCGCTCGACTGCATGATCCACGATCGCCCGTACCGGATCGCAGTACCGTTCCGTGACGCCGTGCGCGAGATCCGCAGCCAGTCGGGTACCCAGTTCTGCCCGGAGACCGTGGCGGCACTCGAGCGTCTGGTCGAACGGGATCCCGCCGCGCTCGTGGCCGACCAGGAGCCGGAACCCCGCACCTGACCCCGCTGCGGCGAGACCGGCGCTAAGCTCGCTGTCGGCATGTATCTGCACGCGACAGCCCCACGGCGGCCCCGGACGCACCCGGTGGCGGGGTCCTGATGGCGATCTACGTCGGCACCGCCTCCTGGACCGACCCCGAGTTCATCAAGGCCGGGTGGTATCCGCCCGAGGTCAAATACGACGCCGCCGCCCGGCTGCGGTACTACGCCGACCACTTCCCCCTGGTCGAGGTCAACGCGACGTTCTATGCGCTGCCGTCGCTGCGGACGGTCGAGAATTGGACCGAGCGCACGCCGGACCGGTTCCGGTTCGTGGTCAAGGCCCACCAGGTGATCTCCGGGCATCGCAGCGATCCATCGCGCCTGCCGGGACCACTGCGGACGCTGCCGTTTGCCGCGGATGCGCGCGGACACATCGTCCGTCCGTCGCGCGAGTTGCGTGACGCGGCGATCGACACGCTCCTGGAGGCGTTGGGGCCGATGGGCGCCAAGCTGGAGGCGATCCTGCTGCAACTGCCCCCATCGCTGGCCTGCGGCGATGCACAGCGGGCCGAGATCGCGCGGATCATCAACCGGTTTGCGCCCGTGCGCGTGGCGGTGGAGTTCCGCCACCGTTCGTGGGTCACCGGTCCCGCCCGGGAGGCGACGATGGCGATGCTCGCCGACCGGGGTGCGGCGTACGTCTGCGTCGACGCCCCCCGCACCGAGGCGATGTCGGCCATGCCGCCGTTGGTCGAGATCACCTGTCCGGAGCTCGGTTATCTGCGTCTGCACGGCCGCAACGCCGACACCTGGCACGGGTCGCGCTCCGTGGCTGAGCGGTTCAACTATCGCTATGCGCCGGAGGAACTCGACGAGTTCGTCGCGCCGGTGGTCCAGATGAGCAAGCGTGTTGAAGACGTCGTGGTCGTCTTCAACAACAACGCCGAGGACTACGCGTTGCGCAACGCGGGCGAGTTCCAGAAGATGGTCGCCAATGTCCGCTCGAACTTCGGCGTCGCTCCCGAGCAGGCGGCCGCCGCCGGGCCGTCAGCCGCCGCTGCCGGCGACGCGATAGATCGTGCCACGGGGGGTCGCCAGGATCGGCTCAAGCCGCACGCCGCGCGCGGTGAGATCCACAGGGGTGACCAGGTGCGGGCGATGGTTCGGAAGCGTCCACACGACATAGACCGGCCCGCGAGCGGCGGCGATCGTTGCAATGAGCGTCGTGGCCTGTTGTGCCTCGGGGATGAGCGGGTAGGCCGTGGGCTGACCCGCATACGTGATGGGCTGCCGCCCCGTGGCCAGATAGACCCCGCCAGGTTGGTTGGAAAACAGCTCGCTTCCGGCCGGCAGCGCGCCGACGGCCCGCATGAATGCGGAGTCCGTCCACCGGCCGATCGTGTACCCGTCGGCGGTGAACCGGACGCCGGCGCGCCCGTCCGCGCGGGCATGGGTGACGGAGGCGATCAACATGGCCGCGATCCAGATGCCCAACACGGCGCCAACCGCGGCGGTGAGCGTCCGGGCAGCGCGCGCCGGACAGCGATCCAGGACCGCGTCGATGGCGATCACGATCAGGATTGCCGCCGGTGCCAGCATCGGCGAGCAGATCCGGTCGTCGGGGGGGTCGATGGAGGTCTGGAATTCGGTGGCGAGGATGTACAGCGCGTACCCGGCGACGAAGACCACCAATGGCACCAAAGCGCGCCCCGCCACGGATCGCGTCCCGACCTGACCAAGACGCAGAGCAACGCCGCATCCGGTCCCCAGGATCACCGCGAGCACAAGGACCGTACCCAGCGCGCGGCCAGGATGGTGTCCGGCAAGCAGCCAGCCGACCAGGAACTGCTCGGAGCTGACAAGCACGCCATGCAGCGTCTCGGTCGACGGCACGCGTTGGCCTGTGAGCGATCCGTGGCGCAGATTGCTCGCGACGACCACAAGCGGCAGGACAAGGCTCGCCGCCAGTGCGCCGGTACTCCGCAGGCCGACGCGCCCGGCCCCGGTACCCCACGCGCCCACGGCGACCGCGATCACCACGACAACGATCAGCGTCATCCCCGCGTACCGGTAGGAAAACCCGGTGCCGGCGAGCACTCCGGCGGCGGCGATCAGCCACCAGGATGCGCGCGGGTCCGCGGCGATCCGTTCCAGGATCAGCAACACGCCCAGCGTGATCGCGCAGAACACCGGCTCGCTCCAGATGAAGCTGAACACCCCGAGCATCGCCGGCGCGAAACCGGCGACCATCGCGGCGACCAGCGCCAGCCAGCCGCGGCGCAGATAGCGGCGCCCGAGCGCGAACGTGAGGAGCACCACCGCACCGAGGGCGGCGATGTTGAGCCAGCGCGCCGCGGTTAGGGCGCCGATGCCCGCCGCATGCAGGGCCACCAGCGTGACCGACAGCCCAGGCGGCCAATCCGTGATCGCGATCAGCTGAAAGTCGGAGTACCCGTTCCCGGCGGCGAGGTTCCGGGCACCGGAGACGTAGGTCGCCGAATCCGGCGAGACCGCCGAGCCCTGGCGCGTGGCCACCGCCACGAGCACCACCGCGACGATCGTGGTCAGGCCCGCAAGCACCCACAGCACCGCCGGCGTGTCTAGGCGGGCCCGTAGACGGGCGGTGGATGACGGGAAACTGGACATCGGGTCTCGCAGACGCCGTCGCGCCGCATCGGCGGGCGCGTACGGTGCCGGCGATGGTACAGACGGCGATCCAGGACCCCGCGCAGGACGATGGCCCATCGTCGGCCTGCGCATGTGTGGGGTCGCCACGCCTAGCGGGGGATCTCCTGGCCGGTCGCGATGTCGATGCGCATCCCGTCCGTGATGCCCTCCCCGGGAGGTGCGCCGATCGCCAGCCAGGTCGCCTCGCGATCGGTGTGGTTCTGGATCTTGCGGTTGGTGGCTGTGGGCAGGCGCAGCCACTCGCCGTCGTTGACGACGACCGGTTCACCCTCGATCAGGACCTCCTGCGGACCGCCCGAGACGAGTTGGTAGAACTCCTCCTGGACGCGATGGCGGTGATAGGCCATCTCGTGACCAGGCCCGAAGCGCCAGACGCGTGCGGTGATGTTCTCGGCGCCGAGGGCCCCGCCGAGATCGCGGGAGGCCGCGCCTCCGCCCTTGCGCTCGCGCTCCTGCAGCGTGCTGGGATCCACCTTGGCGTATCGCTCGGGCATCGGTCTGGTCTCCGATCGTTAGGAAGTGACGATGGGCGTGCGGAGCTCTTGGCGGATTTCCTGCGCCCGCTCGTGCTGGCGCCGATCGCCATAGGTCTCGTACAGGTAGGCGACGATCCGTCGCGATTCCCAGATGACGGTGTCCCCGTCGATCAGCACGGGCGTCTTGTCCTGGCCGGTCAGCTCGACGACCTGATGGCGCAGGCTGCGGTCGTACGGCACCTGGACAACGCCGTAGTCCTGGTCGACGTTTGCGAGGGTCTGGCGGACCGCCGCGGACCAGGGGCACTTGCGCAACTGCAACAGGGTGATCATGGGCGTGCCTTCCGGGTTCGAGCTTGGGTTGCTACCCGGATCCTACTCGCGCCGATTGGCACGAGCCGCAGGCGCGACCGGCGCCCGGCACGATCGGGTGCGGTGGGCGGCGCACCGCGAATGCCTGGCAGGATGACCGGGTGGGCGCGCCAGGCGCGCATGGCCCCCGGACGTGGAGCGAGCGAGCACATGGAACATCGCCGGTTGGGGGCATCAGGTCCCTCGTCGTCGACGATCGCGTTTGGCGCGATGGCGCTGACCGGGATCTACGGCGCGATCGACGAGCGCGAGGCGTTCGCGACCCTCGCGCGCGTGCGCGAGCGTGGCATCGCCCACATTGACACCGCCGAGGTCTACGGCAACGGCGACAACGAACGTATGGTCGGGCGCGCGATCGCCGGGTACCGCGACGAGGTGCTGTTGGCAACCAAGTTCAACTTCCGGCAGTACGCCCACAGCGACCGTCCGTGGCCTGAGGTCGTCCGGAGCTCGATCGAGGGCAGCCTCCGTCGTCTCGGGGTGGACTACCTCGACCTGTGGTACCTGCACCGCGTGCCGATCGATCGTCCGATCGAGGAGACCTGGGATCCGATGGCACAGGCCGTCCGTGACGGGCTGGTGCGGTACCTGGGCATCTCCGAGGCCAGCGCGGCGACCATCCGCCGTGCTCACGCGGTGCACCCGATCACCGCGCTGCAGAGCGAGTGGTCGCTGTTGACGCGCGAGGTGGAACACGAGATCCTGCCGACGGTACGCGAACTCGGGGTTGGCTTTGTCGCCTACAGTCCGCTCTCACGAGGCCTGCTGGGCGGTCGGATCCGACGTCCGGAGGACCTGGAGCACGGCGACTGGCGCCGAGCCGTGCCGCGGTTTCAGGGTGCCGACCTCGAGGCGAACTTCGCGATCGTGGGCGCCCTCGCGCGGGTCGCGGCGGCCAAGGACATCACCCTTGCGCAGTTGGCGCTCGCATGGCTGTGTGCGCAGGGCGACGACGTCGTCCCGCTCGTCGGCGCCAGGAAGCCAGCGCACGTGGTCGACAGCGCCGGCGCGGCGGACGTGCGGCTGAGCGCGCAGGATCTGGCAGAGATCGACGCGATCGCGCCGCGCGGCAGCGCGGCCGGTGATCGCTATCCCGCCGAGTACCTGCCCGGGCTCGTGCAGTAGTGGCCGCCGGGCCCCAGACGGCGGACCCCCGGCCGATCCCGAGCGCGACGTGATGCGCCTCGGGATGGCGATCGACTACACGCGCGCACCGCTTGCACAGGTCGATGAGCTCCTCGCGCTCGAGGACGTGGGGCTCGACGTCGCGTGGGTCTCCGAGGTGTGGGGCTACGACGCCCCGAGCCTGCTCGGCTTCCTCGCGGCCCGGACCTCGCGGATGTCCATCGCCGCGGGCGTGCTGCCCGTGCACACACGCACACCGTCGCTGATTGCCCAGACCGCGGCCGGGCTGGCGGTGCTGTCGGGCGGACGCTTCGAGCTCGGACTCGGAACCTCTGGACCGCAGGTCATCGAGGGCTTTCACGGTGTCGCGTTCGCACAACCGCGCGCGCGGCTGCGCGACACGATCGAGATCTGCCGGTTGCTGTGGGGTGGCGGGATGTCCGAGTACGACGGACGGGCGGTCCGCGTGCCGCTTCGTGACGGCGAGGGCACCGGCCTGGGGCGCCCGCTGCGGCTGCTCGCCCCGGGCGGGATCGGGGCGATCCCCATCCACCTTGCCGTGATGCGCCCCGGGATGGTCGAGCTCGCCGCCGAGGTTGCCGACGGGTGGTACCCGTTGTTTTTCGTCCCGGAGCGGCTCGACGCCGTTTGGGGTGCGTCACTCGAGCGCGGGCGGGCGGCACGCGTGCCCGCGCTCGGGGCCCTCCAGATCACCGTGACCATGGCGTGTGCAATCGGAGATGAGACGCAGGTCGCGCCACTGCGCGACGCGATGCGTCCCGAGATCGCCCGCTACGTGGGCGGGATGGGTGCGCGCGGAGCCAACTTTTACACCGAGGTGGTCGCCCGGCTCGGCTGGCCGGACGCCGCCGCCGCGATCCAGGATCTCTATCTGTCCGGCAGTCGAACCAAGGCCGCCCAGACGATCCCCGAGGACATGCTGCGCGCGCTGACCCTCTGCGGGCCGCCGGACGCGATCGCCGAGCGCATCGGGGCGCTGCGCGAGGCGGGCGTCGGGACGCTGATCGTGCGCGCGCTCGAGCCGGACGCGGTCGGCCTGATCGCCTCGCTGCGGGAAATCGCCGACGCCACGTAATCAATGATGCGTGTGCAATCGGTGCGTCCGGGCAGAACGCATGGTTCACCGGGTAATGAGTTTGCGTGACGCCCGCGAGCCTGCCAGAATCACACTTGTCGCAGTACGAGCAAAAGGACGGAAGCGCTCATGGTGACACTCACCTCGTCAGCCGCGGAGCATCTCAAGGAACTGGTCGCCGATGAAGGCCCGGGTGCCGGCCTACGGCTCCAGGTAATTCCGGGAGGCTGCTCCGGTTTCGAGTACGCGCTCTCACTCGGGGCGCCGACGGACGGCGACGAAGTGATCGAGGACGCGGGCGCGACCGTGATCGTCGATCGGTTCAGCGTGCCCTACCTGCTCGGGGCCCAAGTGGATTACGAGGAGAGCTTCCAGGGAGCCGGGTTCGTCATCAAGAATCCGAACGCCAGTGCCTCATGCGGGTGCGGAAAGAGCTTTACGGCCTGAACATCGCCGAGCGGCGGCCCACGGCGCTCAGGGCACCCGTGTCGTGCGGGTGAGGATCGGCACGGCGACGGCGCCCATCGCGAGCGGCGCGAGACAGGAGTGTCGATGCGCGAGGCGGTGATCGCCAGTGCGGTCCGGACGCCGATCGGATCGTTCAACGGGGCATTCGCCTCCGTGCCCGCCGTCGAACTCGGGGCGATCGTCATTGACGAAGCCCGCGCGCGCGCCGGCGTGCCGACAGATGCCGTCGACGACGTCATTCTCGGCAATGTCCTGTCGGCCGGGCTCGGGCAGAACGTGGTGCGCCAGGCCGCGCTGCGTGCCGGGCTTGGAGACAAGGTTCCCGCGACCGCCGTCAACCAGCTGTGCGGGTCGGGATTGCGGGCGGTGGCGATCGCCGCCCAGCAGGTGCAACTCGGGGACGCACAGGTCGTCGTCGCGGGCGGCACCGAGAACATGACGCGGTCACCATACCTGCTCGAGCAGGCCCGTCACGGGTACCGCCTCGGGCATGGTCAGCTCTACGATTCGATCCTGCGCGACGGCCTGTCGTGTGCGATGACCGACGTGCACATGGGAATCACCGCCGAGAACATCGCGGCCGATCTGGCGATCACCCGAGTCGATCAGGACGCGTTTGCCGCGCGCTCACAGGAACGCGCAGGGCGGGCGATTGCCGAGGATCGATTTTCCGCCGAGATCGTGCCGGTCGCGGTGCCGCGGCGCCGTGGCGACCCCGTACCTGTGAGCGTCGACGAGCATCCGCGTCCGGCTACGACCGCGGATTTGCTCGCCGGGTTGCGGCCCGCCTTCGATCCGGCGGGCACGGTGACCGCGGGCAACGCGTCGGGTATCAACGACGGGGCCGCCGCCGTGGTCGTGATGAGCCGGGATGCGGCGTCGGCCGCCGGGATCGCGCCGCTCGCGGTCATCCGCAGCTGGGCGACGGCAGGCGTCGCGCCGCGCATCATGGGCATGGGGCCGGTCAAGGCGATTCCGCTCGCGCTCGCCAAGGCCGGGCTCGAACTCGCCGATATCGAGCTGATTGAGCTCAACGAGGCATTCGCGGCGCAGAGCCTCGGCGTGATCCGGACGCTCGGGCTCGATCCGGAGATCACCAACGTCAACGGCGGCGCGATCGCGCTTGGGCATCCGGTCGGTGCCTCCGGGGCGCGCGTGCTGACCACCCTGCTGTATGAGATGCAGCGCCGCGAGGTGCGGTTCGGCCTGGCCTCGCTGTGCATCGGCGGCGGCCAGGGGATCGCGATGATCGTCGAGCGCGACGGCACGACGCGGTAACGTGCGCCGCCGCGCCGGTTGGGATCGTCCACTGGCGCCGGGCCGTCGGGGCACGCGCACGTCGCGGACTTTGCCCGCGAGGATCTTGTCACCTTCGATGGCGAGATGGCCCGTCTGACGGACGTCCCGATCGGCGGCATCCGCCCAGAACCGATCGGGTAAGCGACGGGGTGCTCGAGGTCTCTGGCCAGTCGGCAGCGCACACGATCGTCAAACGCGATCGGCGGCCCGATCACCGGTCCGGCGGTGCCGACGCCCCCTCGTGGGTGATCCGGCCGTCGACGATCCGCACGATGCGGTCCGCATAATGGGTGATGCGGTCGTCGTGAGTCACGATGATCGCGGCCTTGCCGCGCGACTTCATCTCCTCGCGAATGAGATGCACGACTTGGTCCCCGAGCTCGGTATCAAGCGCCGAGGTCGGCTCGTCGAACAAGACCAGCGACGGCTCGTTCATCAGCGCGCGGCCGATCGCCACCCGTTGGCGCTGCCCGCCCGACAATTGGGCGGGCATGTTTTTGGCGCGATCGGCGAGGCCGAGTTCCTCCAGCAGTTGGTCGGCCCGTGCGCGCCCCCGTGCACCCGTCCGCGGGCCGATCTCGTCGACGACCAGCAGGTTCTCGCGCGCCGTCAGGAAGGGCACCAGGTTGACCGTCTGGAAGACGAACCCGACCGCGTTGCGGCGGAAGTCGGTCAGCTGGCGCGAGGTGTAATCGGAGATATCCTGGCCGCCGACCACGACCGACCCGGAGGTCGGTGCGAGCAGCCCGCCTGCGATCGAGCACAGCGTCGTCTTACCCGATCCGGAGGGTCCGACCAGCGCGAGAATCTCGTCGGAACCAACGGTCAGGTCGACGCCGTCGAGCGCGACGACCTCGTCGTCGGCGACGCGGAACGTCCTACGGATGCCGTGCATCGACAACGCGACGGCGGTTTGGGTCACTGGCATTGCGGTCTCCGCGATTGAGGGGAGGTCCTATACGGCGCATGGGTCGGGCGGGCGGCGGCTGTCATTGGCCGCCGCCGATCGCCGCGGCCGGATCGACCTTGAGGACGCGGCGCAGCGAGAACGCGCAGCCGATCACCGCGGCGATGACGAGGTAGGCGACGCTTGTAGCGAGTCGGAGCGGCGTTGCGATGAACGGTATCGACCCGGGCGGGATGATCGCGGCGAGGATGAGCGACGCGACGATGCCGATCGCCGAGGCGATGAGCGTCACGATGAGCGCCTGCAGGAGCACGCCCCAAAACAGCGTCGTCGAGCTCGCCCCCAACGCCTTCAGGACCCCGTAAAGCGCGGTCCGCTCGATGGTGATCAGCGCAAAGAACAGCGCCACCACGACGATTGCGATCACGACCGTGACGCCGATGATCTGGTCGAACACGCTCTGTTGCTGGGCGACACCCGGCAGGGCGTTGATGGCCTGGTCGGTCGTGAGCGTGGTGGTGGCGCCGCCGGTCGCCGCGTCGATGCCAGCGGGGGTCGTCGCATGGGCCGCGTCGTGTCGAACGATGATCGCCTGGACGACACCGTCAGCGACGCGCTCGCCCGGGCGGTTTTCCGTCAGCACGCCGCGCCAGGTCGCAAGCGACCCCCACAGCGTCGCCTGGCCGAGATACTGCGAGTCGCTCACGAATCCGATGACCCGCACCCGGGATCTGGCCGGCCCGAGTTCGATGACCGTGCCAACCGAGACATTCTGGGCCTTGAGGGTCGTGTCGGCATAGACCTCATCCGGTCCAGGTGGCATGTGCGGCAGCCCGCGCGGGGCCAGCTCATAGCCGAACAGCACGATCGGCACGAGGTCGCGCGGGCCGTGGCCGGGGATCCGTGATCCGAGCTGCACGCTGCCGAGCCCGCCCGTGTTGCCCGGTCCCGCCACAGCGGCGACCTGGGCGTGGGTCGCCGGTTCGATACGGCTGCGCACCAGCGCGTTGCGGGATGTCGAGGAATAGACGATGAACTGGCCGGTCTGGGCCCGTAGCGCCCCCGTACTACTGGCGACCAGTCCGTCGAGCAACCCGCCTAGGAACATCAGCAGCAGGGCGATGAGGGTGAGGATGACCGTCGCGACGACGAATCGTCCCGGACGGCGCTGCAGTTCGCGGAGCGCCAGCTTCATCGACCCCCCTCGCCGGTCGTCGCCTCGACCGGGTCGATCCTGAGCACACGTTGCACGGCGGCAAACGCGCTGATGACGCCAAGCACGAGCAGCAGCGCCGCCCACGTGAGCACAGCGGCCGGGTCGAACCGCAGCGACAGCGACCCGATCTTCAGTTGGGACACCGGGGCGTAGAGCAAGGTGCCGATGATGATCCCGCCGCCGAGGATGATCAGCACCTGGACGAGCAGCGCCCGCACCAGGACGCCCGCGGGCGCCCCGATCGCGCGCAGGAGTGTCAGGGCACGCGACTTCTGCAGAGTGATGATGAGAAAGAACAATCCCGTCACGAGCGGGACGACCAGCGCGAACAGGAGAAAGATCACCTGGAATGAGCCCTGCACCGCGGCGACCCCCGGGGTGTCGGCCGCGGCCTGTGCCTTGGGCAACGCATCCGCTTGCGGGAGGGCTTCGTTGATCCGGGTCGCCACTGCACCGTCGCTCAGCCCCGGCGTCGGCCGGACGCCGATGACGCTCGGCAGGATGGCCTTGGCGTCCGGGTTGGCGGCCCGTGAGGCGGCCACGTAGTCAGACCAGGAGACAAACATGGTAGGGGTGACCTGGATCTGCGCATTGCGGGCAAGGCCGACGACGGTGAGCTCGGGGCCCGGCCGACCGCCGACGATCCGCACGCGGTCGCCGATTGAAAAGTCAGCGGCACTGCCGACGGCCTCGCCCGGAGCGTCGGGCAATCGACCGGCACTCAGCGGTGCGGGCGCACCGAGCGACGGCGTCGCGTAGCCAATCAGGGCCGCGTCGGATTGGGATCGCCCGTTCACCGAGACCGTGAACGTGTTCTGGCCGATCTTCCCGATCTCTGCCACTCCGGGAACGCGCGCGATCCCGGCCTCAAGATCGGTCGTGATGACGCTGCCCTGTAGTGTGCGCTCGCCGTCCACCGAGTACACCAACACCGGCGCGGATTGGCGCTGGAGTGCACCGATGAACGATGTGATCAGACCCGTCTGCAGGGCCTGTTGGGTGAGGATCAGGAACACCAGGAGCGCGATGGCTGCCATGAGCAGTCCAAAGCGCGCCTTGGCGCGGCCCACCTCTCGGAGTGCGAGAAACATGTCTGTCGGGGACTTTCGATGACGGCAACGCTGGGCGCACGGGGGTGGCCGGCAGGCTGCGCGCTGGCAGGTTATCCGAGGCGGGGCGGCAACCGGAGGGGGATCGGGAGCGGATCCGCGCGTTCTCGCTCATGCCCATGTCCAGGCGCGTTGAGGGATTTCGCGGGCGTGCTGGCATAATCGAGACATGGCATCCGGATCCGAGCGCGGCACCCGCATCCTCGTCATCGAGGACACCCAGGAGTTCGTCGACCTCGTCGTTTCCTCGTTGACCCCGGAGGGATTCGCGGTGGAGGTCGCCCGTGACGGCCAGGCAGGACTTGATGCGGCCCGGACGTTTCGACCCGACGTCGTGGTGCTCGACATCACGCTGCCGGTGCTCGACGGGATTGAAGTCTGCCGCCAGCTGCGCACCTTCTCGGATGCCTACGTGCTGATGCTGACCGCACGGGACTCCGAGATCGACCGGGTGATCGGGCTGTCGGTCGGCGCCGATGACTACTTGGTCAAGCCGTTTTTCCCGAGCGAGCTGGTCACGCGGATCAAGGCGATGCTGCGGCGCGTGCGGGGCGGCGGCGTCGGAGCCACACAAGCCGAGCGCGTCTTCGGGGCGCTTCGGATCGACCCGTTGGGCCGCAGAGTGTGGCTGGATGGTCAGGAGATCGAGCTGTCGCGGATCGAATACGACGTCCTGGACGCGCTCTCGGAACGCCCGCGCATCACCCTGCGCCGCGATCAACTGCTGGACCGGGTCTGGGGCAACGACTGGTTTGGCGACGACCACGTAATCGACGTGCACCTGTCCAATCTTCGCCGAAAGCTGGACGACGACCCCCGCCATGCGCGCTACCCGTGCACCGTTCTGGGGTACGGGTTCCGCATGGGGCATGGCAACCTGTCCAAGCGCGGGTCGCCTGTCCGTACGCGCGTCGACGCGGACGCTGAGCTGCGTCGGACGCGCGGTTGATTCGGGCGAGATCGCCTCGAGCCAGTCAACGGTGGCGGAAGGCCGACCGGGTGTGCGGACTGATCGGCGATCGCCGAGTGCGCGAAGCCCGTGCGGCGATCCACCCGGGTAAGTGATGCCTGCAGACCCGCGGCTCCTCAAGATCAGCCCACGGTTTCCGGGCGGCGTCGCCGTGACGACCGCCACCGCCGCGGCCATTGCCGCACTCGCGCTCGCCGACGCGCTCGGTGCGGACCTGACGGATGACCGCGGTGCTTATCGGGAGCTCGCAATTGTCCGATACCTGGAGCAGATCACGGTTCCGGTCGCGGAGTTCGGTCGTGTGCGTTGCGCCGAGCGGGCTGCCGTCGCCGCGCCGTCCTGAGACTTCGCCTGGCCCGAGGGGCCACCGCCAGTCGATAATCGCCAAGCCTGCAGCGTTCCGAACGCGCATCCATCCGTCCGCCGTTGTCGTGGTCGGCGTGGGCGCGGTCACGGTCGCGATCTACTTCGCGCTGCCGACCCGCGCACAGCTGTTCTGGTACGTGGCCATCGAGGCGTACTCGGCCCTGGCTGCGCTGTGGTGCGCGCGGCGATTGCCGGTCGGCCAGCGCGCCGGCGCGCTGTGGGTCACCGCCGGCCTGACAGCGTTTGCCGTCGTCGACGGCCTGTTCAACGGCGCCCAGCTGATCAGCGGGCAGGCCACCTCGTTCCCGTCGCCCGCTGACGGGGCGTACCTCCTCGGCTATCCGCTCATCACCGCCGGCGCCGCCGCCTTCATCACGCGCTCGGGACTTCGGTTCACGGCCACGACGGCGCTCGAGACCGCGATCGTGGTGGTCGTGGCCGCATCGCTGCAGTGGGTGATGGTCGGCCCGGATGCGAACTCCACGCTTGGCACCCTGATCCTGTTCGCCTACACCGTCGGCGACGCCCTACTGATCGCCCTCGTCGTCCGCGGCCTCGTCGATCCGTCGGGGCGCACCGGCGCCACGACGCTGTTCCTGGCCGGAGCGGTGGCGCTGCTGCTGGCCGACATCATCTACGCCACGCACTCGGCGTCCTACGCGATCGGCAACTGGTACGACGTGCTGTGGCTGGCGTCGGGGGTCCTCATCGCCGGAGCGATCGCCGCGGCCGCCAGCGCGCCGCCGTTGCCCGCCGGTCAGCGCTCTGATCTGGCGCGCCACTCGCCCGCGGCCTTTCTGGTCATCCTGGGGGTCGCGCTACTGGTGACCCCGGTGGCCTTTGTCCGGTACGCGTCCCAGCATCGTCTCGGCGACTCCGCCGCCCTCGTGTTGGCCGGCACGTCGGTCGCGCTGACGGCCTTGGTCTTCGCCCGTCTGGCCCTGCTGATGCGGGCGATGAACGCCGCCCAGCTCCGCGAGCACGACGCACGCCGCGCCGCCGAGCAGTCCCACGCCCGGCTCGCCTCACCGATGGCCCAATTGCAATCCGGCGTGCTTGTGGAGGACGCCGATCGGCGGATTGCGCACGTCAACGAGGAGTTCTGCCGCATCTTCGCGCTGGACGCCCACCCCGAGCATCTGCTGGGTGCCGACTCCGCTGAAGCGGCCGAGCACTCCAAGCAGCTCGCTGCGGATCCGGAGGGCTTCGTCACTCTCATCGGGATGCGCATGGCCGCGCGTGAGACCGCACTGTCTGACGTCGTCCGCTTCGCCGACGGCCGCGTATTCGAACGGGATTTCGTGCCGATCGACCTCGGCGGCGGCGACACCGGTTCGCTGTGGCAGTACCGCGAGGTCACCGAACGGGTGCGCCTTGAAGAGCGGCTGCGGATCAGCCAGGCCCGCAATGCGGCCACGATCGATACCGCGCTCGACGCGGTGATCTGGATGGATGCCGCCGGCCGGGTCGCCGAATTCAACCCCGCAGCCGAGGCGATATTCGGATTCTCGCGGGCGGAGGCAATCGGTCGTCAGCTCGGTGACCTGATCGTGCCTGAGCGCATGCGTGCGGCCCATGCGCGTGGCCTGGCGCGCGTGTTGGCCGGTGGGAAGTCGACGCTGATCGGCTCCCGGCGTGAGCTCCTGGCGCTGCATGCCGATGGCCACGAGTTCCCGATCGAGCTCGCGATCTCGGCGATGGAAGACGAATCGCCGGTGCTATTTACCGCCTTCATGCGCGACATCACCGCGCGCAAGCGCGCAGAGCGCGAACTGGCCGCTGCACGCGACGAGGCCGTGCGCGCCGCCGAGCTGAAATCCGAGTTCCTGGCCACGATGAGCCACGAAGTCCGTACCCCGATGTATGGCGTTATCGGCACGCTTGACCTGCTGCGTCAGTCCGAACTCGACACCGACCAGCGCGAGCTCGTGAGGGTCATGCATGACTCCGCCCACGGCCTGCTCGAGATCATCGACGGTGTGCTGGACTTCTCGAAGCTCGAGGCGGGCAACGTGCAACTCGCGACCGAGAGCTTCTCGCTGCGGGCCATCGCGGAAGGGGTCGCCGACCTGCTCGGACCCGAGGCCCGACGCAAGGCGCTGCGGCTCGTCACCTGGGTTGACCCCGACGTCCCAGGGCTGGTGCGCGGCGACCCAGGACGCGTCCGCCAGGTCCTCATAAACCTCGTGGGCAACGCCGTCAAGTTCACCGACGGCGGGGACGTCGTGCTGCGGATCGCCCTCGACGGCGAGGATCAGAACGGTCCGGTCGTGCGGTGCGAGGTCGCCGACACGGGCGCGGGCATCCCCCAGGACAAGCAGAACGAGATCTTTCAGCCGTTCACCCAGGTCGACAGCGGCCGCGCACACAGTCACGCGGGCACGGGGCTCGGCCTGGCGATCAGTTTGCGTCTGGTGCAGGCGATGGGCGGCACGATCGCCTGCGCCAGCGCACCCGGGCGAGGGACCACGCTGACCGTCCACCGCCCGTTCGACGCGGTGCCGGCCGAGCTCGAGACCGTGACCGAGCGTCCGCTGCGGGGACTCAGGCTGGCGCTCGATCTGCGCCCGGGGATTGGCGCCGATGCGTTCGCGGACGCATTGCGGGGGCTCGGTGCCGAGATCATTCCGCTACTCCAGGCGGAGCGAACGATGTCCGCCGGGCATGACCTGGCAGTCATCGAAGGGCGTTGGACCGTTGCCGACGGGCCGGTGCTGATCGTGGCGGCGGGCGTTGCTGCGGCCCTTGGGAGCGATGGCCCGTCGTCGATCGCACTCCCGATCCGATCGCCTCGCCGAGACGGTGCTAGAGGTGATCGGCGCGCCGGTCCCTCGCGTGCGCGCGGCGGCGGCGGCACGGGCGCCCGTGCGCGCGGCACACGTGCCTCGGGTGGACCGACTCGCGGGTGTCACGCAGCTGCCGCAGGTGCTCCTTGTCGAGGACAATGACGTCAACCGCTCGTTGGCCCAGCGTCAGCTCGCGCAGCTCGGCGTGTCCTGTCACGCGGTCGCCTCGGGCGCGGAGGCGCTCGAGGCGCTGCGTCGCGGCGCGTACGCGGTCGTCCTCATGGATTTCCGGATGCCCGAGATGGACGGCTTTGAGGCAACCCGCCGGATCCGCGATCGCGAGACCAAGCTCGGGGTGCACACACCGATCATCGCCCTGACTGCCGACAACCGCCCGGAGGATCGCGAGGCGTGCCTGGCCGCCGGGATGGACGACCATATCGGTAAGCCGATGACCACCGACGACCTCCATCGGGCGCTGGTCCGGTGGCTGCCGGCACGCCGCGCCGCGCCGGACGAGCTCAGGACGTCGCTGGCGTCCGACGACGACGAGCCCGGGATCACCACCCTGCTCGAGCAGATCGGCCAGGAGGCAACGGTCCGCCTGTTCCGGACCTGGAAGACGGAGACGCCCCGCCGGCTTGAAGCGATGCGCATCGGTTTGGACCGCGACGACCCACGTGCGGTCGCCGACGCCGCCCACGTCCTCAAATCAACCTGCGGCCTGTTCGGGGCCCAAGACGCGGCCCAGACGGCCGCCGCCGCCGAGGATACGGCCCGCAACGGGAATCCCGACGAGCTTGCGGCCCTGTTCCGCCGCCTCGAGGATCAGATCTCGCGGGCCATCGTCGACCTGGAGATCCGGCTCACCGCCTAATCCCGATCCGGGCCCCGGCACCAGGCCCCTCGGGGCCTGGACCTGGTGCCGACACCCGGCCGGTCGCCGCGCGGGGGGTGCCTAGTCGACGGTCGCGATGCCTTCGATTCCGGTCGGTAGGCCCGACACGGTGCCGATGTTGGTCAGCTGTCCGGATCCTTGGACGGCGAATTCCGACACCGATCCCGCGCCGCCGTTCTCGACGTACAGGAAGCGTCCATGGGCGGCCGCGGCCGAGTCGGTCGTACCGGCTTGGGTCGTGCCGGCGATGCCGACCAGCACGGGCCGTCCGGCGCCGTCGAGCGTATACGCGCTCACGTTCGCGCTGCCGGCGTTCGACACGTAGAAGTACCCGCGCGCTTCGGTGATCCAGCACAGCGCGCCCTGCCCGTCTGGCGCCGAGCCGAGCAGCGTGGTCGTGCCGGCCGGGTCGAGCGTGTACGTCGAGACGGTGCTGGTCCCCGCCTCGGCGACGACCAGGTTGTCGTTCGGGCCCCACGCGAATGCGAAGGGCACCGGCGTCGCCGAGGCGTCGGACGTCGGCGCCGCGCTCAGGCGCCCATGGCGTCCGACCGCGAAGACGTCGATGCTGTTCGTGCTGGCCTTTGTGGTCACGATCAGCTGCGTGCCGTCGGGGGAGAACCCGACCTGACCCGGGGATGCGAGGAAGTTCGGCGGCGAGGTATTGCCGAGGTTAAGCGTGCGCGACGACCCGCCAAGCTCGTTAAGGCGCCCGTGACGCAGTCTGAAGCCCGCGACGTTGCCAGCGCCACCCGCGTTCAGGACGTACACGAGGTTGCCGTGCGCCGCGATGCTAGCCGGGAAGGCGCCGTCGCTCGCAATCGTCTGACGGAGCCGGAGCCGCGTTCCGTCGACGCGGAACACCGACACCGTGTTGCTGCCGGCGTTGACGGCCAGGAGGACGTGCCCGTTGTCGGTGGTCACGAGCGAATGTTGGGAGGCGAGCGGGTCGGCGCTGGCCCCCTGGGCGGTCGCACCGTTGCCGCCGGTCGCATAACTGGCGACGTAGGTCAGCTGGCCGTTGGCACCACGATGGTAGGCCAAGACCCGGTTGCCGGAGGTGCTATCGGTCTGGACAAAGACGGCGGCGTCGCTGCGCCAGTGGGCGTCGCCGTGGGCGGCCACCGCGGGCGTGGCGATTGCGACCGCGGCGACTGCGGCTCCGGCGACGGCGCGGAGGGCGTGGCTCATGGGAACTCCTTATTGGGTGCTGGGCTCGACGCGTAGTGCACGGTGTGGCCCCCGCGTTACAGTCGCCCACCCGGAGCCGTCGGGAGGTCGGTGACCGTCCGGTACGATGCCGCCACAGTGAACGACGCCGAGCTGATTGCACGCCTCCGGCGGGGTGACGAGCGGGCTTTCGAGGCGCTGATCACCGCGCATCACGCCGCGATGGTCCGCATTGCGCGGACCATCGTTCCGACGCGCGGCCTCGCCGAGGAAGTCGTCCAAGAGACCTGGGTCGGTCTGCTGCGCGGCCTCGATCGGTTTGAAGGGCGATCGTCGCTGAAGACCTGGCTCTACGCGATCTTGATCAACCAGGCGCGCTCGATTGCGGGCCGCGAGCGCCGGACGGTCCCGTTCGACCACACCGACGACGCCCGCGCGGAAGATCCGGCCCGGTTCGCGCCGGACGGCAGCTGGGCGCAGCCTCCGGTGCCGTTCACCGAGGAAATCGAGGAGCGGCTCGCCCACGCGCCGATGCTCGCCAGGCTCGATGAGGCGCTCGACGGGCTCCCACCC
>Ga0307373_10000835_pt1 | contig 59215 bp, 47 predicted proteins | sample OX2MG_FD_202534 | JGI IMG/M metagenome (GOLD analysis project Ga0307373, IMG submission 202534) | Soil microbial communities from Risofladan, Vaasa, Finland - OX-2 | ecosystem: Environmental > Terrestrial > Soil > Coastal area > Acid sulfate soil | place: Finland: Risofladan, Vaasa | collected... | reverse complement strand
GCGTTTGACCTTCGGCGTCTCATCGTTGAGTCGTCGCCGGCTAGCATTCGCCGGCGGCAGCGATCCAGACGACACAAAACCTTCGTGAAAAACTTTCCCTGTCAAGACCAAATTTTCAACACCCTAGGGCCATCTTCCCTTCGACCACCACCTCTTCAGCCGGCGTGGTCGACGTCTGCCGGTCCCATGGGGGGTGAACATCGATTCTCCGCAAGACGTCGCTACGATGCGATTCCCGTTCGATCGTCTCCTGGACGCCATGATTGATCGACAGGCTGGCGGCCAGCACAAAGGCGCCGAAGACAACCCCCCAAAGTGGTCAGCGCCGTCCGCGATTTCTGCTGCCACAGAGCCACGACGGGCAGTCCGAGCAAGTCGATCAGGCGCATGAGATCGTTTTCCAGTTTCCAGAACGTCGGCTATTGGAACAATTGTCCATCTTTCAGGCGCACCACGCGGTCGGTGCATTCCTCAGCCAGTTCTTCGTCATGCGTCACGAGAATCAGCGTTGCCCGATGCTCGCGGACATGATTCAGAATGAGGGTGACCACTTCATGGGCTGTCGCGCTGTCGAGATTGCCGGTTGGCTCGTCAGCGAGCACGACCTGCGGCCGGTTGACGAGCGCTCGAGCGACGGCCACGCGTTGGTTCTCGCCCCCGCTCAACTGGGCCGGCCGGTGATCGAGCCGTGCCCCGAGCCCGACCGCTTCCAGCGCTCGCCGGGCCTCGGAACGTCGCCGGCGCGGCGGCATGCCCGCGAAGATCATCGGCAACTCGACGTTCTCCAGGGCGGTGCGCGAGGGAATCAAATTGAACGCCTGGAAAATCATTCCCACCGACGCCGAGCGGAATCGGGCCAATGCGGGTCCGGACAGGCGTTCGAGGTCGTGCCCGGCGACCGCGAGGCCCCCCCATCGTCGGCCGGTCGAGCCCGCCGACCAGGTTCAACAGCGTCGATTTCCCGGACCCCGATTTGCCGAGCAGCGCCACGCGCTCACCGCGCGCAATATCCAGAGTTACCTCACGCAAGGCCCAGACGCGCGCGGTCGTCGCGCCGTAACACTTGGTCAAATCGGCGGTGCGGATGGCAAACCCGGTAGCCGAAGGCATTACCGTTGGCAGCGAGCCTGGCACGACCTCATCTCTCCGCGCCTACGTTAGATGGCAATTGCCTACAGCGTATGAGCCTTCGTTGCTGGAGTCAAGTTTCACGCTTTGGACTGCGGCGGCCATGCTTGCGCTGCGGGTTAGTGTTGTACACGCAGTGCGCTGGTCGCGGCACGCGCTCGCTGTGCGGCGGCCATGCTTGCGCTGCGGGTTAGTGTTGTACACGTAGTGCGCTGGTCGCGGCACGCGCTCGCTGTGCGGTGGCCTTGCTTGCGCTGCGGGTTAGTGTTGGGCGTGTTGGGCCATCTATGATCCGGGCTGGGGGCCAGCGGTTCCGGTAGGGTGTTGGGATGAGCGTCGGCGCCGAAATGAAGACCCGCCAAAGAAAGCGGCGACGGGGCACCCGCGTAGCGGGTCGTGCCGCACTCCAAATTTACCCCACCCGCCACGGCAGCGGCTTGCCTGCCAGCCCCGCCAACAGGTGATGGGCCTCCCAGAGCGGTTCCCCGACCGTTACACACGACGGCGGCCGTCGCGTCGATGGGCTGGGCGCCATCCTCTACGAGTTGCCCACGGGGGGAAATCAACAATGCAAAATGAAAAATCGCCTGGGTCGTCAAATCATTTCTCGGCGGCCTTCCGCCGCGCGGCGCGAAGCTGGGCCAGTTCCGCCTCCAAGACCACGTTGCGCTGGCGCTCGACCTCGGTCTGCTGTCGCGCCTGTTCGGCCTGCTGCCTCGCCTGGAGTATCTTTCGTTCGGCCTCATCGGCCACCTCGAACAATTCCTCGAAGGTCATCAGCCGCCGGCCGGTTCGAGTGTCGATCAAGCGCAGCAAGATGTCTTCCGCCTCCAGCAACATGCCCAATTCGCGGCTCGTCAGCCGGCCCTGGCCGTCGGTCGGCAGCGGGACGTACTCTCCGTCGCGCAGCCAAAATCCTTGCAGCCGCGGGTCGATGCTCAGATCCTCCGGATCGAACAAGAAGTACTCCTTCACGCCCAGCCAGGCGTAGGTTTCCTTCTTGCCGTGCTCGTCCTCGTCGTGGGTTTTTTTCGAGGTGATTTCGAAGATCACGGCCGGCACGACCCCTTCCTCCGAAATGCGAAACGAGCGCCGCGGGTGGTTGCCCGACACCCCGAAGGCGACCATCACGTCGGGCGCCTTCTTCTTGATCTCGTTTGCTTCTTCGTAATACATGAACGAATCAGCCAAGACGCAGACGTCGCCCTGGTTGCGAAAGAATTGCCGCAGCGCCCCGAAGAGGTGAAGAATGGCGATGATGTGGAATTGCGTCTCGCCCAAAGGTTCACCGTCGGAATCGGGATAGAGGGGGTCGATCGTCGTGCCCGGCAACGCTCGCGTGGAAATCGACATGACGGAAGCTCCTGAAGCCCATGGCTCGCGATTTCATTTTAAGCCGCGACCGTCCCACAGGGAAGATGGGAAGTGGGGAAGTGGTGAGGTTGGAAACCTGCCCCACGGCGTCGCGCCCGCTGCAGCCCCTCCACTTGCCAACACGCCGTCGCCGGTTTACCCTGACGCCATGAAACTGCTCGGCAAGAAAGCCCTGGTGACGGGCGCGGCGCGTGGCATCGGCTACGGCTGCGCGATCGAATTGGCGCGGGCCGGCGCCGATGTGGCGATCAACGACCGCGACCGCACGCCGCGGGCCGAGGAGGTGGTCGCCGAGATCCTCGCCCTGGGCCGGCAGGCCGAACTCGTCGAAGGGGACGTCTTCGCTCGGCCGTCGTGCGAGCGCGTGGTCGCCGCGGCCCTCCAAGCGCTGGGCCAAATCGACGTCTTCGTGAGCAATCCGGCCTATTCTTTCCGGGCGCCTTTCCTGGAATTCGCGCCCGAAAAGTTCGAGCAGGTGCTGCAAGGGGTGTTGTTCGGCGGCTTTCACATGAGCCAGCTCGTCGCCCGTCACATGGTGGCGCGTGGGGGCCGCGGCAAGATCGTGTTCATCTCCAGCGTCCATCATCGCATCCCCTTCGCGCGCAGCGTGGCCTATAACGCGGGCAAGAGCGGATTGATCAACATGGCGTTTACGATCGCCAACGAACTGTTGCCGCACCGGATCAACGTGAACGTGATCGAGCCGGGCTGGATCGACACGCCGGGCGAGCACGAGTCGTTCGGCGACGCCGCGATCCGCGAGCAGGGATCCCAGCTCCCCTGGGGCCGGCTGGGCACGCCGTCCGATATCGGCAAGGCGGCGGCCTTTCTCTGCTCGGAGGACGCCGACTACATCACCGGAACGTCGCTCTTGGTGGATGGGGGATTCTGGATGCGCGGAGCGCGGGAGTGAAACTGGGACGCCCCTCAGTCCACGATGTCGGGCGGCAGGGGGGGAATGAGAGGCGTCAAGAGAGTCGCCAATTCAGGAACATGGACCGTCGCGACGCGAAAAACGCGCTCGTGGTCGATGCGACCATAATCATGCGCCAGGACGTGCCGTTGTGCGATGATCGGCACCCAGGGAACCTCTGGATGCGCCTCCTGAAACGTTTTTGAGACCTTTCTCGCGGCCTCGCCGATGATTTCGATTCCGCGTTCCACGGCCAATTGCAGTTTCCGGTCATGCATGTATTGTTCGAGGTTCGACCCCGCCACGAATTCTTCGATTTCGTGGGCCGCATTCAGCATGTCCCAGAGATACCCGGGGTCGTGGCCCTCAGCCGCCATAGATCACCTGCTTCGTTGACAAAATCGCGTGCCGCCGGAATGGGTTCGTAAGGTTTCGCCTTTCCACGAGGTCGACCTCACGCCCGAAAATCGTCCGCAACTCATCTCGGGCTCGAAGGAGATCCCACAGATCCCAGGGTGCGGTGTCGCTAAAGCGAACAAGGACGTCGACGTCGCTGTCGTGGCCAAAGTCCTGACGCAGCACCGATCCAAACAGGGCCATTTCCCGGATCTGCCAGCGGCGGCAAAACTCCGCGATCTGGTCTTGTCGAATGTCAATATGAATGGTCAACATGGTCACGAATGTCTCATTGTCGGCCGCGTGAAGTATCAATCAGCTCTCCTCACGTCTTGATCTTCACGCCGGGCAAGGCTTTCTTGAGTTCCTCGATCCCCTCGGGCGTCACTTGGGTCAAATTAAGGACCAACTCCTTGAGTTGCGTGAGCCCCTTGAGGTGCTCCAGTCCGGCATCGGTGATGACGGTGTCCTCGAGACTGAGCGTCTTCAGATTCTTCAGCCCGGCGAGATGCGTCAACCCGTCGTCCTGGATGCGGGTGTGCCAGAGATCGAGCCGCTCGAGCTGGGTCATGTGCCTGAGCTGTTCGAGTCCGGCGTTCTTGGTCAGGGTCTCGCTCAAGTCGAGGTCTCGGAGCATGGTCATGCCGCGCAGGTGCGCCAATCCCGTGCCGTAGATCGGAATGCCGCGCAATGAAAGCCGTTTCATCTTGGTCAGGCCGGCCAGGTGCGCCAGCCCATCGTCGGAAATGCTGATGCAGCGCATCAGGATCAATTCGGTCAGGTTGGTCATGCCTTTGAGGTCCACCAGCGCGGCGTCGCTGATGCCGGTGTCCTCCAGCGCCAGGCTTTTCATCTTGGTCATGCCGGCAAAATGCTTGACGCCCTCATCCGTCACGGCCGGATTGCGGAGTTTGAGGCTTTCAAGGTTGGTCAGCCCAGCCAGGTGTGCCAGGCCCGCGTCGGAAACCTGCACGCAGCCGCGGATATCGAGCGCCCGAAGCCGCGTCAGGCCCTTGAGGCGCTCCAGGCCCGCGTTCGAAGTGGCGGTGAACAGCAAGTGCAACCGCTGGAGTTTGGGAAATTCCTGGACGTGGACCAGCCCGGCGTCGCTGAAGGCGGAACGGCGGAGATTCAACGAGACCAGCCCTTGCAACGCCGTCAATTGTTTGAGGCCGTCGTCGCCGATGTTGGTGCTCTCCAAGGCGAGGTCTTTCAGCGCGGTCAGCCGAATGAGGTGGACCACGCCGGCGCCGCTCACGCCGGATCCCAAGAGCTTGAGGCTCACGAGATTCGGAAAAGCGCTGAGCCGTTTAAGATCGTCGTCGGTCGCGCTGTATTTGAGCAGATCGACGCCTACGACCTGTTTCCGGTCGTCGTATTCGAGCTTGCCACCCACGTCTTCGACCCAGTTGACCGCGGCGGCGACCGTGGCCGCGTCGGCTTCGCCGGCAAAGGCGACACTGAATACCGTCAGGGGAATGGCCAGAATCATCATGGCAGGCTGTCTCACGCGCTGGGGGGTTCTGGGGTACGCTCTCGATGATCTCCAGCGTACTTGGCCGGGCGGCCCGCGCAAACCCCTCCCAAGCCCCGATTATTCATGGTCCGGGCCAGCCTTGAAGCGGATCGTCGAAAAAATGGTGGTATCCGCGGGTCGGATCGGTTATGCTACAAAACTCGTGTGGTGCGAATTTGATCTGACCGAACTGTTCCCAAGGAGTTTTCGTCATGTTTCATCAAGCCAGTCGTCGCCGGTTCTTGCAAACGTCGGCCGCGGCGGGCGTCGGCTTTTGGGTGGCCGGCGGCCTGCAAGCGAAAGAGAGCAACTCGCCCAATGAAAAAATCCGCTTCGCCAGCATCGGCGTTGAGGGCAAGGGGGCCAGCGATTCGGAAGACGCCGGCCGCCACGGCGACATGGTGGCCATCTGCGACATCGACGACAAGAAGCTCGATGCCGCGAGCAAGCGGTTCGAGGGGGCCAAGAAGTACAACGACTTCCGCAAAATGCTCGACGAAATGGGAAGCGGCATCGACGCCGTGACCGTCAGCACGCCCGACCATACGCACGCCGCCGCGGCCTTGATGGCCATGCGGCTCGGCAAGCACTGCTTCTGCCAGAAGCCGCTCACGCACTCGCTGCACGAAGCGCGCTTGATGGCCGGCGTGGCTCGTGAAAAGAAGGTCGCCACGCAAATGGGCAACCAGGGCACGGCCAACGATTCGCTCCGCAAAGCGGCCGCCGTGCTCAAGTCCGGCGCGCTGGGCACGATCCAGGAGTGCCACGTCTGGACCAACCGCCCGATTTGGAAACAAGGCATTCCGCGCCCCCAGACGATTGCCGTGCCGCCGTACCTTCATTGGGAGGAATGGCTCGGCCCGGCGCCTTACCGTCCCTTTGGCGACGGTTATCACCCCTTCTCGTGGCGCGGCTGGTGGGACTTCGGCACGGGCGCTTTGGGCGACATGGCCTGTCATACGCTGAATATGCCGTTCATGGGCCTCAACCTGCGCGACCCGATCTCGGTGCAGGCCGAGACGTCGGGCCACAACGGCGATAGCTACCCGAAATGGTCGACCATCCACTTTGCCTTCCCCTCCACCCCCGAGCGCGCCGCGCTGACCTACGCCTGGTACGACGGCGGCAACGACAACAAGCAGAAGCCCGGCAAGGACATGCTCGACGGCAAGGAGCCGGCGGCAAGCGGTTGCCTGGTGATCGGCGAGAAGGGGAAGCTTTACGCGCCGGGCGATTATGCCGAAAACCCGATCGAGTACTTCGGTGGCATCGAGGAGCCGAAGGTCGAATGGATCAAGTCGCCCGGCCATTTCCAGGAATGGGTCCGCGCGATCCGGGGTGGCGAGCCGGCCATGTCGAACTTCCCCGATTATTCGGGCGCGCTGACCGAGACGGTGCTTCTGGGCAACCTGGCGGTCTGGGCCGCCCCCGAGCCGGGCTTGGGGAAGAAGATCGAATGGGACGCCAAGAATTTGGTGGCCACCAATGCCCCCGAGGTGATGAAGATCGTGAAGCCGACGTTCCGCGCGGGCTACTCGATTGACGTTTAACGTGCCTTGCTTGCGCTGCGGGTTAGTGTCGAAGCAGCCCGCTCGCAGCACCCAATTTCAGCCGATCTTGCCCGGCTTTCGGGAAGCTCCTATAATCCCACTCGTACTTTTTTTTCATCCCGATGAACTCCCGGCATTCGGTGGACGTAGTTAAAAAAGTCAGCAAGGTTGCCGGAACCCAACGGGGTGGTGGTTTTCGGCACAAGAGCGAGCTGGCGGAAATCGTTCAATCGGCGTGGTGCATAGGTCGATGAGACGGGTGCGGAAAGGTCCGTGCCCGCGAGGTCGACTCCCAACTGACATGGAATGCGGCGCCGGCGGAGAATGACGTATACTATTCCTGGACGGAGACGGTTGTCGCGGAGCTGGTGAGTTCAACGAGGTTCAGTCGGCCACGATCCTAGTCCAAGGGCCCATTCGGGTCCGGCCGCGGGAACAGCGAACTCAATCCGCCCGACCGCTTTGTTCGCATCGTTCGGCTACGCTTCCAGCCTGGGGAGAAATAACATGCAAATCCATGGAACCTCGCAACTTCACGGCGCGCAAGCCATTAGCGCCCCGCACGCCGCTCCGGCGGCCGCCGCGCCCTCCGTCAGCTCGTCGTTTTCCATGAGCGACGAATTGCAGATATCCGACGCGGGCCGTATGGTCGAGCAAGCCAAGCAGCTTCCCGACGTGCGGTTCGACCGCGTCAACGCCCTGCGGGCTCAAATCGCCGGCGGCGCCTACGAGACGGCCGGCAAGCTGAACGTGGCCGTCGAACGGCTGCTGAACGAGATCGGCTAGCAGGGTTGTTTTCGCGGCGACGGCGATTACAATCGTAGGGTGGGCACCGCTACGTAGCGCACGACTCTTTTCACCGGCTGGCGCCAATGTCGCACGATTTTTCCCTGGGCGTGGTGGAGGTCGCGCTGTCGCCGCTCGAACGGTTCGAGGAATTCGTGGCAACCCGCGGCAAGCGCCGGTCGTCGCAGCGGCGTTTGATCGTCGAGCAGGTATTCAGCCGGCACGATCACTTCGACGCCGACGACCTGTTGGCGCAACTGCGTGAAGTGGTCAAAGACCGCAAGGTGAGCCGTGCGACCGTGTACCGCACGCTCTCCGAACTGGTCGAGGCGGGCTTGCTGCGCGAAATGGACCTCAAGGGGCGAAAGGTCTACGAGCACGATTACGGCTATCCTCAGCACGATCATCTGCATTGCCAGCGCTGCGACAAGCTGATCGAATTCAGCAGCGACGCGCTCAAGGAGTTGCGCGAAGCCGTCGGCCGGGAGCACCAGTTCCGCGTGCTGGGCCACCGCCTGATCATTACCGGCATCTGTGTCGAGTGCAGCCGGCCCAAACGGCGGACGATGCCGTTGGATCTGATCTGAGGCTGGAAAGCCTAACCTACCTACGGCGCGGCGACGATTCCCCGCCCTTCGACGACCCGCGCGATCTGGTCGGCCGACACGTCGCGCAACTCTTCGACGCGGCCCGAGGGCCAGCGGATGGTCACGGTTTCCAACGAGGTCCGTTGACCCAAGCCGAAGTGAATTCGCGGATCGCTCGACGACAAATAACTCGAGGTGGGCGAAACCTGGCCGACCCAAATCTGATCGGCCGCGCGCGCGGTGATCCGAGCGCCGTAGGCGAACGTGTTCGCATCGATCCCCCGCGGGTCGAACTTGATCCAATGGTTCTCCGTCAGCGAACGGTTCTCGAACAACAGCGGCGAGCCCTCGTAGTCGACGATCAGTAGATCGACTCGCCCGTCGTTGTCGAAGTCGGCCGTGGCCGAACCCCGCCCGACGATCGGTTTGGCCAGGGCGGAGTCGAGGACCGGCACGAGATCGACGAAGCGGTTGCCCGACTCATTACGGAACAGCATCGTCGCCTGACGCAAGCTTTCTCCCTCCTTGAGATCCCCGGCGTTGTCGTAGACGTGGCCGTTCACGTAGCAGATGTCCGGCCATCCGTCGTTGTCCATGTCGAGCCACTTGGCGCCGAAACCGAGGCGGTTGCAGGTCGCCAGCGAAATGCCGGTCGTATTGCCGACCTCCGTAAAAGCGTGGCTGCTCTGGCCGTCACCCTTGACGTAAACATCGTGCCGGAACAGGGCAAAGCAGTTGTTTTGAAAATCGGTGACGGTCAAGTCCAGTAAACCGTCGCGATCGAAATCGGCCCAATCCGTGCCCATGGCCGCCATCGGCGTCCAGCCTTTCCCCACGGCGAGGCCGATCTCGACGCCGATGTTCTTGAACTGCATGCCACCCAAGTTGAGCATGAATTCGGCGCGCGTGCCGTCGTTGCCGATGTAAAAGTCTTGCTTGCCGTCATCGTCGACGTCGGTGAACGCCAAGATCAGCGCCACGCCGCTGGTATCCCGCATGCCGGCCGATTCCGGAACCAACTCGAAGCCCCCGCCGCCCGTGTTCCGCCAGATCTCGCCCTTCTCGGGAGGGTATTCCTTGGGCGGACAACCGGAGCGCACGCCGGGACTCAGTTCGCAATACTGTTTGGAATCGGGTCCGAACACGACGTAGTTCAAAATCACCAGATCGAGATGGGCGTCGCCGTCGAGGTCCATGAAGCCCGCGCTGGAGCCCCAATGCTCGTGGTTCGCCGGATCCAAGCCCGCTTGCGAGGTCACGTCGACGAAGGTCTTGCCCTGCTCGTTCTTGAACAGTGCCAGTCGGTGAAACCCGGTGAGCAACAAATCGAGCCAACCATCGCCGTCGAAGTCGCCCACCGCCGCGCCGATCCAATCGGCCTCCGTCCGCATCAAGCCGGAGGTCGCCGTCACGTCCTCGAATCGGCCGCCGCCCTGGTTGTGATAAAGCCGCGCGTGCGGATCGGCCACAAGCAGCACGTCTTGCCAACCGTCGTTGTCGTAGTCCAACGTCGCACATCCGCAGCCAAACGCCTCGGGCGAACGCATCGGTCGTGGTTGTTGCGGCCAAACGTGCAGCAGACCACGCTCCTGAGCGACCTCGGCGAATTGGACGCCGCCCGTCTCGATTTTGGGATCGGCGGGAGTTACGGAAACGACCAGAGCGGGGTCGAGCGCCAAACCTTCAGAACTCCGCCCGCAGCCGGCGAATTGAAGGCCGGCGGCCAGGCCGACGCAGCCGATCGAGCCGAGGCACGCGGCGACGAACAAGGTACGGGCCCAACCTTGGCGAACATTGGCATCCCTCGGCGCGGCGTCATGGGCTGCTCGTGTGCCGAGATTTGACCGAACGGTAAACGACATGCGACGTGTCCCACGGTGCCGTTGGGGGGCAAGTTCTTCCAAGAAGGGCAATACATCCCTTGTACCGCCGACGCACGGGCGTTGCAAGGGGCGGTTCCATCCGTCCCATCCTACCGTTTGCCGCGCGGCTTCTGCCCGGCGGCGGGGTGGCGGTAGAGCGGCATGTGGCGGTAGTAGACCTCAAGCGTGCAGGCGGCCAGGGCGGTCATGTAGAGCCGGCCGCCGGCCGCGTCGTGCCCTCCGCCGGGCGCCCAACTGCCGGCCTGGTGCCCGCTGGTGGCTTGCAGCGAGACCAAAACGTCGCGCAGGGCGTCGTTCCACTCGTCCCATGCCTCACCTCCCATGTGGTGCATCACCTGCGTGCCGTAGTACCAGTAGTACATGTTCACATGCTCGCGCCGCGGCAGGTGTCCCAGCCGCAGCCATTCGACGCCGGCGCGCAATTGCGGGTTGTTTTGCCGCCAACCCGAATACTGCCGGCAGAGCAAGCCCTCGGCGGTCATGGCGGGCTTGGGGGATTGGCCCGGCATGTAATCGTAAAGGCCCTTCCGCGGCTCAGTCTGGACCTGGCCCAGGAACTTCGTCGCCTTGGTGAACACCTCCGGCGGAATATTGAGGTAGGCCATCTGCGCGCTGCGCAGCGCCATCATCTGCCAACCGACGACGCTCATGTCGCCGGGCTGGCCGGGGCTGTAACGCCAGCCCCCCTCCGGGTGCTGGGCCTGGACGATGAAGTTGATCGCCCGTTGGGCCGGGTCGCGCAGGTTTTCGGTTTGCGTCAAGGCGTAGGCCTCGCAGAGCACGATGGCGGTTTGGCCGTGGGCATACATGTTGCCGCCACCGGCGCCGCGCAGGTCGCCGTCGGGCTTTTGATGGTCCATCAGCCACCGCAGGCCGCGCGCGACCATCAGGTTGTAGTCGCCGCGCAGGTGCGTCTGCCCCGCGCCGAGAAAGGGCAACAGGGCCAGGGCCGTGGCCGACGTGTCGCTTTCGACGCGCCCCGTGTCGCCGCAGCGGCCGTTGCAATCGCCGGCGTGGTCGAAGCGATGCAAGCTCCAGCTCCCGTCGGAATTCTGATGGGCGGCGAGCCACTTCAACGCGCGCGTGACGGCCGCTTCGCTTTCGATGGTGCCCCCTTCGCGCAGCGCCAGTTGGCCGCGGACCCGCGGATTGCGGCCAGCCAGGATCTTGCTTGGATCGGCCGGCCCGGACGCGACCGGCGACACGTCGGAGGGACCGAACAAATCGCCCACCGGCTCCCCCACCATCGCCGCCATGTCGTCGGGTTCCACATCGGACTTGGCAAACGGGTCGCTGGCCGCCGTCGGCGCGAGGTTCATCGCGCCCGGCGGCTCGAACTCGGGCTGGTCGGCCAACGGCGCAAGTCGTTGCGCGTCGCCCTCCTGGTCGAGCAGGTTGACCTCGGCGGCCAGAATCAGCGGGCGCTCGACGGTCTTGTTCCGCACGAACCAAACTCCCAGCCCAATGATCAAGAGCATGTGAACCACGGCGCTGACCAGCCAGCAGATCAATTCCTTCGATTGACCGATGGTCCAGCGTCGTTGCGACGGGTCGGCGTCGGGGGCCTCCGGCGGGCCGCCGGATAGGGCTGGGGTTCCTTGGCCGACGGAGCCAGCGCCGGCATATTGCAAAGCTGGCGCGGGCATTGCCGCTACGGCGGCCGGAGCGTAGGCCGCCGCCGAGTGGGAAGGGACGGGAACTGGCCTCGGCTGGACGGGCATTGACCAGGGCGATTTTTTTCCGGCCGGCGTGGCCGTGGGATCCGGCGTGAGTTGCTCGTGGGGCGTCGTCGAAGGGTTCAGAGCGCCTCTGGGTTGGGCCGGCTGGCTCGCCAAGCCACCTTCCTCGCGCCGGCGCAGCAATTCGAGGGCCTGCTGCTCCTGTTCCTCGGTCAGTTCGATGCTGGTTCCGCAACGCCAGCAATCGGCCACCAAGAGCCAAAGCCGCACGCACATGGGCGATTGACATTGGGGGCAAACGCAAGCCAGCACATCGCCGTCGAGCCACAGGGCGCCGCTATGGGCCGACGAAGCCGCCCCAGCCGCCGAAAAGGGGCCCAAATGGATGCGCGAACCGGAATCGCCGTCTGCCACGCTCATGGGAACTCCAGGAGGCCTCTCTTCAGTTTAGCAGCCGCCCGCTTCAAGGCTAGGACCGCCGTGGCGGGTTCAGGTGCCGATCCTGGCCGACGCGAAAGGGAGCTAAAACCGGCAAGCTGTGCGTCGTCGTCAGAAAACGCTTATCCGATTCCGCCTTACGGGCCGATAGTGCGCTCCATGCGATGCTTCGCCTGCCTGGTTCTGTTGAGTTGCGTCGCGCTGTCAGGCTGCTCGACGATCCGCGGCCTGGACCGCTTGTCGTTGCCTGAAAGCGAGCTGGCTACGACCGAGCACCTCGAGCGCATCGTCACGCCTGGTATGCCCATTGAAGAAGCCCGGCAGACGCTGGAACGCTACGGCTTCCGCTGCCGATATGAGCAGGCTCTGGGCGTGCCGTACTTATACGGCGCCCAGGTCAAGGAGCGCAATATCTGGCCCTTCCGGGCCACTTGGTCGGCGACGATCTATCACAAGTACGGGTTCGTGACGGGAGTGAGGGGCCATTACGATCCGGCGGTGCTCGAACGGGGTATCGTGGTTCCGCCCTGGTTCCCAAGGCGTTTCCGCGCCGCGGCGCCCAAGCCAGGCGACAATCATGCTTCGACGTGATATACTGCACGCGGCCGAGAATGAGACGTTCACGGTGGCTGGGGCAGAGCCTAAGCGATGCCCCGGTCGCTATGTAGCCGGGGCATCGCTTACGCTCTGCCACCAGCCACCACCTTCTCGTGACAAAATGTCTCATTCTTGGCCGCGTGCAGTATAGAATCAAATGCGCTCGTATTCCCGAATTCTGACGACAGCGGCTACAAAGCTGCTGGGCTGTGGAGAATGTTCAATGAGAATCTTTTCAATGGCGTTGGCGGCCGCCGCGATATGGCTCGCCGCGCAACGCGCTGACGCGCAGTTTGGAGGCGGCGGCGGCGGAGGTGGTGGCGGCGGAGGCATGGCCGGTTCGCAAGGTGGGGCAAGCCAGACGCAACTCCAATCGATGCAAACGCGGATTTCCTCGCCGGGCAACTTGCCCATGATCATCGGCCGACCGACGCAGGGCAACTTCGGCTCGCGGGCCATCGGCAGCGCAAGTCGGCAACGGTTCCGCGGCTTCATGGGGAGCAGCCAATCGGGCGGCTCGGGAGCGCAATACTCGACCAGCGGCGCGTTCCGTAACGCGCGGACGCAACTTCCCGGCAGCGGCGCGGGGGCGTTCAGCGGCTTATCGAGCGCACAGCGCGGTCCACAAGGCGCCAACCAACAAGCCGCGGGCCAGCAACAGCCGACCCAGCGACGCACCGGCGGCGGTGCGACCAAGCCGATCAAGGTCAGGGTGGGGTTTGAAATGTCCACGCGGGCGGCCACCGCCGAGTCGCGGTTCATTGGGGGGCTTGAGCGCCGGCTGGATAGAATCCCGTCGCTGGATCTGAAACCGCTGGCGATTGAGGGACGGACGGTCGTGCTGCGAGGTTCGGTCGCCACGGAGCAGGCACGATCGCTTGCCGAGCAATTGGTCCTGCTGGAGCCTGGGGTCGATTCGGTGCGAAACGAGCTAACATCGTCCGAGCGGGTGCCTGTGCCGGCCACTGGCCCGCCCCGTGACGCGGCCCCAGAGCAGCCTGCTGTGCCGCCGCTGGATCCGGCCCAACAGCTTCCGCCGCTGGATTCCCTGCCTGAGCCGCGGTAGCCGGCGCGTTGGCGCTCGGCGCGCTGGTCTGATTCGGCCATTGACCGGCGCGCCAAGCGGGGCGCGGCCTGGCCATCGCCGTGGGCAAATCGCGGGCCGCCGGCGACGCGAGGTCAATGGTAGTCGTCGTCATGTGGTGCCGGCTGAAATCGTCCACCGGCTCCTGATACTGGACCAGGTCCACCGGCGCGGCGCGCGCGTCGGCGGCATCGCTTGCCGCAGCCACGCCTTTCGGCGCCCCTTCGGGCGTGGCGCCGGGCAGCAGTTGGCGCGTCTGATCGCTGACGACGACCCCGCCGTCGGACGAGGTGAAGCGGCAGATCAGGCCGATTTCCTTGCTCTGGCCGGCGACCTCGTGGTCCCAGGGGATATAAAAACTGTAGGAGTGCCCCAGATCCGACTTGCTATAGTGTTTGTCGAGATCCTGGGCGGGAAAGACGTACTTCATGTCCGGGCGCGGGTTGCGCGGGTCGCTGTGCGATTCGTCGAAGGCGTACACCACCAACGTACCTTGGGCCTTGATCGGCTTGGCTTGGCCGTCGGCATAGAACATCAGCCGTCCGCCGAAACCGCGCTCCGGCGGCTTGCCCGGCTCGGTGCGCGTCGCGTCGGTCCAAAAGGCGACCAGCTTCAGCGGACGGCGAAACTCGCCCGTTTCATGGATGCGCAGCGACTTCAATTTGTCGACGAGGTCAAGTTGCGCGCAGCCGGAGAGCGTGGCGGCAAAGCAGACGACGATCAAGAAGATGTGTTTCATCGGCGAAATGGGCGATGCGAGTCGACGTTATGAGCTACTACTCGTTCCCACGCTCCGCGTGGGAACGGCTCCCCGGACGCTCCGCGTCCCCGTACTCATCGTAACTGGCCGGTTGCACCCGCGACGGCGGCGCGGCGCTCGGATTTCGGTTTGTTGGCCGGTCGGCCAGATAACCGGCGCGTCGGACTCGGCCGATCCGTACCGGGGACTGTGTGGTTTCCGCCGCCCGCGGCTGTGCAGGTCGTGAGGAAGGGGCCTGCCGGGACGAAGGGTTCTGTCGTGAAGGGGCCGGCCGCGCGGGAGTCGGCCGCGCCGGGGGGCCAACAGCCCGAAAACGAAGCTGGCTTTCCGCCGGCGCGCCTCCGCCCGCCGGCGCCGGCGCCGGCGCCGGCGCCGGCGCGACGGTCGGCCGCGCCGGCGATTCGCGGAACCGCGCCGATGAAGCCGGCGTAGGAGACGGCGCCAATCGAGCGCTTTCGCCCTGTGGCGCCATGCGCGGGAGGGTCCGTCGCGGCGCGGGCCGCGCGCCTTGGTCCACTGGTAGCGGCCTTCCCTCTCCCTGGGGCGCTTGCACCGGCTCGGCCCCTTGGCCGGCGTCTCCGTCGGGCGCCATGTCGGGATAGATCGTGGGTGTCTCGGAGTCGTACCATTCGTCGGAGCGGTTTCGCAGTCCGCCGTCGTCGTGGATCTTCCGCACGTCGGCCATGCACCAGCTCATCCGCGCGGCCTCGGCGAGCTTGACGTCGTCGGCGTCGCGCTCGTTGCGGATGACATGGGGCGTCATGATGATCAACAACTCGCTGCGCTCTTCTCGCTTGTAGTCGTAGCGGAACAGCCGGCCCACGACCGGAACCTCCGAAATACCGGGCACACGGCGCTGGACCACCTGGGTGTTCTTGCTGATCAGTCCGCCGAAGACCACCGTCTGGCCGTCGAGCGCGCTGATGGTGGTCTGCGCCAGGGTGACGTCGATCACGGGCTGGCGGATGACTTGGCCCCCCGCGCCGAAGCCGACGGGTATCGCACCGGTCAATGGCCCCAACTTCGAATGCTCGGCGTCAATCTCCATCACCACCAGACCATCGGGCGTGATCCGCGGTGTTACCGCGACGATCAGGCCGACGGGGGTGTATTGCACGCCGGTCGTCGAGCCGGTCAGGCCGACCGTGGTGTTGCCGACGAGGGGCACTCTCTGTCCGACCTGGATGAAGGCCGGCTGGTTGTCGAGCGTCATGATCTGCGGACGGCTGAGAATTTCCAAGCGGTCCCGCTCGCGAAGCGCCCGTAGCAGCATGTTCACCGTGTTGCTCGAGAGCGAGAGCACCAGCCCGCCGTAGCCCAGGTTGCTGTTGGACCGCCCCATCGCGAAATTCGACAGCCCCTGGTAGCCCAACACGGGGGCCGTCGCGATCGACGTGTTGCTGCCGCTGTTGGGCAACGCCAGGCCGACGACGGGACCGGCGGCCGTCGAGCCGGCCGCCGCGGCGCCGACGGCCTGGTTGTTGTTGAAGTCGAAGCCCGGCGAGCTGTTCGCACCGATGATGTTCTGATTCTGAACCTGGATGGAGCCGCCGGACGCCTGTGGAATGGTGGTTGTCGTGGTCAGGGTCTGGAAGCCCGAAAGCAGGCTGCGGTCGAAGAGCACGGAGCTTTGCAGGCCGGCCTCGATGCCGAACTCGTCGTAGTTGGTCAACTGCACCTGGGCGATCAAGACCTGGATCATGACCATCGCCGCCCGCGCGTCGAGCTGCTGGACGATGCGCTCGATCTCCTTGAAGAACCTCGGCGTGGCGCTCACGATCAGGCTGTTGGTGACGACTTCGGGAACGACGACCACCTCGCGCTCGATCTTCTCGAAGGGGCTGAGCAGGCCCGGCGTGGTCTGCGTCGTCTGCCGCTCCTTTTGCAGGTAGTCGTTCAGCGCCAAGGCCACGTCCATCGCGGGGGAGTTCTTGAGCTTGTAGACCACGCTTTGACGTTCGCGGACGTCGCTGTCGTCCAAACGCAAGAGGATCGCCTCGACCACAATCAAGTCGCCGGCCGAGCCTGTGGCGATGATGCTGTTGGTGCGGGCGTCGACCGAGAACCGCAACGGCGCCCCGCCGCCTTGCTCACTGGTGACTTGGGGCTGCATGTCCGGTCCTTGCTCGCCCATCGATCCGCCGCCCGGTCCGCCGCCGGCCGCCTGGAACAGGTCTTCGAGCATACTCGTCATGCTGGTGGCGTCGCCGTTGAGCAAGGTAAAGACCTTGATCTGCGCCGGGGCGGATTCGGCCTGGTCGAGTTGGGCGATCAGCGCGGCGAAGAGCTCCATGCTTTCCGCCGGCGCGGAGATCAGCAAGGAATTGGTCTTGGTGTCGGCGGTCACCCGCACGTCGCCGAGCGAAGCGGTGCTGAGCTGTTTTTGTCCCTCGCCGTCGACCGAAAGGAATCGCAGCATGAGCGACTTGGCCTGCTGGGAGGCGGCACCGGACGGGACGGCGGACGTGGCTTGCGGTTGCGGCGGTTGGCCCTGCGCCCCTTGACCGCCTTGACCGCCTTGGCCGCCTTGGGCGCCGCCGCGCCGCGGGCCCGTTGGCGCCGGCTGGGGCGCCGGCGCGGCCGGCGCCTGCTGCGGGCCGAACGAGGCATCCGACATCCGCAGCGCCTGGTTGAGCACGTCGGCCAATTCGGCCGCCGAGGCGCGGCGCAGACGAAACACGCGCAGATCGTTCACCGTGGCGCTGGCGGGCTGGTCAAGCCGCTTGATGAGCTGCGTGGCTTCGACCAGGTCGCGCGGGCTGGCCTGCACGATCAAGGCGTTGGTGCGGCCATCGGCGGTGATGTTGACCCGCGGCGCCAGCCCGGTCGCGCCGGCGAAAAACTGGTTCAACGTGCCTGCCGCGGCCGAGGCCGTCGCGTGCCGGAGGCGGAAAACGTCGAACTGGCTCTTGGGACCGCCCGGCTGGTCGAGCCGTGTTACCAGATCGATCACGCCCCGCACGCTCTCCTTGCGGCCGATGAGCAACAACGCGTTCGGCCGGACCAGCGCCGTGATACTCACCCGGCCCCGCCGTGGCCCAAGCTCGTCGTTGTAGAGCGGACCGATGACGTCGGCCATGGCCGCGCTGTCGACGTGGAGTAGATGGTGGACCTCGACGACCGGCTCGGTCTCGAGGCTCAACCGCTCGATCTCCTCGACGAGTTGCATCACTCGCTCGACGTCGCGCTGGCTGCCGCGAACGATGATCGCGTCGAACCCTTCGAGCTGCTCGATTTCGACCGGCCCGCTCAAGGCGGCGTCTTCTTCGTCGTCGCCGGCCGCATCGGGATCCGTTTCCGCCCCGCCATCGTCGGTTTTCGGCTGGAACATGCGGGCCAAGAGCGGCGCCGTGCCTTTCTGGACGCGCCGCGCGGCGAGGGGCGGGCCGGGCGTCTTCACCGCCAGGAGCGCGTCGCGGACGAAGGGCGAGGCCGCGCCCCGCAGCCCGACCACGCGCGTGTCGCGCTCGGCCGTGCCGCCGGCGGCGTCGAGCGCCTCGATCAGCCGAGCGCAGCGCTCGGCGTGTTCCCGAGCGCCGCGGACCACGACTTGAGCCGGCCGGCGGTGGAGATGGATTTCCAGTTGCGTCCCGCCGGACAGTCGCATCATGTACGACGTGACGTCCTTGTCGGTCGTCGCCATGGGCGACAGCTTGCGGCCACAGAGCGCGGTGAGCCTGGCCGCCAGGTCCGCCGCCGCGAGGCGCGCCAGCGGTACGGTAACCGTGTCGCGGGTGGACTCACGCGCCGCGGATTGACCCGCTGGGGTCGCGGGGTCGGTCGGCATAGCCTGTGAGGCGGCCGGGATCTTGCCCGTTCGGCCGAGTTGCCGTGCGATCTTGGCATGGACCAGCGGAGTGGCCACCACAATCACTTGCCCGCTACGCGCGTCGGCCGCGATCCGCGCACCCGACGGAGCGAAAAGCTTTTGCAAGTCCGCGGTCAACTGAGCCGCCTCGGCTTGGCCACAGTCATAGGCCCTGACCTCCGGCGTCTCGGCCCTGGCCGACGGTTGGCGCGACGGGCCGGCACGTTCGAGTTGCCGTCGTTCCTGGCCAAAAACGACGGCCGGGCCGGACAACGCCAACCCAATGGCGAGCCGGAAAAACCATCCCCGCCCCGCCGGCGGACGGGGGGGTTGATGCATGGATGTGTTGAGCACTCGATGTGTTCCGTCGAGTCGCGTGCTCCCGGAAGCACGCGACCCCGCCCATGGATTGCCGTTAGCCAGGATTATTCATGGTTCCATAGCTGGCTTCGCAAGAAGTCAGGCCGTGGACGCGAGTTACGCCAGAATTCTTGCGAATTCTGCTACAGCACAGTGCGCGAGTTCTCCCCCTGACCATGAATAATCCGGGTTAGCCCAAGGGTGCCTTGGGCGCAAAATCTACGTAACAGGAATAATCGGCACATTCATCCCAAACCTCCAGGAATAATCGGATGCATTATTCATCAGCCCGTAGCTGACTTCGTGAGAAGTCAGGTCGTCATTACGTGTACGCAGGGCGTAGCACCGAAGGTGTGTCATTCGATAGCCCAGGGCGGCGGCTTGCCATCGGCGCGCAAAGGCGGCGATGGCGAGCCGGCCGGTCAAGCCTCGCTCTGCTTTCAACAGCTTAACCGAATTGCCAAAGAACCGAAACGGGGGCTTCAGCCCGCGTCCCCTACGCGGCACTGCCTAAAAACTGAGCACCAAAACCGCCCGCGCCAGCGGCTGAAACGGCTGGCAAATCGGAAGAAATCCTTGACGCAAAAAACTGTTTTCTATGGATTTTCATAGGGCTTTTTCGGTGGGCGGTTCCCGCGTCGTGGTTCATCGCGCTCATCGTTTTGGCAGCGGGCTGCCTACGGTTTGAGCGGCTCTGCCCATAAACTAGGCACGACCTCCGCGTGCCAATCCGGCATCATTTTGACAGGTGGGAGGCCCCACCCGCGACGCCGGGCGCGCGGACTGGCGACCGCCGCCCGCGAGAACGGCCCATTCGGTTAGTATTTTTCGGCAAAATCGCTGCATTGGCCGCCGATGGGCCCGGCTGCGGGCCGATCGCGGTTGCGGACGCCGGAGGGTCGTGATGGCTTGGCCATATTCGGCATCGACCATTGCGCATGGGCCGCCATCAACGACAAGCCCCCGCAGCCGAGTGCGCACAGGCCCATGAACAATAATACGCATGTCCAGTCAGGTGGGCAAGAGGGTGTTAAAAATCCATTCCAGCCCCCGCTTACCTGGGAATAGAAGGAGGGTAATTCAGCGTCCGGAGCGTCCGCACACCTGTGGGGGGTGGCAATTAGTCTTTCGCAAACTGTTTCATCTATTCGACTTGCGCAATGGATGCACGCATGCGCCAATGACCTTGGCCCAAGGGCAGCGTCCGCACACCAATGGGGGGTAATAGGTTGCACGTCGCAAGTAGTGTGCGCCATTGGCCTTATGGCACGAGCTTCGGATCGCGGCGGCATCACTTCACGCGGCGGCAGCGTCCGCACACTTGTGGGGGGTAACATACCGCTGCACGAGGTGCTGGCCCCTGTTCCCTGTTCCCTATCAAAGGAGAAAGGAGAAAGTTCGGAACAGAACGGCATCGACACGAACCCGCGGCGCAAGCAAGGCAGGTGCCGAAACAGACACGACGGCAGACAAACCACGAAACACGCGGAACGCACGAAAAACCGAAGGCGACACGGGCAGGTGGGGCACGAACCACGAAACACACGAAATACACGAAAGCGGAAAACGATTGGACGGAAAAACAAGAGCGTCATCCACAGATGTCGCAGATTTCACAGATTGTCAGCAAACAAATCTGTGCAATCTGCGTAATCTGTGGATGACCTTCCTCGTTCTGTCAATCACGTCCGGCGACGGGGCCGTCTTTTGGGCGTCGGGCTTCCTTGCCGATTGCCTGCACCCATTCTTGGTATCCGGCCCCAGTGGAACCGACGCCAACTGCAGCAACTGGCCCGGCACGATCGCCGTCACCCCGGGCGCCGCCTTCGCCCCCGGCTCCTACCTGCCGGGCTGGGCCTGCTTCATGGCGCCCACCGGCCTGCCCATCCAGCCCGCCAAAAGGCTCTGCTCGGGCGGCGGCAACGTCGGCGGCGGCGCGGCGGGCGGAACACGCGGACCAAGCGGCCTCGGCGCCGCCGGCGATTCCGACTGCTCTTGCAAGTGTGCCGGCGGCAACACCAACCCGCAGCGCAAGCTCGGGGGGTCCGCGGGGCGGCCCACGAATCGGTAGGGATCATTTTCACGAAAAAAGCACGCTCGTTGCGCAGCAACGAACATGCAAAAAACAAAACGGCAACGAAGCGAAAAAAAACGACTTCCGAATACCCCATGACGTCTGAGCGAGCCGCGTAAGCGGCATCCAATTGCCCCCCATCCTTCGCCCTTCCCCACGCTCTTTTGGATCTCTTTGGGAGGGGTTTCGGAATCGTTTTTTTTCGCGAAGTGGCGCGGCTCTGAGAGCCATCGAGGCGTTGTATTAGGCGTTTCCATCAGTCCTCATAATTCGGCCGAGCGTCACCGGCGGCTCTCGGGCGTGCCAGCGCTGCGTTGAACGTGGAAATCGTCGCGTATCCCGCTACCGCGTCGGCGCGCCCAAGTTCGTCAATCGCGCTATCGGCGCCCAGGACGCTTGCGATCCACTCGCGCGCGCGCGGGTCGCCGGAGCGGGCCTGGCAGGTCGCCGCGTCGACAAGGCGCGCCCACGCGGGCGGCGTGACGACATCGAAGACCACGGACCAGTAACTCGGCTCGTCGCTTGTCGTCGTCGGGGCATCGGCGCACGGAGGGTCGGGGGCGGAGATTTCGTCGCCGCGCGCCAGTTGAGCGCGCGCCGCCTCAACCGCGTCGAGCATGTCGGTGTAAACGACGTGCGATTCGACGGCGCGCACTGCACGCTCGACCCGCGCCGCGTCCGCAAGCCCAATCGTGCGTTGAATCCAGACGCGCGCCCTATCGTCGCCGAGTAGTGCCTCCTCGTACGCGACCTCGACAATCTCGCGCCACGAGTCAAGCGTGATCGTCCGAAACGACAGTTCGCGGTAGATCGCGCCGCGCTTCGCGGTATGTTTGGCAATCAATTTCGCGTCGTGGCTTTCCACCGGCGGCGCCCCCTATATACACCAAATCGCCAAGGTACCCGAGACTTACACAAAATAAAATCATCGGGTTTTCCGCCGTTTCACTGTCCGCACTGTCCGGGTAAAATGGGAAAGCAAATTCGGTCCCGCGACGGGAAAAAAAAGGCCCCCAGGGCGCGCAACCTTCCGGGGCGGGAAGGCGGAAGGCTGGGCGGATGGCGCCCTGGGGGTTGGAGCGTTCGGGGCGTTCGCGTACTCTAGGACAATGGGTTAAAAAGGCCAAACTGTATCTCGCCAAGCGGCGACGCGCCGGAAACCCCTTGCGCGGCGGCAAGGACTGCGTCGGAAACCGAAAGCGTGATCCGACGACGACGACTGCGCGTCTCACGGTCGAAAACGACCGAGACGCCGATTGATCGCAGGTTCGGCGCGAGACGCCTAACGTAGCCGCCGAAACGCGCGATGTCGCGCGGCCAACCTCCATGCCGCGCGCCGCTCCGTCCAATTAACGTCTCGACGGCATAGAGAAGATCGGATGCGCTGCCCGTCCAAGGGCCCCCAATCGCCAAACGCAGCAGCGGGCGCGTCAGGGCGCTCGCCTCGATAAAGCGCAAAGAAGCTCGCGGCGCAGCTTCCGAAAAAACTGGCAAAACCGTACCTTTACCCGACGAAAGCATCGGCGCGGGGTGGCACGGCTTCGCGTTGCGTAGGAAGAAGTCCAGCGCAGCTTTACCGACGTCGCGGGCAACACCACCGTCGAAAGCCTGCTCTACACCTACGACACGAGTTTCTCCGACGGCATCAACCGCCTTGCGTCGGTGCTCTTGCGGCGGCAAGTGGCCACCGGCGCCGAGGTCCAGGCGATTCGCGACGTGAACACGGCGCTGACGACGGACCAGCCCGCCGGCTGGACCACCCCGCCCGTGGCGGCCTGCACCTGATCACCGATACCACCATCGACCCGCTGGGGCGCAGCTTGTTCATCATGGCCCCCCGGATCGAGATCGACGTCAACGGCGTGGCCACGATGGTCCGCCCCACGCAGATGTTCATGTATTTCCACAGCTTGCTGGAAAACTGAAACGGAAAACGGGTCAGAACGGGGTCAGAACGCTTTGATTTATGTGGGTCGCCAGTACGCGCAAGTATTTCTTGATACCGCCGACGGGCACCGTCGTCTGGCCTTGCGGCGCCGACCTCGATCCCGATGTGCTCTATGCCTTGGTCACGGGGCAACCAATTCCTGGCTTTGAATCGCCGGCACGGCTAGGGTAGTTCCCGGCCGTCTGAGAGGCTGGAGCCCAAGCGGACTCGACGACGTTTGCCGCCGCTCTCGATGTCCACGGACTGGCGGGCGATGCGGCCGACTTTGGCCTCCAATTTGCCTACGTCGAAGGTGTCGCCTTCCTCAAGCTTCATGAGCCTGCCCGTGCTGCGCACCAGGATCCAGGCTTCAAAGTCGTCGTCATCGCCCGTGACGGCGGTCACGAAGGTGTCGCGAGCGGGGTCGCCTTCCTCGACCGGCCGATATGCGGCAAAAAGGTTGCGCGCCAGGATCGGCTGGCGATACTGGGCAAAGTCGGTCCAGGCGAGCTTGTCGGCCTTCGCCTCATTGAGGCTGCTCTTGTGCTCGGCCCCCGGCAGTGCCAGAGCTTCGACCATGAGCGTGAGGTCGAACCTGGGCCCACCGCCGAATCCGCCGCCCGCCAATCCGCCACGGCCGTGCGGCGCTCCGCCACCCGCGGCGCCGCCCTCGGCCAGTGGGGTGAGCGAGATTTGCTTGACCAGTTGCAACTGGTCCGATTGATAGATCTCGTGCAGCAAACGCAGGATTTGCTCCAGCCGGCCCTTGCCGCGGATCGTCACGGGAATCAGCGTGTAGATGCCTGGCTTGGGAGCATCGGCGCCAAGGGTCACGTCGGCCTGCGCCAGTTCGTTGCGTTCGACGATCGCCGCCAACCAGTTCTTATAGAGCGAGCGGGCCAACTCCAGATCCGACGGTAAGCTCCGTATGCGCCAGGCTTGCAGCTTCTTGGCGGCCTTGTGGCCGCGCAAGACGGTGATGTCCTTGTTCTTGATCTCCTGGTTCAGGACGCCGATCCTGGTCTGTCGCTCGTCGAATGCCGACTGGATCGCGTGGTAGCCGAACTGGACCAGGGCCACGGTCAGCAAGGCGCCGGTGCCCAACGCCAGGCGGCGCTCGCGTTGATTGAGCGCCATTAGCGGGGCTCTCCCGTTTCGCCGAAGCCGCCTTCGTTGGAAAAACCTTCGCTGGGAAAACCTTCGCTGGGAAAACCTTCGCTGGGAAAACCACCTGGCCCGCCGCTTGGAGATGAAACCGCGACGCGCTTGCCTCGCTTCTGGTAGGCCTCGGGCGACTGAGGCGCGACGAGCACGGTCGACGCGAACTTCCAACCATAGCCTGGTTGGGTCGCGTCCTGCGTCAAGTTGCGTCCCTGGACATTGTGGTACTCGTCGCGCAGTCCGGCTTCGAGCAAGCCGGCCGTCGACGTGTCTCGCATGACTCCTTCCAGTTCGATTCTGCCGCCGCCCGGTCCCGTCCCAGAATTCTGTCCCGTCCCAGAATTCTGTCCCGTCCCAGAATTCGGTCCCGTCCCCATATTCTGTCCCGCCGCGGTAGTCCGGCCCGCCGCCATGTTCAGCCGGGTCAGGAGCACGTCTTGCTGCTTGGGCAAGTCGCTCGCCAGCTCGCGAAGCTCGTCGAGCCAGTTGATGTCGCCCGTGGTCCAGGCTTCGATCGCCTGGGCGGTGAGTTCCAACTCCTTGGCCTTCTCGACGGTCTTGTCGGCCGCCTTCGACCGGGCGACGAGGTCGTCGATTTCGGTGTCGAGCCGAGCCATTGCGGCCCAAACCCAGCAGGCGCCGAGCGCGACGAGTGCGGCGGCCGCGGCGGCGGCCACGATCAGCTTGCGTCGCGGGCTGGGAGGGGCCGCGGCGCGGCGCGGGTTGAGGAAGTCGATCGCGTGCCGCATGTGGTCCGCTTCGTCGAGCAGCATACCCAACAGCGGCGCGAAGCGCCCCGTCGCCTCGGGCATCGAGCCGGCCAACTCCGGCGCGAGCGTGAGCCCCTCGAACGGATCGAACAAGCGGGCGGGCAGTCCGGTCGCCTCGGCGATCCGGGCGGCCAGCTCCGCGTGCGCGGGCCCGCTGCCGTAAAGGTGGATCGCCTCGACCTTTTGACCGCCGAGCTGGTTGTGGGCCGCGGCGACGGTGCGGCGAATTTCGCCCAACAGCGGACGGTACACGTCGGGACCGGTCAGCGCGCCGCCCGGCAGCCGGGCGGTTCGCAAGAACACCACCTGGTCGGCGTCGAGCACCGTCAGATCGGCCTCGTCGCTGAGCACGTCGACGAGCAGCCTGACACGTTCCGTCGTCGAGTCCTCGCGGCGGCAAAGCAAACTGGCCGCGGCGCAAGGCCGCAACACGAGCCGTTCGGGCTTGATCCGCGCGCGCTGGCAGGTCTGGCGGATTTGCTCGACCAGTTCGGGCGACATGGCCGCCGCCAGCACCTGCCGTGGAGCGTCGTCCGAACCGGCGAAGGGAATAAAATCGAGCGGCCAATCGTCGTCGAGCGAGTTGAACTCCCGCAGGGCCTGAAACCGCACCAGGTCGGCGAGCTCGTCGTCGGGGGCCGGCGGCAGCGAGAGCTGTTTGAGTTCGATACTGGCGCGGCCCACCGCCACCAGCCCTTGCACGCGCCCCAATCGCCGCTCGGCGATCGCCGCGGCGATCAGTTCGCCGGTGTCGTTTTCCGCCTTGCTGGTTGCTTCGCCGCGCGCGGGCAGCGGAACCGCGAAGGCATGTTCGATCACGACCGCGTCGCCCCGCGTCGCCGCCACCGCCACCCGGGCTTCACGGCTGTCCCATTCGAGTGCGAGGTAGCGAGGCATGGGGGGAAAAGGAGAAAGGAGAAAGTTAAAAGGAGAAAGTTACCTCGTTCGGGGCACCCGCGCAGTGGGTCGGCTCCGCGTGGGAACGGCTAGCCCGGATTATTCATGGTCCCGTAGCTGGCTTCGCAAGAAGTCAGGCCGTGGACGCGAGTTACGCCAGAATTCTTGCGAATTCTGCTACGGATTTTCGTTTCGCAGGACACGGAACGCCACGGAGGGCGTTCCCTACGGATTTTCGTCCCGTCATCTCAACAGCCTTTCTGGATACCCGCGCCCGAGGTGCCCCAGATCTCTCCACAATAATACGCGGGGCGTCGGATGGGTAGCGTCAATGATCACTTCGGCCCGCGCGATGGGTCCGCCCCGATCGAAATGGCCCACGATTTGCGAGCGATAAACCCGACCCCCACCTGTGAGATAAGGCGCTATTTTCTGGTAGGTGTTCAAGGGAACGATGCCCTCGATGACGAGCCAGGTCGAGTAACGGCGGTCGGAGCCGGCCACGTTCGACATCGTCTGCTGCGCGGCCTGGATGAGCGAGGCCGTTTGCGTGTCCATCCCAGGAATGCCCATCAAGACCGGCAACGTCGCATAGGCCGGGTTGATCCGGCCGGGTACGCTGGCGGTCGGAACGATCGAGAGGTAGTCGAACAGCTTTGAGGAGTAGCCGGCCATCGACGAGGGATCGCCGGGGTAAGGACTGACCAACGTGCTGGACGACGAACCCTGGGAAGGCGAAGAACCTGAAGAACCTGAAGCACCTGAAGAATTGGGCGGCGTGGTCTGGACCTGGACTCCGATCAGGTCGGCGGGCGAGGCGAACTGGGTATTGCCGGGCTGGGTCAGGTCGAGGCTAACGCCGGAAGCCGACGACGGCGGTGAGTTCTGACTCAGGGCTTGGGGACTTCCCTGGCGGAAAGCGACAACGAAGTTCGCCACGTCCGGCCCTAGCACGGCGGAAACTTGCTGCTGCAGCAACGACAAGTCGCTGCCGTTGAGGTTGATCTTGAGCTGGCCGTCGGGACGCAAGTTCGATTCCTGGCTATACACGGTCAGGTAGGCGGACCAACCTTGGTTCATGGCGCCCTGCGGCAGCGCGATGGGCGACGACGAGGCGCCGCCGCTCGACGAACCCGACGTGCCTGAACCCGACCCCGACCCGCCCGACGGGCCACCGCCCGACGGGCTTCCGCCGGCTTGTCCACCATTCGATGGGCTGCCGCCGCTGGCCGGGGTAAAGCCGGTCTGGAGATTGCCGCTGAACGTCATACCGTCGGCCGCCTCCTGGGCGTCGATGAAGCCGTTACGGTCGGCATCGGCCCCGAACAGCAGTTGCGGCGTTACCCCGCGGACCAGAAGCAATTCCTCAACCGAAGCGAAAGGACCGTTCTTGGGCGCGTAGGCGGGCGATTGGCCGACGTAGTAGCTGCGCTCGGCGCCGTAGGGCCTTTGGTCGTCGTCGGCGTCGAGCCAGTCGAGGATCGCGTCGGCGATTTCATAGGTCATGCCCGGCAGGTTCATCAGCGCCGCCTGCGCATTCGGGTTCGAGTTGGTGTTCGATCCGCTCGATCCGCCGCCGGCACTCGATCCACTGCCGCCGCCGCCACTGCCACTCGAGCTGCCGCCGCTTCCGCTCGATCCGCTTCCGCTCGATCCACTGCCGCTCGATCCACTGCCGCTCGTACCACTTCCGCCGCTTCCGCTCGTGCCACCGGCGCTTGGGTCGAGTAGCAAAAGCGTATTCAGGTTCAACCGCGCCGATTCGTCTTCCAGACCGTAACGCACCCCCGACACGACGCCGTATTGCAAGCGTGGCGCCAGCACGGTGAAGCGGGCGCGGTTGCGGTCGTCCACGCTGTCGGCCACCAGCACGCCGCGAAACAAGCTTGGGTTGTCGTACCAGCCGGCCGTCGGATCGCCCGCCTGGCCAGCCGCCCGGCCACCCGCCTGGCTGACCGCGGAGAGCTGGGCCAGTTGCTGTTCGATCCAGACCGCGCCCGAATCGACCGACGCCCGCGCTTGGACCGCGCGCGCGTGGGCCGTGGCCGCCTCTCGCTCGGCGAACATGAGTTGGGCGAATGTGTAGCCTGCCAGACTCAACAGCGCGATCGCCACCAGCACCACCACCAGCACGAGGCCGCGCCGCGACGATCGTCGAGTAGGCGTCATTCAACGACCTCATTCAAGGCGAGGATGCGATGATTTCGCCTCATGATCACCTCGAGGTGGCCGACGCCGAATCGGTATAAAACGTGCTGGGGATCTGACCGTTGACCTGCTGGTAATAGGTCGAATACGCATTGGGCGGGCGCCAACCGGCGGGCGAGACGACCAGCTTGTGCGTGACCTTCTCGCGCAGATCGACCAACGCGGACGCCGCGCCTCCGGTTTCGTCGAGCGAGCCCGCCAGGAACGCGACCTCGATCTCGACCGCCTTCGGCAATCCCACGCGTTGCCGCGAGTCCCACGACGGCTGCCACGATTGGCCGTCGAAATAACGGAACGAGATTCCCGCGACCTCGGGGGCCAGTGCTTCGGGAACTGGTCCGACGGAGGCGCCGCTTCCGCCGCTGGACCGCGACCAGACACCCAAGGCGCGATCCGATTCCCGGCGCAAAAGTCCGCTCGACTTGGGGCCGTTCGGCGATCCGGCCAGCCCTGCTGGCAAGGCCGCCGCGCTCGCCATGTAGTAGGTCACGGTCTTGACGTCGCTGACCCGGTCTCCGCTCGTCGGCATGGCCGGCGCCGACGACGCGGCCATCATGCCGGCCGCCGAGGCGTATTGGTCCGCTCGGGGCAATTTGCTGACATCGACTTGCAGCCAGTTCGGTCCACCGAACATGCCCGGCAACGGCGGCGGCATCGGCGGTGGGTTTGGTGTCGCCGTGTTCGTCGACGCGCCGCCTGAGCCCGAACTGCTGGCGCCGGAACCACCGGACCCGCCGCCGCCGCTCGCCCCGCTGACCCCCGAAGCACCCGACACGCCGGACGCGCCCGATACGCCGGACGCGCCCGACACGCCGGACGCGCCCGATACGCCGGACGCGCCCGATACGCTGGACGCACCGGATACGCCCGACGCGCCCGACGCGCCCGACACACCGGACGAACTTGACCCACCCGACGATCCGCCACTTGAACCACGGGACGATCCACCGCCGCTCGATCCGCCATTCGATCCGCCCGCCGATGCCATCGACGAGCCGCCGCTTCCGCCCGATCCTGAACCGGACGACTGGGGTTGTCCCGTCACATTGGCCGATTGCGATTGCGGCGGAGCGACCATCGCCAGTGGGTCGAAAGGCTCGTACCAGACCGCCTGACGCACGTCGTCGCCGATGCGCTTGAGCAGCGCCCGAGCGAGCTGAGCCTGGCCGACGTCGACGCGGTTGGTCTGAGTGGCCCGCAATTGAACCTGAATCGCCATGGCCAGCACGCCAATGACCAGCACCGAAAGCGCGAGCGCCAGGATGACTTCGAGCAGGGTGAAGGCCCAACGGCGTTGGTTGCTGGATTTCATCGCGAGGGTAGTCCTTGAGTGGATTGAGTGGGTGCCGCGGTGACGACCGTGCCGGTCGAGTCATAGTACGCGCCGGAGGGCGTATAGTTGGCGTTGGCCGTCGTCGCCGGATCGCGGAACCATTCGCTGACGGTCAACCGCACGGGCCTGCGCTGCGCGTCGGCGCTTTGCTCGACCGTGACGCGCAGTTTGAGCAGGCCGGGCTGGTTCGCGGAACCGGTGGCCGGCGAGGCGGAACTGTCGCTTTGCACCGACAGAACCCAGCCCGGATATTCAGCGATCGGAGTCTGCTTCAGGCCTTGGGTCGGCAGCAGCCCCGCGGAAATCTCACCCAGCTTGCCCTCGCAGATGACCGCGGCCAAGCTCAGGTCGCGGGCCATTTGGGCGTTGCGCGTGCCGTTGCGCACCAGCTCGCCCAGCACGGCCAGGGCGCCGGTCAGGATGGCCAGTGCGAGAATCACCTCGAGCAAAGTATAACCCTTACGCCGACGGCGTGGAATTGCAAATTGCAAATTGCAATTTCTGACACCGTGCCAATGCCTCGCGGCGTGGCTTTCATTCATCGCTGTGGCTCCTCCACCATTCATCGCTGTGGCTCCTCCACCATTCATCGCTGTGGCTCCTCCACCATTCATCGCTGTGGCTCCTCCACCATTCATCGCTGTGGCTCCTCCACCATTCATCGCGCCTCCTCGATCGAGAAAATCGGCCCCACGCGGACGTTGCCCGTCAGGCTGCGCACCTCGACGGCAATCGCGCGGCCGCGCTCGCCGACCAGCACCACGCGGGCCGCCGTCGCCGTGCCGTCGGGATAAAACAGCACGGCTTCCGACCAAGAACCGCCGGCCGGCGACCGGACGCGATCTTCGGCCGCCAGCCGTGTGGCGCGGGAGTCGACCGTCACTTCGCCGCCGGCGAACGAGACCGACTCGGGCAATTCATCCTCGACGGGCGGATCGGCCGGAGTTGAAGCGGCGGTTTGCCGGGCGTCGGTGGGAGGCGCGGCGCCGCCGGACGAGCCGCTGAAGGCCGCGAGCAAGAGCTGCTGTTGCGTGCGCGTTTCGATGCGGAACCGGCCCGTGTCGGGCTGGTAGCGAAACGAAATGGTTTCGCCCGAATTGATGGCCTTGGTGCGCGCCCGCAGCCAGCGCGTGCGAACCTGGTCGGCGGCGCCGCGCAGGTTTTGGCCGCCCATTGAGCCGCGCAAGGCGGGCCAGGAAAACGAGGCCATGATCGCCAGCAACGCCAGCACCAGCAGCAGTTCCAGCAGCGTGAAGGCCCGGCGGTTAGTTGTCATTGGTCATTGGTCATTGGTCATTGGTCATTGGTCATTGGTCATTGGTCATTGGTCATTGGTCATTGGTCATTGGTCATTGGTCATTGGTCATTGGTCATTGGTCATTGGTCATTGGATGCCCGTATCTTGCGTAACAAATGACAAGTGACAAAGGACCAATGACTGCCCCCTTACCAGTTTCCAATATCATCGTCGGTGCCGTCGGCGCCGTCGGAACCCAACGACCAGACGTCGTAGGAACCGGCGTTGTGACGGCCGGGGTTCGCGTACTGGTACTGGTTGCCCCAGGGATCGGCCGGCACGCCTTTTTCCAGGTACGGTCCGGCCCACTGCGCGCTCTTCGCGTCGCTTGGGGCGCTCACCAACGCTCCCAAACCGACGGATGCCGTCGGAAAATCACCCATGTCGAGCGCATACCGCTGCAGGGGCGAGTCGAACATCCCGACTTGCGACTTCGCGGCTTTCAACAGCGCGCTCTTCTGGGCGCTGCGGATTTGAATTCCCACCAGCGATCCCAGGATCACCAGGATGACCAGCACCAACAACACTTCGATCAGGGTAAAGCCTTGACGGCGGCGACGGGTCATGAAGTGGTCTCCTGGAGGGGCATTAGGCGTTAGGCGTTAGGCGTTAGGCGAAAGGGGGTCTACAGGGGTCTACACATCTTCCAAGAGGCCACGGGCTTGCCCCTGACCCACTACGTGGGTGCCCCGGTTTCACGCTCGTATCTACACACGCAGGCTTCCCGGATTACCTGCCTTTCCCCGTGTCGCCCCGCAGGCCGCCTTCGGCGGCCTGCGGGGCGACACGGACGGTGGGGATGCGGCCGCATTCGATCTAGAAACCAACGTGAAACTCCAGGAGGCAAGCCCCTGGCATCTTACGAAGAGACCGGGATTTCCCAACGCCCCCATTTCACCACCCGCAATCAAAAGATGTGTAGAACAACGAGGGCTTACGCCCCAGGCTATACTCCGTCGCCGCTGCGCGGCTGGGCAATCAAAACGCCTAACGCCTAACGCCTTCTAAATCGTGGTACTCATCTTAATCACCGGTAGCAGCAACGCGATGACCACCACCAGCACGGCGCCGGCCAGCACCAGCAGCATCACCGGCTCAAGCAAGCGCACGAACAGGTCGAGTTGCCGCCAGGTGCGGCGCTCCAGCCCGTCGGCGATCTGCAACAAGACTTGTTCTAGTGTATTCGATTCCTCCGCCACGCTGATCATTTCGACGACGGCGGAAGGGAAATGGCCGCTCGCGGCCAACGGTCCGGCCAGCGGCTGGCCGGCCGAAATGTTCTTGGCGGCGTCTTGCACCGCCTGCGTCAGCAGGCGGTTGCCGGTCGACTCGCTGGAAATCTCGAGCGACTTGATGATCGGCACGCCGTTGTGCAACAGCGTCCCCAGCACGCGGCAAAAGCGGGCCACCGCCAAGTTGAGCAAAATCCGCCCGGCCCCGGGGATGCGCACCTTCCAGCGATCGCGCCACAGCTTGCCCGACTCGGTGGCCAGTCGGGCGCGGGCGTAAAAACCAGCGGCAATCGCCAAAACCAGCACGATCCAACCCCAACTCCGCAGAAAATCGCTGGTGGCCAACAGCCAGTCGGTCACCACCGGCAACTCGCCCCGCTCGCGCAACTGGCTGAACAACTCGGCGAACTTGGGCACGAAGAATACCACCAGCACCGTGACCACGGTTGAACCCACGATCGCCAGGAAAATCGGGTAAGCCAGGGCGCCCGTGGTGCGTCCCTTGAGGTCTTCCTGCTTCTCGGTGAACTCCGACACGCGGTTCAGCGCTTCTTCGAGAAACCCGCCCTCGCCGCCGGCGCGGACCATGTTGACGGCCATTTCTCCGAACACGCGCGGATGGCGGCGCATGGCGTCGGCCAGCGTGGCCCCTTCCTCGACCTGCGCCCTGACCTGCGAGAGCACCTCAGCCAGGCCGGAGTGCGAGGTCTGCTTCTGCAACACTTCGAGCGAGCGCAACAGCGGCACGCCGCTGCCGAGCAAATCACCCAGTTGGCCGTACAGGGTGGCCATGAGTTGCGGGCGTACCCGCCGGCCTTGCCAGAGACGGTTCGCCTGCCGCTCGGCCTGGACCGACAAGGGAAACAGCGACCGTTGCCCCAGCGAGCGCAGCACCTCGCGCTGGCTGTCGGCCGACAGCGTGCCGGTGATTCTGCGACCCGCGGCGTCGCGGGCGATGTAGGCGAATTCGGGCATGGGCGATAGGCGATAGGCGATAGGCGTTAGGCGTTGGGCGTTGGGCGTCGGGCGTTAGGCGTTGGGCGTCGGGCGTCGGGCGTTAGGCGTTAGCAGGCGAGCGGGGGGCGTTAGCCCCCTGTTTGTTAGAGGCGTTAGGCGTTAGGCGTAGGGCGTAGGGCGTAGGGCGTAGGGCGTAGGGCGTTGGGCGTTGGGCGTTGGGCGTTGGGCGATAGGCGATAGGCATTGGGCGGCGCGTTCACCACCGCTCGCAGTACAGCGAGCGGGGGAAAGGAGCCTAAAGCCTGAAGCCTTCTACCTCACTTTCCACCGATTCGGTCGCTCTTGGCGACTCGGACGACTTCCTCGACCGTCGTGCGGCCGGCCAGCACTTTACGCCAGCCGTCCTGCCGCAAGGTGCGCATGCCGTCGGCCATGGCGGCCTGCTTGAGCTTCCAGGTGCTGGCCCGCTCGTGGGCAATCTGCCGAACCGTCTCGGTGGTGATCAATAGTTCGTAGATTCCCATCCGGCCTCGGTAGCCCACCTGCCGACAGGCGCGGCAGCCAGCGGCGCGGTACAAGGGCGCGCCGACTTGGCGCCAATCGTCGAACGGGAAGTCGGCCGGCAACTCGTCGGGCGCGGGTTCATAGGCTTGCTTGCACTCCGGGCAAAGCCGGCGCACGAGCCGCTGGGCCATCACGGCCTCCACCGTGCTGGCGACCAGGAACGGTTCAACCCCCATGTCGATCAGCCGGGTATAGGCGCCCGAGGCGTCGTTCGTGTGCAACGTGCTGAATACCAGGTGACCGGTGAGCGACGCCTGAATGGCGTTCTCGGCCGTCTCCAGGTCGCGGATTTCGCCCACCAGGACGATATCGGGGTCGTGCCGCAGGATGCTCCGCAGCGACGTGGCGAAGGTCAGCCCGACCTTGGTATGCACCTGGATCTGGTTGATGCCGTCGAGCTGGTACTCGACCGGGTCTTCGGTGGTGATGATCTTGGTCTGAGCGTCCTTGATCTCCAACAGCGCGCTGTACAGCGTGGTCGTCTTGCCCGAACCGGTCGGACCCGTCACCAAAATGATGCCGTGCGGCAGCCGGATCAACTCCTTGAAGGTCTTGTACTGGTCGGCTTCCATGCCCAGCTTTTCCAGCGCGAATTCCATGCCGCTCTTGTCGAGAAGCCGCATCACGATCCCCTCGCCGTGGATCATGGGGATCACCGACACGCGCACGTCCACCTCGCGGCCCAGCACCTTGAGTTTGATCCGGCCGTCCTGGGGAAGCCGCTTTTCGGCGATGTTGAGCCGGGCCATGATCTTCAAGCGACTGATGATCGCCGCCTGAAAGCGGTTGATATCGGGCGGCGTGGGCTGCGCGTGCAAGAGCCCGTCGATGCGATAACGGATTTTCAGCCCGGAACCCTGCGATTCCAGATGCACGTCGCTGGCACGCGTTTCGATCGCTTCCAGCAGGATCTCGTTCACCAGCCGGACGACCGAAGCCTCCTGGGCCATTTCCGAGAGTTCGGAGCCGTCGGTCTCGATTTCCTCGAGCAATTCGACGCCGTCGTCGGCACTCTTGGCCATCATGCCGTCGATCGTTTCGCTCCCCACGCCCAGGTGGGCTTTGATCAGTTTGCCGATCTCGACACGGCTGGCCAGCACCGGTTCGATGGTCAGACCGGTGGCGGCGCTCAACTCGTCGAGCGGGTAGAGGTCGAAGGGGTCGCTGGTGGCCACGCGCAGCGAGCCGTTGTGCCGCTCGATGGGAAATAGCGATTGCCGGTGGATCAAGCGGGTGGGGAAGTCCTTCAACAGCGTCAGGTCGATCTTGGCCGCGGCCAGGTCGATGAAATCAAGGCCCATCTCTTCGCCGATGGCCGTCAGCGCGGCCTCCTCGGTGATAAAGCCCATCTCGACGGCCGTCTGGTCGAGCCGCTGGCCTTCGCCTTGGGCCTGGCGCGCGGCGGCAAGCTGCCGCTGGTCGAGCAGACCGCATTTCAGCAGGATGTTTCCGGCTTCCATTTCCGTCCCAAGTGTTGGTTCGCCGACTTCAGGCCATTGAGCTTACTTCTTCACGCGGTCGAGAATGAGACATTCACGGTGGCTGGGGCATCGCTTACGCTCTGCCACCAGTCACCACATTTCTCGTGGCAAAATGCCTCATTGTCGGCCGCATGAAGTATAGTATCGCCATTCTCCGGCGCCGTTACAACCGCCGGCGCCTGCTAATTCCGTCGCATCGCGATGGCTCCGATCAGCCGCCGCCGACAGGTGCGCACGATTTCGACGTAAACCGGATACTCTTCCAGATGCGGGTATCGCTTGGGCATGAGCTCCGTTATGTCATGGCACTCGGCGTCCGATAGGCTGTCGAGGCCGCGCGCGGCGCATTTTTCAATACTTTGAACGCAGCGACACCAGCGTTTGACCCTGGCGAGTTGCACGTAACCGAGCTCCTCAGGTTCACAGCCGTAAATCTGATGGGACTCGTACCGCAGGCGGTAGGTGTCTGGGTCGATGTTGGCGGACGACCGAACAGCGCGATCCGCCAGCTTGATCCGCTCCGGATTCCAAGACCGACATGCGACGAACGCGAGCGAGATGGCCGCCAGACAAAGCCATTCACAAGGCACGCAGCGCCGTACGAAACGTGACAAATGCAGATTCATACTTCTCTCCGTAGTTCCTCTCCATAAGTAAGGATGTGACGGACGGAGGCGAAATACCGCCGCGCGGCGGCCGGTTTTACTCGTTCCCACGCTCCGCGTGGGAACGTGGCGGTTTTCCCCCTCTGGGCGTGACGATTCAGTTGGGGAACCGCGCCGTTGGAGAATCGGCTGAAACGGCTGAAAACACGCTGGCAATCGGCGTTGCCAACCCATAGAATAGTAATTCTAGTACAGGCAGGCAGCCGAGACGGCTGCACCACAACGGTTGCGCCATGTGTGGGTTTGCGCGCTCGCGCGAGCATTAGGGATTCTGTCAGGTTTGCGGCCCGCCAGCGAGGCCGCGGGAGTGACGTCAAATGCCACGGTTTCAGTCTCATCTGGTCGCCGGGCTTTTCACCGCCGTCTGGTTTCTGGTTGCCGTCGTACCCGTCGCGGCGCAACGGGGACGGGGGGGCCGAGGCGGCCCGCGCATGGACCCGGCCCAGATGGAAGAGTTCCAGAAGCGAATGCAGGCGGGGCAACAAGTCACGAAGCCTGACGAAAAGAAGGCGGATGACGAGAAGAAGGACGACAAGGATAAGCCGGAAGCCAAGGAACCTCCCAAAGATGAAGGGCCTCCGCCGGTTCAGCGCCCCACGCAGCCTCGCCGCCCGGCCGACCCCGGCGAGCTCGAGGTCGCGCCGGACGACGACGGCAAGATCTCGTTCAGCTTCAAAGGCCAGCCCTGGCCCTCAGTGTTGGAATGGTTGGCCGACGTGTCGCGCATGAGCTTGCAATGGGAAGAGGCGCCGGCGGGCTACCTCGACCTGACGACCCGCGGCAAGTACACCGTCGACGAAGTCCGCGATCTCATCAACTCGGTGCTATTGGCCAAGGGCTTCACGCTCTTGCGCAACGGCGAGGTGCTGATCGTGGCCAACCTCAAGAAGCTCGATCCGAGCCTCGTCCCCCGCGTAACGAGCAAGGAACTGGACCGACGCGGCGCTCACGAATTGGTCAAGGTGTTTTTCGACCTGGATTGGCTGGTGGCTGAGAGTGCGGCCGACGAATTCAAGCCGCTGTTAAGCCCCTTCGGCAAGGTTACGGCGCTGAAGGCCACGAACCGGCTGGACGTGCTCGACACGGCGGGAAATCTTCGCCGCATTCGCGAACTGCTGGCCGAGGAACAGTCGGGCAGCGGCCAGCAGCGCCTGATCCAGGAGTTCAAGCTCCGGCACACGCGGGCTCAGGAAGTCCTGGAGACGCTCAACACGCTGCTGGGCCTGGAGCAGAAGAAGCAGGACGGCCCGGTCGATCCGCAGCAGGCGATGCGCATGCAGCAGCAAATGATGATGGCCGCCCAACAAGGCGGCATGCCCCCCACGGCCGCCGCCAAGAAGGAAGTCTCCGTCTACCTGGCCATCGATCCACGCAAGAATAGCATTCTGGCCAACGCGCCGCCCGACAAGATGGGCGTCATCGAACAGGCCATCAGGGCCATCGACATGCCCCAAGTAAGCGGTGAATCCTTGCTGGGCAACGTGCAGCGAATGCAGATTTACCGGCTGTCAGGCGTTTCGCCCGAAGCGCTGGTCAAGGTGCTCAAGGAACTGGGCGGTCTCGACCCGACGACCAAGCTCGAGGTCGACCCCAAGAAGGGAGCGCTGATCGTCTACGCCCCGTTGGTCGACCATGTGTTGATTCAATCACTGGTCAACAAACTCGACGGCACCGGCCGCAAATTCAAGGTGATCCCGTTGCGGATGCTCAGCGCCGAGTACGTCGCCGGCTCGATCATCACCTTGATGCAGGGACCGGAAAAGAGCGAAAACAACTCGCCCGGCCGCTATGGCTATTTCTGGGGGTACGGCGATTCTTCTCGCCAAAACAAGGATGAAGTCACCGACAAGTTCTGGGTCGAGGCCGACATCGAGCGCAACCGTCTGCTGCTGCGCGCCAATGAGGTCGAGTTGGCCCAGGTCCAGGCGCTGTTGACGGAACTGGGCGAAATTCCGCCAGGCGAACGCAACCTGAACACGGTGCGGATCGTGCCCGCCGCGCCCGACGAGGATAGCGAGCGATTTCTGAGGCGATTGAAGGAGCTCTGGCCGAGCGTGGCCCCCAACCCGCTCGAAATCGACACGAGTGACCGCCAACCCGCCGAGAGCAAGACGCCGCCGCGCCGGCGTCCCGGCGGCCGGCCGGCCGCCCAATCGCCCGATGCCCCACGAGCCAAGCCGCCCGCCGAACGCGCCACGGACGCGCGCGGCGCGCATCGCGACCCGCGTTACCGCCTGGCCCAGGAACGTGGCCTGAAGCGCGCCGCGCCGGACGACGACGAAGCGACCGAGGCGGACGACGAGGAACGGCCCGGCGACCAAGATCCCGCCGACGTGGATGGGCACTCGGAAGCCGTCGATGAAGCGGACGCGGAAGAAGCCGACTCGCAGCCGGTCGACGTCCCGCGCGCCGCGGAGCGTGCGCTGCCGCCCGAGGCGCGCGCCCCGGTGAAAATCACCATGGGACCGCAGGGGCTGGTCATTTCGTCAAGCGACACCGAAGCCCTCGACCGGCTCGAGGATCTGCTGCTCTCGCTGATGCCCTCCCGCTCCACGCACAAAATCTTCACGCTCGAGCACACGTACGCCAAGGACGTCGTCTTGCTGCTCAAGGACATTTTCAAGGACGATGCCGAAAAGCAGGGGAACAAGTCGCTCGATGCCTTCGACATGCTCTGGAACGGCCGCGGTTCGACGCCTCAGAAAAGCCGGCAGACGCTGGGCAAGCGGCGCGCTTTGAGTTTCGTCGCCGATTCGGTGACCAACACGATCCTCGTCCAGGGCGCCGACGCCTCCCAACTCGACGAGATCGGGAAGTTGATCGAGTTCTACGATCGCACGGAACCGCCCAACTCCGAATCGGTGCGGCACACGCAACGCGTGGCCTTGCGCTACGCCAAGGCGAAGGAGGTGGCCGAGGTGGTCAAGGATGTCTTTCGCGACCTGTTGAGCCCCAACGACAAGGCGCTGCTCGGCAACATGCCGCCGCAGCCCCCGCAGCAGCGGCAACAGCCCGACAACTTCTACGCCAGTATGATGAGTTACCTGACCGAAGACCCCGGCAAGTCGGCCGCCGTGCCGCGGTTCAAGGGAATGCTGTCGGTGGGGATCGACGAGCGAGCCAACGGCGTGGTCGTTTCGGCGCCGCAGATTCTGCTCACGCAGGTGTTGCTCATGGTCAAGGATCTCGACGCCGCCGCGCGCTCGACCCGACCGGTGGTCAAGTTGCTGCGGGTCAAGGGCCCGCGCACCAGCGCGCTGATCCAGCAGGCGATCACCCCCAAGAAATCGGAAGCGAACGCCGTCGAGGCGGCCGGGGGTCAAGCGAGTGCCGGCCAAGGATCGTCGTCGAAGCCCTTTCCGGGCGGCATGCGGGCCAATGGTCAACCGTCGACAGGTCCGTAGGGTGGGCACCGCCCACCAGGAGCGCGGGCGGAACGTCACGCGGCGACAATGAGACATGTCTATCGCGAGAAAGTGGTGGCTGGTGGCAGAGCGTAAGCGATGCCCCGGCTAGATAGCGACCGGGGCATCGCTTAGGCTCTGCCCCAGCCACCGTGAATGTCGCATCCTCGACCGCCTGAAGTATAACCCTCCGCGCCGCGGCGGTTTCCGCGTCGGAGCGTGACTGGTGCTTTAGCCGCTTCGCGGAACGCCACGGAGGGCGTTCCCTACAGATGCCGTCGCAGCCACGACAACGATAGGGTGCCCACCCTACAAAATATGAGTCGAGAAGAGTTGCGAAACATGTTCTCCCAGTCCGCCGATTTGTTGTCGCAAGCCCAGCAGGGTTCCGAGACCGCGCAAGGGGCGCTGCTCGAAAAGTACCGGACCTACTTGCAACTGCTCTCGCGCGTCGAGATCGGACGCCGCTTGCAGACCAAGGTCGATGCCTCGGATGTGGTTCAGGAGACGTTCCTGGAAGCCCACCGTAATTTCGGGAAGTTTCGCGGCGGCAGCGAAGCGGAGTTCGTCGCCTGGCTGCGCGCGATTCTGGCCGGCAGGATCGCCAACCTCGTGCGGCACTACCTGGGCACCCAGGGCCGCGACCTGCGGCGCGAACAGGGGCTGAACATCGAGTTGGACCAATCGTCGCAGTTGATCGACCGGGGGCTGTTCGCGATCCAGAGCACGCCCAGCCAGCACGTCGCCCAGCGCGAGCAGGGCGTGATCTTGGCCGAGGCCCTGTCGAAACTGCCACGGGATTATCGGGAAGTGGTGGTGCTACGGAACTTCGAGGAGTTGGCGTTTCCGGAGGTTGCCCGCCGCATGGAGCGCTCGGAAGACAGCGTGCAGAAGCTCTGGGTGCGGGCCTTGGCGAGCCTGCGGCAAATCATGCGGGAGGTTCCATGAACGAGCCCGACATCAGCCAAACCGAGTTCGATCCGACGAGTTCGCCCGTCGCCGTTCCAGACGGCGGCGCGCATGACCTGCTCGACGATCCGCGCGTCGCCGAGGTGGTGGGGGAATACCTCGAACGACTGGAACAAGGGCTGGCGCCCGATCGCGGCAAGTACGTCGTCCGCTACCCCGAGTTGGCCTCGGCGATCGAGCAGTGCCTTGCCGGGCTGGAAATGGTCCGTGCCGTGGCGCCCCGCACGCAGCCCGGCGGTGATCGTCCCGGCGGTGATCGTCCCGGCGGCTCTGAAGCGGCGCGCGAACGGGCGCCGCGCTCGCTCGGCGATTTCGAGATCCTGCGCGAGCTGGGCCGCGGCGGAATGGGGGTCGTCTACGAAGCCTTGCAGTTGTCGCTCGGCCGCCACGTCGCGCTGAAGGTACTGCCGTTCGCCTCCACGTTCGATGCGCGCCAGTTGCAGCGGTTCAAGAACGAGGCCCAGGCGGCCGCCCTGTTGCACCACACGAATATCGTGCCGATTTACGCCGTGGGCTGCGAGCGCGGCGTGCATTTCTACGCCATGCAACTCATCGAAGGCCAGTCGCTGGCCGTGTTGATCCGGCAATTGCGCGTGCAAGCAGGGCTCGTGCCGGCGGCGGAAGCCCACGACGGCAAATCGGCCAGTGGCCGGGCGGGCTCGTTGGGCGAGGGAGCCGAGGCGTCTTACGCCAAGCTGCTGGGCGCGACCGACCCCCACCTGGAGAGTTCCGCGAAAACCACGGTCCCCGGTTTGAGCGGCCACGGGCGCCCGATGTCCGACGTCACCGTGAGCGTCACGGCCGGGACGGCACGCAGGGGCGAGACGTATTTCCGCAAGGTCGCGCGGTTGATGGCGCAGGCGGCCGACGCCCTCGACCACGCGCACCAACTGGGAATCGTCCACCGCGACGTCAAGCCCGCCAACCTGCTGGTGAACACCGCCGGCACGCTCTGGGTGGCCGATTTCGGTCTGGCTCAATTCCAGACCGACGCCGGCCTGACGCGCACCGGCGACATGCTGGGCACTCTGCGGTACATGAGCCCCGAACAGGCCGGCGGCCAGCGAACCGCGCTCGATCATCGCACCGATATTTATTCGCTCGGAGCGACCTTCTACGAACTGCTCACCTTGCAACCGGTGTTCGCGGGTGAGACGCGGCAGGAGCTGCTGTTCCAGATTCTGCACAACGAACCTCGCGCGCCGCGCGCCGTCAACCGCGTCATTCCCGTGGAATTGGAGACGATCGTGCTCAAGGCGTTGCGCAAGGCGCCGGCCGAACGTTACGCCACCGCGGCCGAGTTCGCCGACGACATCCGGCGTTTCCTCGACGACCGCCCGATCCTGGCCCGGCCGCCGTCGCCGGTCGATCGCTTGCGCAAGTGGTCGCGGCGCCATCCGTCGGTGGTCGTCGCGGGGGCGCTCTTGCTCGTCTTCGGCGTCGTCGGGCTCGTGGCCAGCAATTGGATGATCGCCGCGGAACAACGAAAGACCGCCGAAGCGCTCAAGCGCGAGGAGCTGCGAGCCAATGAAACCGAGCGGTTGTTTCGCCAGGCCAAGGAGGCGGTCGACGTGCTGATCGAGGTCAGCGAGGAGGAACTGGCCGACAAGCCCATGCTGGAGCCCACGCGAAAGCGCCTGTTGCAGACGGCGCTGGCCTTTTATGAGGATTTCATCGAGCTCCGCGAGGGGGATACCACGTCGCAGGCCGGGCTGGCCGCCGAACAGGAGCGGGTGCGGCGCATCCTGTACGAACTGAACGTGCTGCACCGCGAAATGCAGGCCGGCCTGCTCGAAAGGCCCCTCGTGCTCGCCGAACTGCGCCTCGCTGAGGAGCAGAAACCGCGGCTCGCCGAATTGCGGCGGCAGTGGGACGAGGAGCGGGGCAAGTTGTTCGCGGACTTCGACCGACTCGACACGGAGACGCGCCATCGCCGCTTCGTCGAGTTGGCCGAGCGGCACGAGGAAGCGCTGGCCACGGTGCTCGCGCGCGAGCAACTTGACCGGCTGCGCCAGATCGCGATCCAATCGCAGGGACTGGGAGCATTCAAGGATCCCGATGTCGTCGCCGCGCTCGGACTGACGGCGAAGCAACGCAGGGACATTCGCGAAATCGAGCGAGAGGCGTTCGTCAAATGGCATGCGCGCCGAGACCAGCATCATGGTCCGGACGCCGACGCCCAATGGGAAAAGCGGAACAAGCGCGACGCGGTGGCGAAAGCGCTCCAATTGTTCAGCGACGTACAACTCTCGCGCTGGCGCGAATTGACCGGACCCACGGTCGACGTGCTCGACGACATGCGCTTCCCGCGGCGCGGCGGCGGACATCACGGCGGCGCGGCGCCTGCCGGCGGGCCTCCCGGCGGCAAAGCGCGTCGATGAAAAACTGTCGACGAGCCGCTCAAAGGCTCCGATGCGGAAACGGGACCGACGCTGTAGGGAACGCCCTCCGTGGCGTTCCGTGTCCTGGCATTGCGACGAGTCTTCGAAAAATCCGCCACGCGCGGCGGTATGATGCCTTCCAACGTGACCAATCCATTAGTTGGTTACTTGATGTTGGTTTCTTAAGGAGGATGAAGCATGCGATTTTTTACGATCAGCAGTTTAGCCTGGTTGTCGTTGGCCGCCCTGGGCCTGCCGGCGATCGGCCAAGAGGACCGATCGGGCCCACCCGATCCGCGGGTCGAAGACGCCAACCGACGAGACGAGAGTGCGCGACGCGATGACGGGCCACCGCGCGACGCGCGACGCCACGACGAAGATCGAGGTCGCGACGGCGAGCGCGGACGTCACGACGCGCGGCGTGGTCACGACGGGCCTCCGCCGCCGCCACGCGGTGAAGGCCGAGGACGCGACGGCGAGCGCGGACGTCACGACGCGCGGCGTGGCCACGACGGGCCTCCGCGCCACGGCGAAGGCCGATGCCACGACGGCGAGCATGGACGTCACGATACGCAGCGAGGTCGCGACGGCGAGCGCGGACGTCACGACGCGCGGCGTGGCCACGACGGGCCTCCGCGCCACGGCGAAGGCCGATGCCACGACGGCGAGCATGGACGTCACGATGCGCAGCGAGGTCGCGACTGCGAGCGTGGACGTCACGACACGCGGCGTGGTCACGACGGGCCTCCGCGCCACGGCGAAGGCCGAGGCCACGACGGCGAGCGACGACGTCACGATGCGCGGCGTGGTCACGACGGACCTCCTCCTCACCCTCGCGGTGAAGGCCGCGGCCGCGACGGCGAGCGAGGTCGCCCCGACGCGCGGCGTGGTCACGACGGGCCTCCTCCCCCGCCCCGCGGTGAAGGCCGAGGACGCGATCGTGGACCTGGCGAAGCGCGCCGCGACGATGGACCGCGGGATGACGATTTCTGGAATTCTTAGGCGGTTGCAGTGGCTGGTGGCAGAGCGTAAGCGATGCCCCGGCTACATAGCGACCGGGGCATCGCTTAGGCTCTGCCCCAGCCACCGTGAACGTCTCATTCTCGGCCGCGTGCAGTATAGTAGCAACGCCGCGCGGCGCAATTGGTCTTCCCGGAAACGTGTGTCCGGGTTTACCATGGCCCGCGATGAGTACCGCTGAACGGAGCCAAGTTCTTACCGGATTGCGAGTGACCAGCCTGGGGACGCTGGCCAGCCGCGTGCTCGGGATGGTGCGCGACATGGCCACGGCCTCGCTCTTGGGCCTTTCGGGCAACGGCGTGATGGACGCCTTCGTGATCGCGTTGCGCATTCCCAATCTGTTCCGCCGCCTTTTCGGCGAGGGGGCGTTGGCGGCCAGCTATCTGCCCGTCCTGTCGGCCAGGCTCCAACGCGGCCGCACCGAAGCCTGGCAACTCACCAGTGCAACCCTGGTCTGGCTGGCCGCCGTTTTGGCGGCGTTGGTGGTGCTGGCCGAAGGGGCCTGTTTCGTCGTCTGGCGGCTGTACGGCGACGTGCCGGGCATAAGGCTCCTGCTGGGACTGACGGCCGTGATGTTGCCGTACCTGTTTTTCATTTGCCTTGCCGCCCAGGTGTCGGGCACGCTGCACGCCCTGGCGCATTTCAGCACGCCCGCCCTGGCGCCGACTTTGTTGAACATCTGCTGGCTGGTCGCCGTCTGGCAGGTCGCGCCGCGAATGACCACCGACGGCGAAACGCAAGCCTACATCCTGGCCGTTTCGGTGCTGGTCGCCGGGGTCTTGCAATTGGCGGCCCAAGCCATCATGCTCCGTCGCTTGGGCTTCCGTTTCGACTACAACTGGGGGGCCAATCGCGATGCCCTGCGTCAAATCGTCGCATCGATGGGCCCGATGGTTCTGGGCCTGGCCGTCACGCAAATCAACAGTTTTTTCGACAGCCTCATGGCTTGGTTCCTGGCCGCGCCCGCCGACGGTTCCGAACGGATCGCGTGGCTTGGCGGCGGCGTGACGTACCCTTTGCGGCAGGGCGCGGCGGCGGCCATTTATTACGGCGAGCGACTTTACCAACTTCCCCTGGGTTTGTTGGGCGTGGCCGTTGCGACCGTCATCTTTCCGCTGCTCAGCCGGCACGCCGCGCGCGGCCAGCGCGACAAGCTGGCTGAAGACCTCTCGCTTGGCCTTCGGCTGGTGCTGTTTCTGGGCATTCCCGCGGGCGCCGGTCTGGTGCTCTTGGGCCAGCCGCTGGCGACACTGCTGTTCGAGCACGGCGAATTCACGGCGACCGACGCCTCGCGAGTTGCCCGCATGATTTCTTGTTACGGGCTAGGAGTCTGGGCATTTTGCGCCTTGCCGGTCATCGTGCGGGGGTTTTATGCCTTGGGCGACCAGCGGACGCCGTTGCGCGTCGGGGCCACGGCCATGTTGGCCAACGTCGCGTTGAGCCTGCTTTTGGTCTGGCCCTTGGCCGAGGCGGGCCTGGCGCTGGCCACCTCGTTGGCCGCCGTGCTGCAAACCACGCTCTTGACGCTGCAATTCTCGCGGCGTTGGGGGAACCTGCGCCTTGCTGAAATCGGCCGAACCACGGCCTCCACGTCCCTGGCCACCGCATGTATGCTCTTCGGCGGCTACCTGATACTGGCCTGGCTACCTTCCGAACCGGACACACTGGCGCGCTGGCTCCGCGTCGGCCTGCCCCTGCTGGCGGGCGCGGCCATCTTCTTTGGCGTCAGCCATAAGCTCCGGATCGCCGAATTTGATCTGCTCCTGGGGAGGCGCCCCTTGGCCGGTGGCTGGGGCAGAGCGTAAGCGATGCCCCGGTATATGACCAGAATTCTTGCGGATTCCGCTACGGCGGCCATTTGTTTCATTTGTTTATTTTTGCGTTGGGATTCTTCCAGAAAGCCGCCCTGGCCGGTACAATCGCCCATTTGGCGGCTGATACAAGCTTGCACGAAACGGGGATTGCGATGCCAATCGTCAATTTTGTCAATGAAAAGAAGCAAGTTCAGGTGGCCGAGGGCGCGAACCTTCGCCAAGAGGCCCTCAAGGCGGGCGTCAAGCTCTACAACGGCGTCAACGGGTACGGCGCCAAGCTGAACGAAATCGTCAATTGCCACGGTCTGGGCCACTGCGGCACATGCCGGGTGCTGATCACGAAAGGGATGGAAAACGCCAGCCCGATGGGGATGCGGGAGAAGATCCAGTTCAACTGCAATCCGCCCGCCCTGTTCGCCTTCATCGGCAATGAAGACACGATGCGTTTGGCCTGCCGCACCAAGGTGCTGGGCGACATGGACGTGGTCACCCGGCCGCCCATGAACCTGACGGGCGAAAGCTTTTTCAGCTAGGATGCTTCGAGTGAAACAAATCGTCGCCATCGTCAAACCGTTCCTGGCCGAGAAAGTACTCGAGGGCCTGAAGCGGTCGCCCTTGGAAGCCGTCAGCGTACGCGAAGTCAAGGGTTACGGGCGGCAGAAGAACTATCTCGATCAGTACCAGGGGAGCGAGTATTCGCTGGCCTTCCTGCCCAAGGTCGAAATCAACCTGTGGGTCGACGACGCTCGCGTCGACGAGATTCTCCGCAAGATCGTCGACGTCGCGCGCACCGGACGCATGGGCGACGGCAAGGTCTTTGTTCTGCCCGCCGAAGTCTGCGAGCGAATCGTTGAGATCTAAGGGCCGCCCGCTGCTGGGAAGACGAGACGAACTCTGTGGGGAACGCCCTCCGTGGCGTTCCGAGAAGCGGGTGCGACGTCGTCTGGCCGGACGCGGAACGCCACGGAGGGCGTTCCCTACAGAACCCAACGCGATGGTCCGCGCGTCGCAACGGGCGGTTCTCAATAAAACGAAATCCGCGTTCCATCGGACAGTCGCCCGCAGGGCTGCGCGCGGCGTAACACGACGCCGGCGAATCGGCGCTCGGCAGGCATGCGGCTTCGCAAATAGAGACCGAGAAGAAGCGACCCGCGCGCCGGGCCCGGCGAGTCGCTCGACCAGGCAGCCTCGCTCGACCAGGCGGCCAACAGCGCGCGCCAAGCGGCCGGCCCGTGGCGAAAACGGACGTGAATCGGATCGAAGCCGTACCACTCGGCGCGCGGCTCGACCAAGGCGCAACCGCGCTCGATCGCCAAGCGGCTCAAGCGTTCGTCGAGGTTCTCCGCGCGGCGCGCCAGTTCGACAAGCGAACCTCGGTACGATGGAAATAAGACCGCGCGCAGAAGCTTGAATTGCCACGGCCGCACGCGGCCGAGATTGCACAACGGCAGCCGGGCGACGGTGGTGCGCGCCTGGCAGGCGGCGAGATGATCGAGACAACGCTCGACCCACGCCACGATCCGCTCGACCGCCGCGCCGTAGAACAAATCGTTGCCGACGTCGGTGACCAGCGCGGCGGTCGGCGCGGGCGGGCGGGCGGCCAGCGCCGGCCAAAGTCCGCATTCGACGATCGAGGGCAGCGTGCGGCCCAAGACGCGGCTCGTCAACCCAAAGGAACGGCCATGCCCCAAGGCGGCCAGCACGTCGAGCGGCCGGCCCCAATGGAGGCGGGCCGTTTCGACCGCCGTCGAGATGCCGCGCGTCAGATTGCTCGCGCCGAGAAGCACCACGCGGCGTTCGGGCAACTCCGTCCCCCGCGACGGCGGACGTGCCCGGCGTCCTACCATCCCCGGCCGCCGTAGCCGCCGCCCGAAATCTGTCGCAGCGCCGTGTAACTCACGTAGGCAAGATAGCCGAACATCAGGGCCATGTACAACTCATGCCATTTGACGACCGCCACCAGCGCGATGCCGCCCGCCACGAAAACCGACAGCATCAGCGACTGCCGCATTCCTTCCGACGGGTTTGCCGAGGTCAGCGCCGCGCGGGAGATCTGGCCGCCGTCGAGCGGGTAGACGGGCAGCAGGTTGATGATGCCCCACAGGATGTTCACGAACAGCAAATCGCCGACCAACTCTTGCAGTTTTGACGACGGGATTGGCCGATCGGGGGGCCCGACTTCGAAGCCGAGCTGCTCGATCAGCCCCGTCGAAAACGCGACATGGTAGCCCGCCAAATAGACGAATGCGACGATCAGGGCCGCGAACACGAAACCGGCCAAGGGCCCGGCGAAGGCGATCAAGGCTTCGCCGGCGGCACCACGACGGGCGCCTCGACGTCCTCCAGACCAGCCGAATTCCGAGTCCGCGATCGCCAAGCCGCCAAACGAGTAGAGCACCACATGCGCGCTCGAACCGTAATACCGGAAAGCCGCCACATGCCCCAACTCGTGGATCAGGATCGAGACGAAGACCGCGACGACCCAAAGCAATACCGGCAGGAGACTCTCGACGCCCCTGGTGCCAAGCAGGACCGTGATCAGCCAAAAAAGCGGATGCACGCGCACCGGCACTCCGGCCACGCGGAAGTGCAAATCGTAATCGGTGGGCGGAGGTTCGGCGGCGAACAATGTTGGGTTCCCTGCTGGCCGTGGTACTCGACGCCGCGCTCGGCGTTGATCGACAGCATAGCGGAAAACCAGCCGGCGGGCGAGTACATGGTCTTTCCCAAGTCGCCTGGTTTTCCCAGCCGTCTCAGCAGGTCGGCTCGTACCAGGCTAAATCGCGGCAAGATTTAGTTGAAATCCGGGGGCGTTTAGCGTATACTCTGCTTCGGTTTCATCACGGTTGGCCTACGGTAGAAGGAGATACCGACATGTCGAGGTCCACCTATTTCGTGCAAGAATGCCCGACCTGCGGGCGTAGCTTGCATGTGCGCATCGAATACTTGGGCAGGCAGGTGGCTTGCCAGCATTGCCGGCGCGCGTTCGTCGCGACCGATCCCGCGCTTTCCGGCGAAGCGCCGGCCGATTCGGGCTTGGCGCTGTTGCGAAGGGCCGACCAACTGCTTGAGATGGCCGAGCAGCGGCGGCATGTCCCGCGGTAGAAGCACGTCTGCGGTCACACGAACCCGCGGCGCAAGCAAGCCCGATTCGGTAGGGAACGCCCTCCGTGGCGTTCCGTTGTGAATGATCCGCGTCAAGAACCAGCCACCAGCGCCCGCAAATCGTCGAAGAACCGCGGGTACGTTTTCGCCGTGCAGCCTGGATCGCGGATCACGATGCCAGGCTCGCGCAGGCCTATCCCAAAACCGCCTTGTGGCGCAGGCGTCCCGCCTGCCTGGAGGTTTTGGGATACGCTCCGCGGGAACTTCGGCCTAAGTTAAAGTAGGTATTGAACAGTATCCGCCGGGAGCATCTTCAAGCGGGCGCGTACCGGATAATGCCTGGCACCCGGTCGAAATCGGCATCGTGGCTGGCCAACCTCGTCAAACCATGGGACTGCATGAGGGCCACGATCATCGCATCATTGCTGAGCAGTCCAGCGACTTGGCTGACCGCAGCCGCCGCGAGAACGAGCGATGGGGCAATGGTCAGGATTTGGATGTTGGAGTTGAGGACCGATTCGATGGCTTTTGGGAACTGCGTCAGGTTTTGAATCGCAGAGGGCTGTTTTTGCAGGCGTCGTCTGACACTCGCTGGTTCCCAACCGGGCAAGGACGATGCCTCAATCATCAAAGGTCATCATCCCTCCTGGGGATCGAACGAAGGGTCGAGGGCGAAGTACTCGGCCAGTTCAGCGCTGCCGCTCCAGCCCATGATTCCATATGCTTGCAGGATTGGACTAATTCGTGTGTGGACTGTGACCCGCACCTTCTCATGCTGTTCGAGCGGAAGCGGCTCCGCAAGTCGTAGCGTCCCATCCTCGTACGTAGCTTCCACGGTAATCGTCATAACCGCAAATCCTAAACAAATTGGAGACGGCGATTGAATGCTATTCTACCTTAACGGCCGGCATTGTGAAAGCTCACCGAACGATAAAACTAAGGATCCGCCACCAGCGCCCGCAAATCGTCGAAGAACCGCGGGTAAGTTTTCGCCGAGCAGCCCGGATCGCGGATCACGATGCCAGGCACGCGCAGGCCGACCAGGGCCAGGCTCATTGCCATGCGGTGATCTTGATAGGTGTCGATCGCCGCGCCGCGCAACGCGCCCGGAGTGATCCGCAGACCATCGGCCCGTTCCTCGACCGTGGCGCCCAGCTTGCGCAGCTCGACGGCCAGCGCCGCGATCCGGTCGGTTTCCTTGTGCCGGATGTGGCCGACGCCGCTGATCGTCGTCGGGCCGTCGGCCACCAGCGCGACGGCGGCCAGGGTTTGCACCGTGTCGCTGATCGCATTCATATCGACCTCCACGCCGCGCAGCGCGGCGCCGGAAACCGTGACGCGGTCGGCGCCGTGGGCGACGCGGCAGCCCATCCGCTCGAGGACGTCGACGAACGCGACGTCGCCTTGCAGGCTCGCGCGCGACAGCCCCTCGACGGTGACTTCGCCGCCGCTGATGGCCGCGGCGCCAAAGAAATAGCTGGCCGCCGAGGCGTCGGGCTCGATCTCGTATTCGCGGCCCCGGTAGCTCGCGTTGGCGGGAAGCACGAACCGTGAAAGGTCGCCCGGCGGCATGTCAACGCCGAAGGCCGCCATCACGGCCAGCGTCATCCGCACGTAGGGCCGCGAGACGAGCGCGCCGGTCACGGTCAGCTCGACCGGCCGCGACGCGTGGGGCGCCGCCATCAAGAGGCCGCTGAGGAACTGACTGGAGACGTCGCCGCGCACCGTCGCCGGGCCGCCGGCCAGCCCCGCGGCGCGGATCACGACGGGCGGACAGCCGCCGGAACCCTCGCAGGCCGCGTCGGCGCCGAGTTCCCGCAGCGAGTCGACCAGGTCGGCGATCGGCCGCGCGCGCATCCGCTGCGTGCCGTCGAGCCGGAACGTGCCGTGCGCCAGTGCGACCAGCGCCGCCAGGAAGCGAACGGTCGTGCCACTGTTGGCCACGTATAACTCGCCGCCGGTCGCGGGAACTCGGCCGCCGCAGCCGCTGACGCGCAGCGTTTGCCCGCCGTCGTCGGCCGCGATCGGCACGCCCAACTGCCGCAGGGCCTCGATCATCACCCGCGTGTCTTCGCCGTCGAGCGCCCCGCGCAGGGTCGAAGAGCCGTGGGCGAGCGCGGCGCAGACCAAAGCTCGGTTCGTGATGCTCTTGGAGCCCGGCGGCCGGATCGTGCCGCGCACCGGCCCGCAGGGCTGGATTTCAAGGCTATCTGGGAGGGGCATACAATCAACCCATAGGAATTAACAAACTGCGGATCGACGTAAGTTACAGTTTACAGTAGGTTACAGGTTACAGGGGACAGGTTACAGGGGACAGCCGGCAGAGAGCTATTCCGACTGTAACCTGTCCCCTGTGACCTGTAACCTATCCTCGCGTCGATGCCAGGCAGGTAGGCAAAGGGAGCGGTAATGCGTCTGAATCTTCAAACATTTTCGCGCTATCGCCCGCGAGTCTTGACACTGATCGTGTTCTTCGTCGCCGCGGCGGCAGTCGCGCTCGCCAACCTGAGTTTTGATGAGGTGTCCACAGGAGACGTTTACCACTGGTCCTATGGCTGGCCGCTCGTTTGGCACAGGGTCGTTCGCTCGTCTTGGGAGTTTTTTGGCTATCGCACCGTCGGTTGGTATTACAGTGCTCCCCGGCTGGCCGCTAATCTGGCGATGTGGCTGGTCCTGTTGGTCGCTCCGGCAGCGACGTGCGAGCGGTTGCTGCGCCGCTATCGGCCGCGGCCGCGCTGGAGCCTGCGCACGATGCTGGCGGGCGTCGGCTTGGCGGCCGCGCTGTGCGGTTGGTTCGCCAAGGCCCGCCATCGGGCCGACTTGCAGGATCCGATCATCGCCGCGCTGTGCCATTCGTGGGGACCGGGTGTGACAGTGGAGCGCTCGGGTCCAAAATGGCTCGACCTACTGGGGGCCGACCGTTTTCGCCGGCGTGTCGTGGCCGTGAGTAGCTTGCCTTTACATGTCGCCGACCCCCGCCATGAACAACTTTTCCGTCAGCTCTCCCGCTTGCCCGACCTGCGACACCTCTCCTCTTTCGAAGTCGATGAACTGACTCCCGCAATGGCCGAGGCGCTGTGCGGCGTGCCGCAACTGCGAACGCTGGACATCAAGTTCGATTACCTGACTCCCGGTGTGGCCGTCGCCCTGAGCGAATTCCGGCAATTGCGCAGCTTGTCCATCAAGCATCGGGGGCCGACGTCCGACAACGCCGCCGAACAGATTTCGCGCGATTGTCTCGCGGCTATCGGCAAAATGCCTTACCTTGAGGAACTTACCCTGTCGAACATGGTTCTTCGCCGTGAAAGTCTGGCCTGTCTCGCCGAGTTGAAGAACCTGAAATGGCTCAGCGTCAACTTATGGAATTGCCCGGAGCCGAATTCGCAGGAATGCCTGGCGGCAATCGCCCGATTAACTCAGCTCGAATGGCTGGAGTTGACTGACCTGAAAGTCAGCAACGAGAGTCTGGCGTGCCTCGCCGGCCTGGCGAATCTGAAAACGCTCATCCTGGAGGGGCTTGTTACGGACGGCCTCCCCATGCTCTCGCACCTTCCGCCACTCGCGCGGCTGGAAGCCCTCGACCTGTCCAGGTCAATGGTCGACGATGATGATCTTGGTCGGCTTGCCGTACTGCCGCATTTGAAGTCGCTCAGCCTGGGAGGGGTATTTTTCCGGAAGGAGAAACTGTTGATCACTCCCGCGGGCCTTGCGAACTTGGCGTCGGTTGAATCGCTGGAAGAAGTGGAACTCGAGGGCGACATCGAATCGCCGGAGGGGCTCGAAGCGCTCGTCGCGGTCAAACGTCTTAAGAGGCTATACCTGGGCGGCAACCCATCGACCGCGGGCGACTGCTCGGGCGACGTGACGCTCGACGACGGCGATAAGCTCTACGTACACGACGTGGATGGCTTTCGTCGGGCCTTGCGGGCGCTTCGGCAATCGAAGCCCGGCATCGTCATGGAAAAGTACGGCTCACAAGTCTTTTGGAGACGCCGGGGCGACGACGTCCCGGGCTCCAGTTACGACACGTATCCTGTTCACGAGTCAGCTTGGCTGCCCGGCAGTGGTACCGAGTGGCTGACCGCATTGGAGCGAGCAGCGTTCGAAAAAGCCGGCTGGCGCGTGTCTTTTGACGGCGCCGCATGGCCCGACCGCTTCCACCACGATGGGCGCATCGTCACCGTTAGCTTTTAAGAGCCTATCCCAGAAAACGAAAACCAAAACAAAACCACGGATACAGCGGATTTCACGAATATACTGTGCGCGGCCCAGAATGAGACGTTTTGTCACGAGAAGGTGGTGGCTGGTGGCAGAGCGTAAGCGATGCCCCGGCTACATAGCGACCGGGGCATCGCTTAGGCTCTGCCCCAGCCACCGTGAACGTCTCATTCTCGGCCGCGTGCAGTATAGCACGGATGGGCTTTGCGGTTTTATGGGTGATCCGGGCTATCCGATTCATCCGTGGTTCGTCTTTGTCTGGTCTCCTCTCAATCCCTCCGCGCGCGAGCGCTGGCCGCGGACGAGGGCGTGGCAGGCCCGGATCCGCCTTTCGACCTCGGTCACCAGCGCTCGTTCGCCGAAGGCTTGGGTCTCTTCCGGCGAGATCGGTTCGCCGAAGCGGATGTGGATCGTCGCCAAGCCCGGCAACAGCCGCTGCCGCGGCCAGGCGTCGAACGACCCCTCGATGGCCACCGGCAACAGTGGCACCGCGGTTCGCCTGGCCAGGGCGCTGAAGCCGGGCTTGAAGGCCGCGACTTCGCCGTCGTGGGTGCGCGTCCCCTCGGGAAAGATCAGCACCATTTCGCCTTGCTTCAAGCGCCGCAAGGTTTCCTTCAAGCCGGTCAGGCCCAGCCCCTCGCGGTCGATCGGGATCGCGTCGAGCGAATGGATCAGCCAACGGAAGGGGGCGAAGCCAAACAATGTTTCGCGCGCCAGGTAATTGAGCCGCCGGTCGCAGGCCAGGCCGATCAGCGCCGGGTCCAAATGGCTCTGGTGGTTCGAGAGCACCATCACCCCGCCCGATGCCGGCACATGCTCGCGCCCCGCGACGCGAACGCGGAACGCCACCACCGCCAGCAAGCGGCACACGAGATGAATCAAGCGATACCACAGCCGCTTGGGCAACGAACGAGAAGAGGTCATTGGTCATTCGTCCGTTGTCATGGGTTGGGCGACATCCGAGCCCGGACCAACGCTTCGAGCCGGTCGACCACGGCGGTGGGCGGCAAACCGTCGGTGCTGAGCGGCACCGCGTCGTCCGCCGCCTTGAGTGGGCCCACGCTGCGGGCCGCGTCGCGCTCGTCGCGCAGGTTCTGTTGTTCGAGCACGTCCTCGAACGTCGCCTTTTCGCCGCGCGCCGCGAGATCGGCCAGCCGCCGCTTTGCTCGCTCGCGCGGGCTGGCCGTCAGGAAGATCTTGCACTCGGCGTGCGGGAAGACCACCGTTCCCTGGTCGCGACCCTCGGTCACGACATGGTCGTGGCCCGCCGCCAGGCGTTGCAGGCCCACCAGGTGCTGACGGACGGCCGGGTTGTTGGCGGCAAAGTGCGTGACGGTGGTGACGCTGACGGTACGAATCGCCTGGGTCACATCCTCGCCGTCGAGCAGCACCCGGTCGTCGCCGACTTCGATGTTCAACTGCCTTGCCAGCTCGGCCAAAGCCGCCGGATCGTCCCAGGTCAATTCTTGCCGCAGGGCCGCGAAGGCCACGGCCCGGTACATCGCGCCGGTGTCGAGGAAGCGGAATCCCAGCCGGCGGGCCAGCGCGCGGGCCGCGCTGCTCTTGCCCGCCCCGGCGGGGCCGTCGATCGTCACAATCATGTCGAGCCTGATCGTCCCGAAGGGAAATCGACATCTTAACCCATGTGGGGTGGGTTTCCAAGCATGCCATAGCGGCCATAGCGGACAAAACTTTTCCGCCGTTCACCTTGTAGGTATCGTTGGTGCGGTTGCTATTCTCAGCCGCGTCATCGAGCCCAACACCGCGGTGTTTTCGGCCGAAGCCGGCGCGCCGCCGCAACGCGGCTTCGGCGCAGCCGAAACTGCGCACGAAAAAACTGGCAAAAACGTACCTGTACCGACAAGGAAATCCGTCTCGGCGGATTGCCCGGCATTAGACGCGTTAAGGCTTCTTCCTCCGCAGCGCGCAGGCGTGCCCCTCGCGCCGAAGCTTTCGTCGGGTAAAGGTACGGTTTTGCCAGTTTTTTCGTTCCCTCGGAGCGCCTCCGACTGCCGTCCATTTCAACTTGGATGCCGCTTTCGCGGCTGGCGAAAGACGTCAGAGTAGCGAGACATCTATCGCCGCATGAGCTTGTAGCTGAACGCACCCAGCGGGTTGCGACGACGCGTGAGCGAAAAACTTGTCTGGAAAACGGGCGACAAGCGGTATCCTTCCGCGTCGGGGGCCACCGGCTCGAAGCCGGCCGCTCCGCGAACCAGAAGCTGAAAATCGATGCCGAAGCCGCGAGTGTCGATCAGCCAGTACTCGGGAATGCCGGCTTTGAAGTATTTCTCGCGCAGCGACTTCGTGTCCTTACGAACCGAGCTTCGGCTGACGACCTCCACCACCAGGTCCGGCGCTCCGACGATTTCGACGAGATTACCGCTGCCCGCGACCCACTCCGACGCGCGAACGCGCCCCGCCCGTTGCGCGTCGTAACTGCAAAACACAACGTCCGGTTCGGTGGCCAGGTCGGCCTCGGGGCACACCAGCATCATGCTGTCGGTATACAAGTCGCCGATCTCTCGCTCCTCGATCAACAACGCCAACCGCATGATCAATTGGACCTTCGGCTTTCCGTGAAACTCGGCGTTTTCGGGACTCATCTGGACCTCCACGTCGCCGGCAATGTACGAAACGCGCATTTTCTCGGGGAAGTCGTCGGCATGGACCCACTCCCGGAATTTTTGCAGACTGTCGATGTCGGCGGGGACGCGCAGGTGGCCGTCGATGGTGATACCTCGCACGGACGTGCCTTCGATGGTGCTCATGGAAAAAGAATCCCTGACCGAGAACGCCCCAGGGATGATTGTACCTCCGCGACTTCGCGCGAAAAAGGCCGGCTTGCGCTTGTAGGGAACGCCCTCCGTGGCGTTCCGTGTTTCGCGCGGGCCGAGGTCGCACACTGGGTCGTGACGTTGGTGTCGGGATGACGACGGCGTTGGCCCGATGACCGCTGTTCCCGATTTCGTCGTGACCGACGGCCGCTCGGGCCCGAGGACAGTCGCAGGCGAACGAAAAGCGGCGATGAATCGCCGCACTCCAAAGGACGCCTGCGCCGCTCCGGGGCGGATTGGCAATCGGCCCGAGCCCCTCGGGGGAGCACCACGTTGCCGCGCGCCACCACGAGCACCAGCGATGAGGGAGGTGTTTCTGGATACGGTCGGGCTGCTCGCCGTGTGGAACGCGGCCGAATCCCGACTGCTGATTCCAAGCACAACGTGGGACAAACAGGGGGCTAACGCCCCCCGCTCGCCTTCTTCCGACTCCTTTCGCCCCGGCGTCACGCACGAGGCCGTTTCCCGATGGCCTCCTCGAACAATTCCATCTGCCGCGGCAGGCAAACGTCGAGACTGTACTTATCACGAATCAGTTCAATCGCGTTCGTCCCCAGCGCGCGGAACTCCTCCGGGTTATCCAGCACATGGCAGGCCGCGTCGGCGAGACCGTCGACGTCGAAGAAATCGACCAGCAGGCCCGTCCGGCCCTGCTCGATCAGCTCGCGAACCGGCGGCGTGTTGGAGGCGAGCACCGTGGCCCCACAGGCCAGTGCGTCGAACAGCGACCACGAGAGCACGAAGGGCGCCGTCAGGTACACATGCAAATCGCTGATCGAGAAGAGCTGCGCCAATTGCGAAGGGGGCAGGAAGCCGACGAAGGCGAACCGCGCGAGATCGTACGCGTCCTGTGCCAGCACCCAGCTTTTGAACGAATCGCCGCCGATCACCTTCTGATCGCCGCCGTAGCAAATCTGGTCCTGTCCGGCGACGACGAACAGCACGTCGCCGCGGCGGTCGCAGATTCGCCGCGCCATGCGCATGAAGATGTCGAAACCGCGCAGCGATTCCAGGCCGCGCGCCGCGTAGGTCACGATCTTCAGATCGTCGGGCAGGCCGCGGCCGGCGACCTGCCGCGGCGCGTCGGGCCGCCTCCGCCAAAGCTCGGTATCGACACCGTCGAAGACCACCCGCACCTTGTCGTGGAACATGCCCGGCAAGCGGTCGCGCTGCCAGCGCGTGGGGCTATAGCCCAGGTCGCAGTTCTCCAGGTCGGCCAGCAGCATCGCGTTGCGGGTGTAGGTCCGCAGCAGGTCGATCTGCGGACTGGGAAAATCGGGCCGGAAGTCCATGTCGGATTGGTGGGCGCGGTAAAAGTACTCGAAGTAGTTGACGATCGGCGCGTCGTAGAGTTCGCGGAGGTAGATCGTCGAGCCGAAACCCGAGTGGCCGACGACCAGGTCGGGCTTGATATCGGGCCGCGCCCGCAGCGCCTCGAACACGGCGTGCGCGTTCCAAACGGCGTTCTCGAACGTCCGGCTGCAGTAGTGCGTAACATCGGTCGCGCCCCCCTGAAGCTTGTATTGAACGCACTCGACTCCATCCACCTCACGCGGCGGCATCTGCGAAACGAACGTCGCGCGGCAGCCGTGCCGGCGGACCACCCGCCGCGCAATGTGGCCGAATTGGGCGGGAAACGTCTTGTGGACGAACAGAATGTGCATGGGGAAACAAGGAGAAAGTGGAAAGGAGAAAGTGGGAAGACTCCGGAAGTCGAAGAGGGGCCCTTAACGTCAGGACAGATTACAGGTTACAGGGGACAGGGGACAGACGGCAGATTGCAGTAGGCAAAAAGGCGGTAGGCGGAGGGATCTTTTCCACCTTCTCCTTTCTCCTTTCCACTTTCTCCTTTTCCCCCATCTTACCCAGCCCGCATTCATGGAAACGTCCGCTCAAGCCGCAACGGCCCACCGACCGATACCAGAGCTACATGACGCACGGCCGGTGTTGCGCGCGCGGCGCGCGCCGAACCGGCGGTTCGCCTCAGGTTGCCCGCCGGGGGCATGGTCCACGTCGAGGCTCGCGCGATGCGGTCGGTGTACGTTCTGCTCGTTGGGATCTTGTGGGGGCTGGCTTCGACCAGCGCGCTGGCGTTTCCGAACCCCTCGGGACCGAACGACGTGAAGCTGCCAAAGCTGCATTACCTCAAGTCCGACACGATGGGAATCCCGTTTGACGCGCACGTTCCGGATCCTGGCGGAGAGCGACCGATGGAAGTGCAGTTGCACGTTTCGGAAAATCGCGGCAAGAAATGGGAGAAAACGATGGCCGTGGATCCGAGCGTCAAGAAGTTCATTTTCAAGGCCCCGCACGACGGGGAATTCTGGTTCATGTCGCGGACCAAGTATCCCGGCAACAAGCTCAGTCCGAACGCGCCGCCCCGCCCCATGTTGCGAGCCGTGATCGACACGGTGCCACCAACCTTGGACCTCTCGGCCGAACGTGGCGAGGGGGGGGAGATCCACGTCCGCTGGAACGCCACCGACGCGAACTTGGATCCCCAGAGCCTCAAGATCGAGTACCAGTCCGCAGGCGCCGACACGGCTTGGCAACTCGTCGCGCTCGATACGCCGCCGGCCGGCACGAAAGGCGAATATCGAGGTGAGATCGACGTCGTGCCGCAAGGCGCGGCCGGCCGAATCACACTGCGCGCAACCGTGTTGGATCTGGCCAAGAACAACATGGCGACCGAGCGCCTCGTGTCGCCGCCGGAAGAAACGGCCGACCGCCGTAGTCAACGGACCATGCGGCCCAAGGTGACCCAGTGGGAACCGGTGCCGAGTGAGCGTTTGCCGGGCCAGGAATCGGACGATGCCCCGATGCCCCCCGACGGCCCTCCTTCCGACATGTCGGCTCAGTACCCGGACGACGTGCCCGACGCCGAGCCGATTGGTCCTGGTAAACCAGCCGGCGACCGCGGCCGTCCGTTCACCTCGGCGCGGGGCGAGCCGGACGCGGAGGAGATCCCGACGCCGCGGCGCGACGGCCACCGCACCGTGGCGCGGCAGGTCCGTCCGCCCACCGGCCAGCCGTATCCGCAACGCTCCGTGGACGACGACGACGATCAGGGGGAAGCGTTCGCGGGCGAGTTGTTGCCGCCTGGGGTGCGTCCGCATTTCGTCAATAAACGCGAATTTGAAATGGTCTACGACGTCGAAGAGGTCGGTTCGTCGGGCGTCGCACGGGTCGAGCTTTGGGCCACGCGCGACGGCGGACGCCATTGGGAGAGCTTCGGCGAAGACGACGATTGCCAAAGCCCGATGCTGGTCGAGGTGGACGACGAAGGCACGTATGGCTTCCGCGTCATCATCGAAAACGGCGCCGGCCGGCGCGGTCTGGCGCCCAAGCCGGGCGATCTGCCCGACGTTTGGGTCGGCGTCGATCTCACCAGGCCGCGTGCAAAGTTGATTTCGGCCGAGCAAGGCGCGGGCGAGGAGGCCGGCGACCTGCTGATCACCTGGGACGCGGTCGATGAACGGCTGGCGGTTCGGCCCATCGCCCTGTCGTTCAGCGATTCGCCGGGCGGTCCTTGGACCACGATCGCCTCCGGGCTGAAGAATACGGGCATTTACCCCTGGCGACTCGACCGCCGCGTGGCTGAGCAAATCTACTTGCGATTGGAAGTGCGCGACGAGGCGGGCAACGTCACCACGATCGAGCCGCCCGATCCGATCACGATCGGCCGTGCTCGCCCGCAGGGACGAATTCGCGATATTCGCGCGCGTGATGAATCGGCTCGCCGCCCGCGAACCCTTCACAACCGGCCGCGCTGACGGCTGGCGGTAGCTCAACTCGCCAGAGTTCACGCCCTCGTCGCGCCGCCTGGCCCGCTAAGAGGCTATCCGAAAACTCGTGCAAATCGACGGCACGCCATCGTGGGATGGCCTTCCCAGGCCGTCCGCGGCAAAAGACGGCCTAGTGCTTTGTCACAGCTAAAATGTCGGGTTGGCTGATTCGGGCGAATCGGCGATTCTGCGTGGCACAAGGAGGTGTGCCATGCAAAAAAGGTACGTAGTGCGACTGACGGATCAGGAGCGGAGCG
>Ga0307373_10000833_pt1 | contig 59309 bp, 48 predicted proteins | sample OX2MG_FD_202534 | JGI IMG/M metagenome (GOLD analysis project Ga0307373, IMG submission 202534) | Soil microbial communities from Risofladan, Vaasa, Finland - OX-2 | ecosystem: Environmental > Terrestrial > Soil > Coastal area > Acid sulfate soil | place: Finland: Risofladan, Vaasa | collected... | reverse complement strand
AAACTCGCAGGTCTCGCCCGCCTCCACAAAAGGCGGAGAAGCGGGAGCTAATTCCGACTGAATTCGAGTTCAACAGCTTGCGATCCTGCTTGCTCGCCCCCTTGCCCCGGTTGTCACACAGACTCCCCAAGGAGAGGGCTGCAAATTTAGGAATTTTCCGCGGGCGGCCCGGCGCTCGCAAACCAAACGGCAAAGGCGGTGGCGGGCTAAACCCGCCGCTACGGTTTGCGGCCGATCACCCCACGCTGAGGCGGGCGGCGGGAACGAGGCGCACGGGGCCGAGGAGGCCGGATTCGAGCAACGGATCGTTTTTGGTCCAATGCCTCCAGGTGGTGAAGGTAACGCCGCCGTTCGGCTGCGGCTTGTTTTCAAGCAGCCACTGGGGATAGCGGGCCAGGACTTCGCTCCAGAGTTTCGGTTTCCATTCGCAGTCCGGGGGCAGGTGGTCATCACCGATCAGCCGGTTGGGCCAGAGGTTGACGACGCTGATTTCAAGATCATTTGCGCCCGAGCGGGCCGCCTCGGTGATATCGACGCGATAAGGCGGTTTCCAAAGCAGGCCAAGGTCGCGGCCGTTCAATTTGACTTCCGCGATCACGTGGACGCTTCCCAGGTCGAGATAGAGCCTGCGATTTCGCCGGAGCATTTCCGGGGGAACGTCGAGGGTGCGGCGGTAGGTTGCGGTACCGGAAAAATACTTTACGCCGGGATTGGGGTGCTCGGTCCAGGAGATCAGTCGCTCGAGCATCACGTGGTCAGGAGCTTCCAGGCCTTTGGAGAAATGGAGCTCCCAGGGGCCGGGAATTTCATGAGGCTGGGGCAAGGCTGGAACCACCAGGCTCAGAGAGCGCCCGGCCGCCGTTTTCAATGCATAGGTTCCCGCCTCGGCAACCTCGATGGAATACCCCGCTCCGCCTGCCGCCATATCAAAGTTGCCGAAGGGGTACAGGAGCTGAGTCTCGGCCACCGGCGTAGCGGGAATGCCTGAAATCTCCACATCGTTTCGCCGGACGGAGACAATCCGGTTTTCGGAGGGTTGGGCGGCGTCGCGGAAGATGACAAACACGGAGCCCGAGGGGTCGAAGTCGAGGGAAATCCGCACCCCGTCCGCCTGCTGGTCGTAAACAGCAATCGGCTCGATTTTTCCGGTGTCCGGCCACCACAATTCCGGCCGCTTTCCCTGAACCCGGAAGGTGCACAGATAGCGCCTTGCCGCGGGATTGCTGCCGGCCACAAAGTAAATCTCGTCGTCCTCATGCCGGCGGTGAATATAACGAATTTCATCGCCCACCTTGACATCCTGGCAGGCAAAATCCGGCGGCGCATCCAGCTCTTTCAGCACGTCAGCGAGGGGCCTTCCCCAAATCACTCTGCCGCGGCCCAGGCGGTTCTCCACCAGAGTGGCGCCGTCGCACCCACTCCACAGTTCGGCGGCCAACTGTTTGACCTGATGGTCGCATTGGGGATAGTTCTCCAGGCTGGGCGAAGCATCCGGCGGCGCACCCACCACGGTTGCGCCCGCCAGGACCAACTCCTTGATTTTCGCCAACAGCGCCGGCGTCATGGTCTTCCCGGAGGGAAGGGCCAGGAGGCGGTAGCTCATGCCGCTCGGAAGCTCCAGCCGGCCATTGCGGACCGTCATCATCTTGAGCAGGGCTTCGGGAGGCAGACCGTCGTAGTCATAGCCCAAGGGGATGGCCGGATCGAGCTCGGAGCGATCCGGGAAAGAACTCGGGGAGTTTTCACTGCCCAAATAAGCCACGTCGGCAACGAAGGTGCCGCTTTGTAGGAGGTATTGGCATCGGGAAAGGTAGCTGATCCACGCCCGAGATTGCTCCCACCAGGTGTTGGTGCGCTCGTAATGGATGCCATAGGGCCCCATCGTCATGCCCGGCGCCTCGTGGAGCCAGGGCTGCATCGAATAGCGGTGAAACACAAAGTGATTGATGCCCAGGGTAAAAGCGTGGTCGCCGAGCGCCTTGAGCTTGAAGGGATGGTTTTGCCATTTGGCGTCGTCGGGGACCGCTGTGAAGGATTCCGCGCCGCAGACGGGCCGGCCATAGACGTGCGCGGAAGAGGCCATCTCCTTGTTACAGAATCCCGGCTCCCTCCCGGTCCAGAATTCGCTCATGGGCATGTCGGCGCGCCCGCCGTAAGCAACGTCCATGAGCGGGCCGCCGCCGTAAGCCTCAATGGAGAGCGTCAATCCATGCTGGTGGCTCAGATCCTGCATGTGCCCGGCGTAGTTATCGAGGAGCAGATCGCCCACCAGCCGCCGCAGATCCCACAGGAAGCGTTCAGAAACCTCCCGGCTCTCCACGGCGCGTCCGGTCAGGACCGGCAAAAGGGGAACAAGGTCATAACCGTACCGGTCGCGGAATATCCGCCGGAATCCCGGTGTCCAGTTCTGCGAGCCCGTTTCCCAACTGTCGATGTGGGTCATGGTGAGCGACTTGCCGCCGACCGCCGCCTGGTCTTTCAGGAGCTTGCCCATCAGGCCGTCAAACTGGGCCTGGGTGGCCCGCTTGCTGAGCTTGTCCGATTCCAGGCCCAGGCCTTCTTTGGGGGCCGGATGGTTCATAATTCCGATGCTTGTATGCCCCAGGCGCAGCACCGTCCATTTGCCCGGAGGAACTTCCCAGGTGAGGTTTCCATGACGATCCATCTTGCCGCTGAGATCGAGAATCTTGTTCCGGTCGACGGCCATCTCCGGAGGAATGGGCGGTTCGTCAAAAAAAGTATCGTAGCGAACGTAAGCGGCCTTGCCCGGCACATCCTCGATGCGCAGATCGGCGTGCAATTCCACTTCGGCAAGCGGAATGCCCTTGGCAAATGCATCATCGAACCGGTTTCTCTTGGGTTCCAAGACGATCCGGTAATAGCGGGAAGACACTTTGGGAAAGTTTACGGAAGATACCGGCCAGTGAAAAGTGAGCGACTGGACGGCCCGGTATTCGCGGCCATCATCAGAGACCTGAAGCGTACCGTTGATGGTGGAGTGGCGCGGGACGGTTGCCAACGACACCGATTGCGCGGTAAAAGGTTCTGCGAATTCAATGTTCAGGTACTGCGGCTGGCCTTGGGGCGGCGGCGGAAGCACCGTGGCCGTTGCGAGATTGCCGTCCGTCAGAGGTGCAACGTCAAAACTTTCCCGATGGACACCGCAAGTGATCTTGGGGGAACGGTCGGCCATGCGAACGCTAGCGGCCGGGGGCGTGGGAAAAGCCAGCACGGCAATGTCACGGTAATAGTCCATGAGGGTTTGGGGTTGCGCGAGCCGGCCGGAAAAAGGCCCGGGGCCTTGGTGGTGGGACTCGCTCCACACAACCATCTGCATGGAAAGCTCCGGCGTGATCCAAGGGCCGCCGCTGCCGCACCAGCCGGCGTCGTTGTTCATGTCAATCGTGATGCCCAGGCGCGTCGCCTCTTGAACCGCATGTTGAATCATCTCGCGCCACTCCGGGGTCATAAAGCGGACAGGGCCGGGAGGAACATATTGGTCGACTTCCATATAAATGACGCCGCGAATGCCCACGCGGTGCATCGCTTCAAAGTCGGCGGTAATGCCTTCGCGGGTGATGTTGCCGTTCGAGACAAACCAGTAAACCCACGGCTGAGCGGCCGGGGGCGGGCTCAAAAAACCGCTCTGCAATTCAGGAAGCTCGGCGCCGGCTTGGGCGCCGGCGGAGCCTTCAGCCGAATAAAAGGCCATGCCTTTGCCCAAGGCCGGCAGCGCCGGCGCCATGGCAAACATCGCAGAATCCCGCAAGAATTTTCGTCGATTGTATTTGCCGGACATCAGATTGTCTCCCTCAAAAAAACGTAGCCTCGCACCTTGCCTCTGTTGAGGCTGCGGGCTTCAAGAACAATTCACTGCGGCGCGACAAGCGGCGGGAATGAAGATCGGCGCCACGGCCTTTCCTTCGCGCAGGCAATTTCTCCGTCTGTATATCATCGGCGGAGCAGGAAGACAATACCATTCGAGCCGCTGCGAGTCTACTTTGCCGGATGGCGGCGCAAAACATTCCTTCGCCCAATGCCGGCTTGAAAGACGGCGCCAGGTGAAACCGGCCGGTTGCCCACATTTTGACACCCCCGTAGCCGTATGCGATAATCCGCTACGTAGGGTTAAAAGGGCAAACCACGCAATGATCGGGAAAACCATGAAAATTTGGGCGGCTGGAATCAGCCTTTTTTTGCTGGGAGCCACAGGTCTGGCAGGGGCGCAGGCGCCGGCACAAAGCGCGAAGGAGCCTTCTACGGCCCAGGCGGCAACGACCCCAGACCACGCCGCAGCCTACTACCATTACATGCTGGCGCAGCGTTACAAGGAACTGGCGGGAATTTACAACCGCAGCGATTATGTAGACCGCGCCATTTCCGAATACAAGAAGGCCATTGAAGCCGACCCGTCCTCTCTGTTCCTGCGGGTCGAACTGGCGGAGCTTTACTGGCGCGTAACCCGCATTGCAGACGCCATCGCCGGGGCCCAGGCCGTTCTGAAAATCAATCCCAACAACGTGGAAGCTCATCGATTGCTGGCCCACATTTATCTGGGAAGCCTGGGCAGGTCCCAAGCAGGGACCGCCGTTTCTGATATCCTTCAAAAGACGATTACCCAATTTGAAGCCGTGACGCGGCTTGACCCGAGCGATTCGGAGTCGCAACTGATCCTGGGACGGCTTTATAAAGTCGACAACCAACCGCAGAAAGCCGAGGCCCTTTTCAAGCAGGTCCTGCAGGACAATCCGGACTCCCAAAGCGTACTGGCCAACCTGGCGCAGCTTTACTTCGACCAGGCCGAATACCCGAAGGTGATCGACCTGCTCAAGAGCATTCCGGACAACCGAATGGATCCTTCCTTGCTCTACTTGCTGGGCAATGCCTACCTGCAGACCCGCGATCTCAGCGGCGCCGAAGGCGCTTTTCAAGAGGCCTTGCAGAGGGCGCCGGACAGCCAGGATGTCCGCCGCGCCTACGCCGAAGCGCTGATGGCCGACGGCAAGATGCAGGAAGCCCGCGACCAGCTTGAAGGAATCCTGAAGGTAAGCCCCGAAGATGGAGCGACGTATCTGCGCCTTGGGCAGCTTGACCGCGAAATGGGCCGGTTCGACGACGCGCGCCAGGACTTTGAGCACGCCAAGACGCTCTCACCCAACAACCTTGAAGTGCCTTACCAGCAAGCTCTTTTGGAAGATACGGAGGGGCATGAAGACAAGGCCATTGCCATCCTGGAGGACCTGCTGAAGAAGACCGCGAACCCCGACGGGAAATACAATCCTGCCGAAGCCAATAATCGCTCCGTGTTCTTGCAGCGGCTGGGACAGACCTACCGGGAACAGGAAAAGTACGCGAAGGCCATCGAGACTTTCCGGAGCATTGTGGCGCTGGGCAAGGATCAGGCGCCGCGGGGCGAGGGGCTGATTGTAGAAACCTACCAGCTGAACCGGCAACTGCCGAAAGCCCTGGCGGAGGTCAATAAAGCAATTCAGCAATATCCGCACGACCGGCAGCTATTGATGCAGCGAGCGTCGCTGCTGGGAGCGCAGGGCCACCGGAATGAGGGCGTCAAGCAGCTCAAGGGAATGCTCAATAACACGCCCCAGGATCGCGGCATTTACCTGGCGATCGCCCAGATTTATTCGCAGGGCAAGGCTTACCCGAAGGCCGAGGCGGCAATCCAAAAGGCGCTGTCGCTAAGCGACAATCCTGATGACCAGGAGTACGCCCGGTTCATGCTGGGCTCTGTGTACGAGCGCGAAAAGAAATATGACCTGGCGGAAGAGCAATTCAAGAAGGTTTTGGCCGTTGACCCGCTGAACGACGCCGCCGCGAACTACCTGGGCTATATGCTGGCGGCCCGCGGCGTGCGACTCGAAGAGTCGGTCCATTACATCGAAAAGGCCCTGCAGCTTGAACCGAACAACGGAGCTTATCTTGACAGTCTCGGCTGGGCCTATTACAAGATGAACCGCTTCCAAAACGCGGAAGCCCCTTTGCAGAAGGCCGTGCAACTGATTTCCAACGACCCAACCATCCGGGAACACCTTGGATACGTGTACTTGGCGCTCGGAAAGAAAGCTGACGCCCAGCGGGAATGGGAGCATGCCCTAAAAATATGGCGCAAGGCGTCCGCCAGCGATTTTGGACCGGCGCAAGCTGCCAAACTTCGGAAAAAGCTCAATCATCTGAAGCACGAGATGAATCACCAAGAAACCTCCGCTGCGGACTAGAACCGGCGAAATGATCGATTCCCGTTAGGGATGTGAATAGCAACCTTCCGCTTCCTTGAAGAAAACCATGCAAGTTCGCGCGTTTGCCAAGGTCAATCTGGGACTCAAGGTCCTGGGCAGCAGACCGGACGGCTACCACGAGATTCGCACCGTCTATCAGACGGTGAGCCTTGCCGATGAGATGGAGGCGTCCGCTTCCTCCCGCCGGGGCGGGATTCGCGTAGAATGCGACCAGCCGGACCTTCCCTCGGGCCCCGGGAATCTTGTCTATCGCGCGGCTGCGCTGTGGCGGCGGGCGCGAGGCTTCAAGAACGGCGTCACCCTGCGCCTTCGTAAAAGAATTCCCGTAGGAGCAGGGTTGGGAGGCGGAAGCAGCGATGCCGCCATCACGCTGATGGCCTTGGAGCGATTGACGGGTAATCACCTGGACGCTTCGACGCTTCTGAATCTGGCAGCCGGCCTGGGATCTGACGTGCCGCTATTCCTCCAGGGCGGACGAGTGCTCGGCTGCGGGCGCGGCGAGGAGATTTATCCCCTGGCGGACCTCCCGGCGCGGCATTGCCTGATTGCTTTCCCGGGTTTTGGGGTCTCAACGGCGGAAGCTTATCAGGCCATCGATTTGCAATTGACGTCAGGCGGCGAAAAACATAGAATAAGTAGTTTGGGCAAGCGGTCACCTTTTCCCCTGGAAGAATGGGGGCCGGCCGAAAACGATTTTGAGACTTTCGTTTTCGCAAGGTGGCCTGAGCTGGCAAAGGTAAAAGGCCGGCTTATCCGGGCCGGGGCCGAAACAGCCCTCCTGACGGGTAGTGGTTCAGCGCTCTACGCCGTCTTTGCATCCGCCCAACAGATCAATCGCGCTGCGAAGCTCATCCCTGCGGGTTGGCAGGTCCATAAGGTTCGGACGCTTGCGCGCAAGGAGTACCGGCGCCGTATTTTTGCCGATTAGGCCGGCGTGAAGGGCGCCATGGGCGCTTGGGACCGCATGGGGAAAAGATCAATCCCACGGCGGCCCATCGGTCATTTTCGGGTCAGAGTACTGGGAGGTCGTCCAGTGGTAGGACACATGCCTTTGGAGCATGGAACTCTGGTTCGAATCCAGGCCTCCCAGCCAGGTTTGGAATCTTTCGGTTACAAAGGTGAGTGCGATGGCTGATCGGGTTCATCATGCCATGAAGGTGCTGACGGGCAGAGCGCATCCGGCGCTGGCCAAGGAGATTTGCGATCACCTGGGAGTGCCTTTGGGCAAGATCAGCGTCGACCGTTTTCCCGATGGCGAAGTTCGGCTCCAGATTATGGAGAATGTCCGGGGAGCCGACGTTTTTGTCATCCAGCCCACTTGCCGTCCGGTCAATGAGAATCTCGTGGAGTTGCTGATTATTCTCGATGCCTTGCGGCGAGCTTCAGCGTACCGGATCACGGCGGTCATGCCCTATTACGGCTACGCGCGCCAGGACCGGAAAGACCGCCCGCGGGTGCCGATTTCCGCCAAGCTGGTAGCGGACCTGCTCACTTCGGCTGGAGCCAACCGGGTTTTGGCGCTCGACCTGCACGCGGGACAGATTCAGGGATATTTCGACATCCCGGTGGACCATCTGTACGCCACGCCGGTGACCGTAGGGTATTTCCGAAAGCTCCGCCTGAAGGACCTTGTGGTGGTCTCGCCTGACACCGGGGGCGTTGAGCGAGCCCGGGCTTTTGCCAAGCGCCTGCGAGTGCCGCTGGCGATTATCGACAAGCGCCGTGCGGACGCGCACGTGGTGGAGATGTTCAACGTGATCGGCGAGGTCGCCGGCCGAACGTGTTTGATCGTTGACGACATGATTGATACGGGAGGCACCCTCGCCACCGGCGCGCAAGCGTTGAAGGAAAAGGGAGCCGCAAGGGTTTTTGCATGCTGCACCCACGGAGTTTTTGCCGGAAACGCCATCAAGAAGATTATGAAGTCTCCCATCGAGCAGGTTGTGGCGACAAACTCGATACCGTTGCTTCCTGAAGCGCAGGCGTGCGCGCAAATTAAGGTCTTGAGCGTGGGAAATCTTTTGGCCGAGGCGATCAAGTCCATCTACAAGGAAACTTCCGTGAGCAGGCTTTTTATTTGAGTTCGCGAGTGAGAACCAGGATTTCAATTTTTGACGTTTTGAGGTGTGAATTCTATGGCTGAGATTTTTAGTGTTGAAGCTGAGGCGCGTGAGGGGTTTGGCAAAAATGTGGCGCGTCGCCTCCGGCAATCGGGCCGCATTCCCGCGGTCGTCTACGGCGGAGGCGGACCCTCCATCCCGCTCGCGGTCGATCCGAGGGCGATTGTGCGGGTGCTTCGCTCAGGAGCCGGCCACAACGCGATCTTCACCCTGGAAGTTCCGGGGAAGGCGCCGGCGCGCGTGATGCTGCGGGAATGGCAATGGGACCCCGTCCGGGGCGGACTTTTGCACGTGGACATGGTGCGGATCGCGCGGGATACCAAATTGCGGGTGCGAGTTCCGATCCAGATGACCGGAGAACCCCAGGGCGTGAAGGTTCAAGGGGGAATTCTTGAATTCATCCTCCGCGAGGTGGAAGTGGAGTGCTTGCCGGATGACATCCCCGAGCACATCACCATTGACGTAACCGATCTGCTGATTGGCCGGAACCTGCGCGTTTCCGATCTTCCGGTGGACGAAAAGGTAAAAGTGCTGGCGGAGCCGGCGCGGGTTGTCGCGCACGTGCTGGCGCCGAAGACAGAAGAGGCGCCCGCTGCTGAAGAAGTGGCTGCGGCTGCCCCGAGCGAGCCCGAATTGATCCGCAAGCGGAAGGCCGAGGAAGAGGAAGGCGCTGCGGAGGAAGGCGAAGCTGCTGAAGGAAAGCCAAAGAAAGAGTCCAAGAAAGAGACGAAGTGATCCTGCGAGCTCAGCCGCGCCGAAGGAGATGGGGAAAACGGGGTGAAAGTGATTGTGGGTCTTGGAAACCCCGGCGACGAGTACGATCTGACCCCCCACAATCTGGGGTTTATGGCGGTCGAACGCCTGGCCGAAACCTGTGAAGCAAGATTCTCCCGCCGCGAAGCGCGCGCGAGAGTGGCCCGGGCGGAAATCGAGGGTGAGCAGGCGGTTCTGGCCAAGCCGCAGACTTTTATGAATCTGAGCGGGCAATCGGTGGCCGGCCTGCTGAAAAAATGGGAAGCCTCGGCGGAGGATCTGATCGTGCTGGTTGACGACGTCGATCTTCCCTTGGGTTCGCTGCGGATTCGCCTGCGAGGAAGCGCCGGAGGGCACAACGGCCTGAAGTCGATTATCGGGGCGATTGGAACCGACCAGTTTGTCCGCGTGCGGATGGGAGCAGGCCCGGACAGGGTTGTGGGAGATTTGGTTTCTTACGTCCTGGCTCGATTCCGCAAGAAGGATATGGAGACCGTGGCAGAGATGGCCGGGCGGGCTGCCGAAGCGGTGCGAATCATTCTGAAGGAAGGTCCTGAAAAGGCGATGAACCTTTTTAACCGGAAGGCATTGCCACAGGAGTCGTGAGGGTTTATGGCGAAATATGAAATGATGTTTATCACTCGGACGGATGTTCCCGAGGAACAACTTGACAAACTCATTGCGCAGATGGAAGGCGTGATTTCGGGCATGGATGGGAAGGTCGAAAAGGTAGAAAAAATGGGAAGGCGCAGACTGGCCTATCGCGTCCAGAAGCAAAGGGAAGGCTATTACGTGCTCTTTGTTTTTGACGGGAACGGCGACACCGTCCGGGAATTCGAGCGGCGCCTGAAAGTCTCTGACGCGGTCATCAAGTACATGGCGGTGCGCGCGGATGAGCCATTGGAGCCGGCTCCACAAACAAAGCCGGCTGCGGCAGACACAGCGGCTGCCGAGCCTCCCAGTTCCGAGGCTCCGGCGGGAGAAGAAGCACCATCTCAAAGTTAAGGGAGTAAGAGAGCTATGCCATTTAATAGATCAAGGCCATCGAGCGGCGGACGTGACACTCGGCGAGAAGGCAGTGCCGCCGGCGGGCGCAGGCAATACTTTCGCCGGCGCAAGGTTTGCAAATTTTGCGTTGAAAAAATCAACGTGATTGACTACAAGGATCTCAGGCTGATCGGGCAGTTTGTTGCGGACCGGGGAAAGATTCTCCCGCGCCGCCTGACGGGAACCTGCTCACCGCACCAGCGCGCGTTGGCAAGGGCGATTAAGCGGGCCCGGAACATCGCTTTCCTTCCGTTTGCCGCCAAGGTCTAACTTGGGTCGGCAGCGCGCAATGTGGGACGCCCCTCATCAGGGGTTGGTCAAGAACCGGGAAGGTTTCCGCGAGGAAAATTTGGTGATCGGAGAGTCAGGAAATGGAAGTCATTCTTCTTGAAAACATTGAAAACCTCGGCGCACGCGGGCAGATTTTGAAGGTGGCCAACGGATACGGCCGGAATTACCTTTTGCCCCAAAAGCTGGCGGTCGCCGCCACTCCTCAAAACCGCAAGTGGGTGGATCAGCAGCGGGTGCGGTTCCTCAAGCTGGGAGCCAAAGAAAAGGCGGAAGCAGCGGAACTTGCCACGCTGATGCAGGATATCGAGATGGTCATGACGCGCCGCTCCGGCGAAAAGGGACAGCTGTTCGGGTCCGTCACCGCGATGGACATCGAAGAGGCGATTGCGGCGCAGGGGTTTAAAATCAACCGGCGCAAAATTCAACTGGGCAGCCCCATTAAGGCCTTGGGCGAGTTTGCCATTCCTATCAAACTTCACCCGGAAGTTACCGTGAACGTGAAGGTGAAGGTCGAAGGCGAGGTAGACCCCCACCAGGCCGCCCTGATGGCAGAGGAAGCTGCGCGGGAGGCCGAGAAAGCCCAGCGGGAAACCGAGGAAGCTGCGCCCGAGGCCGAGGAAGCCAAGCCTGAAGCCCAGGAAGCCACCCCGGAACCGGAAGAAAGCACGCCCGAGGCTTCCTAGCTTCCGCGCCCCCGGCGCTTTGATTCCAGAGACTGGGGCCAGACGGAAATGAATTTTTCTGCGCGGCCCTATTCTTGCGGAATACCTCCACTGGTATAATCTCCTCCTAAGCTTTTACGGGTTCTGTTTCCATGGCAACCGGCACCGTCAGCGAAAAGGCCTTCCCCCACAATCTGGAGGCGGAACGCGCGCTGCTGGGCTCCGTCCTCATGGACAACGGGGCGATCAATCAAGCCCTCGAATTTATTGATAAAGACGACTTCTTTTCGGACGCCCACCGGACGATGTTCGAAAAGATGCTTTACCTTTCCGAGAAGAACCGCACCATCGACCTGGTCACACTCTCCGAGGAGCTTTCGCGGGAGGGCTTGCTCGAGAAGGTGGGCGGAGCCGGATACATATCGGCGCTGACGGACGGAATTCCCATCGGAGTATCGGCAAGCATCGTCGAGTATTCCCGGATCATTAAGGCAAAGTCGCTGGTCCGGCGGCTGATCAACGCCTCGAACAACGTCATTACCCGCTGCTTTGAGGGTGTCGACGACCCCGAAACTTTGATCGATCTGGCGCAGAGCCAGGTTTTTGACATCGCCGAGCAAAAGGTTCAGTCCGGCTTTCTCGACATTCACCAGATTGTTAAATCCAGCTTCGGGACGATTGAAGTTCTTTTGGACCGTGGCAATCGGGTCACGGGAATTGAGAGCGGATTCATCGAACTCGACAACATGACGTCCGGATTCCAGGCCGGCGAGCTGGTTATTATCGCCGCCCGGCCTTCGCTCGGCAAAACCGCCCTGGCGCTCAACATTGCGGCTCACGCCAGCATCGAATCCGGGAAGAAAGTCGGAATTTTCTCGCTTGAAATGAGCAAGGAGTCGCTGGCGATTCGGCTTCTCTGCTCCGAGGCGCGGATTGACAGCCACAAGCTGCGCTCAGGATTCACCACCCGCGACGACTGGCCCAAGATGACCCAGGCGCTCGGCAGGGTATCGGAAGCTCCCCTTTTTATCGAGGATACGCCGGCGTTGAGCATCATGCAGATCCGCTCCAAAGCGCGGCGGCTGAAAGCCGATAAGGGTCTTGACATGCTGATTGTGGATTATCTCCAGCTTGCCACAGGCCATGGGCGATATGAGAACCGCACGCAGGAAGTCAGCTTTATTTCCCGGGGGCTTAAAAGCATTGCGAAGGAACTGAACGTTCCCGTGCTGGCGCTTTCCCAGTTGAGCCGCGCTCCCGAGCAGCGTCCCGGACAAAAACCCATGCTTTCCGACCTGCGCGAGTCCGGCTCCATTGAACAGGACGCCGACGTGGTCATCTTCATCTTCCGCGAAAAAAAGTCGGTCGAGGAGGGTGAAGAGGAACCTGCCGGCGCCGAGACCAAGCTGATTATCGGCAAACAGAGGAACGGGCCGACCGGCGAGGTGCCCATCGTTTTTATGAAGCCCTACGTGCGTTTCGAAAACATGTCTCCCGGCCAAAGGAGCGAGGGTTACTAGCCTCTTCCATGAGCATGCGCGACTATCCATCACGGACGATGGCCCAGGAAACCGCGGTGCAAGACCCGGTGGCTTCAAATGTTCCCAAGCTTCTGCGCCCCACCTGGGCGGAAATTTCCCTTTCAAAACTTCGGCGAAATTTTGAGCGCGTGCGGCGGATGGCCGGAACGCGCCGGGTGATGGCAGTGATCAAGGCGGATGCTTACGGGCATGGCGCCGTGCCCATCGCCAGGACGCTTGACCAGGCCGGGGCCGACTGGTTTGGAGTGGCCACGGTGGAAGAAGCTCTGGAGCTGCGCTCGGCGGGGATTGAAAAGCCCGTGCTGCTGCTGGGCGGCCTTTATATGAGCGATCCGGCCGACCTGATCGAATATCACCTGACGCCCACCGTCTCATCAACCCTGCGGCTGGACACCTATGCGGAGTGCGCGCGGCGCTACAACCGGGCCATTGAATTCCATCTCAAGGTGGACACCGGAATGGGGCGGCTGGGATTGCCTCCGGACCGCGTGAAGGCCTTTATCAAGCACTATCGCGAACTTCCCGGTCTTGAAATGAAGGGCCTATTCACGCACCTGGCCTCGGCGGAAGACCTGGTTGCCTCGCAGACCGAGGAGCAGGCCGCATGCTTCCGCCAAGCGCTTCGGCAGGTGCAGGCGCTTGGCATCGACCCGGAATGGATTCATGTTTCAAACAGCGCCGCGCTGGCCGCCGGCGCATCTTTCCCTGAAAATCTGGTGCGCGTTGGAGTTTTGCTATTCGGGTACAGCCTTCCCTTCGCGCTTCCGCCGGAAAAACAGAATCCTGAATTCCCGCCCCTCGAGCCCATCCTGACGTTGAAGTCCCGCGTGGTCTATTTGAAAGATGTTCCCAGTGGAACCCCGCTCGGTTACAGCGCCGCGTTCCACACCCGCCGGCGGTCGCGGATTGCCACGGTGCCCGTGGGTTACGCGGACGGGTTGAGCCGCGCTCTTTCCAATCGCGGGCGGGCCATTGTGCGCGGGTGTTGCGCCCGCATCGTGGGCAACATCAGCATGGACCTGACGCTGCTCGACGTGACGGACGTTCCGGGAGTCGACATCGGCGATGAAGTGATCCTGCTGGGCCAGTCGGACCACTGTTCGATTACGGCGTTTGAAATCGCTGAACTCGTCGGCACCGTCCCATACGAAGTTCTCTGCTCCATCGGCAAACGCGTTCCGCGCATCTATCTGGATTCGTAGCAGAGCACACCAAGACCATTTCATCCCGCTTCTAGCGGCCGTCGTTCACGTACCATTCTTTCATCACCGACATCGCCGGCTTGTCCCACGGAGTGAGCGACGTGTCTTGAGGCCCGCCAAAGCCGTTGGTCCCAACCTTCCACCAGTACATTCCTTTGAACCACGACTTGCCGTAAAAGGCGCGGAAAATGGCTGTGTAACACCGAGCCTGGAGATAAAGGTCAACCTTGCCCGGCATGCCGTCTTTCCAAGGGTGAAGGTTTGCTCCCGCCAGGCTGGGGAAGCCGGCCTCGGTAAAAATAACGGGCTTTTGGAATTGTTTCTGGACGGCCGCGACCTTTTGAACCAGAGCGGCGGCGGAGAGGTTGCCGGGCAAGGGATAGTATTCCTGCAGGCCGATGTAATCGAGCGCATCCCAAAAGCTGAGCATCTCAAACTCGCCGCCGAAGTTTGCGCCGTAAGTGAGCGGCCCGGGATAAGCTTTTCGCACGCGGGCGATGATCTTGCGCCACTCGGGCGCATAGGGCGTCAGATGGATAAACTCTCCGCCGACACAAAAAACGTCCGCGTGGATTTCAGTGGCGAACTTCGCATAGCGCACAATGAAATCGCCATAGTTATCAAACCATTTTTCGCGGACGGCCCGGGAAGAAAAAACGATGTCGCCGGCAAAGTGTCCTCCTCGCACCCAGATTCCCGGCTTGAGCATCACTTTGATGCCAAGCGCGTGGGCCAGACGTGAAAGTTCGCGCAGGCCCTCCTCGCTCTCCCAACTGTTGCGCCCAAAACCGTGCACTTCCGGCGAACCAAGCTGCATCCATCCGTAGGGCATAAGAGCCACGGTGTTCACGCCATATTTCTGGAGCGAGCGGAGCATCCGGCGCGCGCCCGCGCTCGCGTAGGGATCCGGAAACTCCGCTGAAAAGCTCACCCCTTTCTGGAAAAAGACTTTCGGATACGGGGCGTTCACGGGGATCGGAGGGAGATCGGCCATGGCTGCGCGGTTCGCGTCGATTTGGCGCAACTCGAAGGCATGGGTGAGCGCCGGCCCGCCCCAAGTGACGCCGACAGCCAGCACGACGGTCGTCACAAACCCCCAGAGCGGCTGCCGCCAGCTTGCTGGACGCAGGTCCTGCGAAGATTTGCTGGTCGCCCGGAAACTGACCAGGAATACCGCAACGGCCGGCGGCGCCATGAGCATTGGCAGTTGAGGCCAGAAATGCAAGCGGTGGGAAAGGTGGATAACCGCCCAGAGTCCGCAAAGCGGAAGCACGAAACCTGCGTAAAGGCTCCCGGCACGCCGCCAATACCCTTTCTGTTCCCAACCGGCCAACATCCAACGCAGGCCAAGGCAGAGCAAGACGAAAAAGAAAAGAGAGGTCAGGATAAAGGCCGTCCCGGCTTGGCGCGATTCCCCAAAGCGCGCGAGCGGAAGCATCAAGGCGGCGTCTGCCGGCATGGCGATGGCAAGACCGCTCAAGACGCGATTCCTCCGCCCTGCGGCGGCCAGAACCGCGGTGAGCAGGACAAGGAACGCAACCACCATCCAGGGAGAAGAAGCGGATACAAAACCTGAGCGATAGGGCTCGACGCTCATGTGGCGCGGCGCGCTCCTCGCTATCATGCCAAGAGCGGTCACGCGAACGAACGCCAGACGATCGCCAAACAATGCGGAACGCAGCAAACCAGGAGCGGCCGAGATGCAGGAAACCGAAAGCCACAGCGCTGGGTAATAAAAAGCCACGCAGGCAAGCCAGATTTTAATCCAGCGCGTCGACGCCGGACATCCGGACTCCCCAGCCGGAGCTTCAGCGTTTTGAGCTTGAGCGCGGCCTTCTCGATCCATTGTTCGTTTTCCCCGCAGCCTGGGCCGAGATCGCCTGGGAACGATCGCCCGGGCAGCTTAAGGGTATGCTGAGCGGCGCTTTGCTTCAAGCCTTAGGAATTATTAGAGGGTTTCTGGAGAACGGCAACGTTTAACACGATGGCCGCAGAAACATTAAAGCCCGGAACAGTTGACGCCTTACAGCACGGAGAAAAAGGACCGGGACACAGTTCCGAAAGACTCTGTGCCCTCTGCGCTCTTTGTGTGCAATTCTCTTTCGGCTGACTTCCGCGCCCGCGCTGATTCGGATGTCAGGTCTCTGAATGGGTCGTTAGGGATTTGACCGGTCTTGAAACAATTCCGGGAAGGTTTTGCGGTAGATGGACATGCCGAGCGCGGCGTTCATTCCGATCTCTTCGAGGGCGCGAATCTCCTCGTCCGTGGTAATGCCCCCAGCCGCGGTGATGGGCAGCTTGGTAACGCTACGCAATTTGCGAAACCACTCGAGATCGGTTCCCTGAAGCTTTCCTTCCGCGTCGATGTAAGTGCAGAGGAATTCCGAGCAGTAAGGCTCAAGCTGCGGCAGCACGTCACTGGCAGCGAGCGGTAGCGTCTCTTTCCATCCGTGGATGGCCACGCGGTCGCCCAGGCAATCGACGCCCAGCATGATTTTCTCGCGCGGGACGCGCTCGGCGAGCGCGCGAAGAAATTCCTGATGAATGCCGTTGGACGTAAACGCCGCGCTGCCCACGATGATCTTGTAGGCGCCGTCGCCGACAACCTGCACGGCGCGGTCCACGCTGCGAATGCCACCGCCTACGCGGCAAGGCTTCCTCCGGCACAGTTCGCGGACAATATCGGCTTGCGACTCGCGGCCCATGGCGCCGTCGAGATCGATCACCTGGATTTGCGGAAATGAGTTGAACTTTTCGAGAACGGCAAAGGGATCGGGAAGCTCAATCGCCTTGTCCTTGCCCTGGACAAGCTGAACCACCTTGCGGCCCATGAGGTCGATGCAGGGAATAATCACAGTCGAACTGATACTCCTTCCGTGCGCAGATGTTCCTTCAGGCTGCGGATCGTGTGGGTTCCAAAATGGAAGATCGAGGCCGCCAGAGCCGCGTCCGCGGCTCCGCGCAAAAATACCTCGGCAAAGTGTTCCAGCTTTCCGGCGCCGCCCGAGGCAATCACCGGAATGGGAACGGCGCGGGCGATGGTGGCCGTCAGTTCGCAATCGAACCCGGCCTGCGTGCCGTCGGCGTCCATGGAAGTCAGCAGAATTTCTCCCGCACCCAGCGAATCCACGCGCCGCGCCCACTCCAGCGCGTCGATCCCGGTGTCCTTGGTGCCGCCGTAAGTCACCACGTTCCAGCGCGCGCCCCCGGAAGGTTGATCGGGCTGCCGCCGGGCGTCAATCGCCACCACAATCGCCTGGCGCCCAAAGCGGGCCGCGAGTTCACTGATCAGATCAGGCGTTTCCACGGCTGCCGTGTTGATGGCCACTTTATCCGCGCCCGCGGAAAGCAGCCGCCGCGCGTCATCAAGCACGCGCACGCCGCCTCCCACCGTGAGCGGGATAAAAAGCCTTCGGGCCACGCGGTTGACCGTCTCCATCAAGGTGGCGCGGCCTTCGCGCGACGCTGAAATATCCAACATCACCAGCTCGTCGGCGCCTTCGGTGTTGTACATGCCGGCAAGCTCGCCCGGATCGCCCGCGTCGCGCAGGTTGACGAATTGGATGCCCTTGACGACCCGACCGTCCTTGCAATCGAGGCACGGAATGATGCGTTTGGCGTACATAAGTGCCATAGGCCCACGGCACAAGAACGATGCCGTGGTTGCCTGCTACCCTTTCAAAAAATTCTCCAGAACCTGCAACCCCACGTCACCGGACTTTTCCGGATGGAACTGCACGGCCGCAACCGATCCCATCTCTACCGCGGCGGCAAAGCTTTGGCCGTACTCCGTCACGGCGGTTGTCTCCGCAGTCACGGGACCGTAGTAAGAATGGCAGAAGTAAGCAAAGCTGCCGTTCGGGACGCCCTGAAAAAGTCCCTCCTGCCGGCGAATCTCCAACTGGTTCCAGCCCAGGTGCGGGATTTTGAAAATTCCCTCGAATCGTTTGACGCGCCCCGGCAACAGGCCAAAACCGGCGACATCTGGCGCTTCGTCGCTGGCTTCATAGAGCGCCTGAAGGCCCAGACAAATTCCCAGAAAGGGTTTGCCGGAGTCCATTTGGCTCCGCAAAGGGTCGATCATTTCTTTTTTCTGAAGGCTCGCCATCATCGAGCCAAAGTGCCCCTGGCCCGGCAGAATGATTCTGGAAGTCTCAGCCAGTTCTTGCGCGTCCGCGATGGCGCAAGCCGGGAAGCCCAGATACTCAACTGCCCTCAGCACAGAGCCGACGTTTCCGGCTCCGTAGTCGATGACACCGATCATAGGAGCCCTTTGGTGGAGGGAAGCTGGCGCTTCAGCCGCGCGTCGCGCGAGCAGGCATAGCGCATGGCGCGCGCAAAAGCTTTGAACAGCGCTTCCACCCCGTGGTGGCTGGAGCGGCCGTAGGCAAGCTTCAGATGCACGTTCGCCTTCAGGCTGGTGGCAAAGCCCTGGAAAAAGTCCTCCAGCAGTTCGGTTTGCAAGTCGCCGACGCGCCGGGCGCGAATCGCCGCGTTGAGCACCAGGTAAGGCCGGCCGCTCAGGTCGATTGCGGCCAGCGCCAGCGTCTCGTCCATCGGCATCACAAAGTAGCCCGCCCGGTTGATCCCTTTCTTTGAGCCGAGCGCCGTGCGGAAAGCTTCGCCCAGCGCAATCCCCACGTCTTCCACCGTGTGGTGCTGGTCCACGTCCAGGTCGCCGCGCGCGCGGAGATCGAGGTCGAAGCCGCCGTGCCGCGCGAAAAGCTCCAGCATGTGGTCGAGAAAGCGGATGCCGGTGGAAACGTTGTAGCGGCCCTGCCCGTCGATTTCGAGGCGGATCTCGATATTCGTTTCCGTGGTTTTGCGGTCGAGCGATGCAGCGCGCCCTTTCATGAGAACCATCCTGTTGAAGAGTAAGTCACAAAGTTCTTCCAGGCGTGCGCGCCATTCTGCGATTCCAGCATGCCCTGGAACTTGGCAAGCCCTTTCAGCAGGCGGCGCATCTGGGCCGTGGTGCCGATCGTAAAACGCAGGTAGCCCTTCAAGCGCGGATCGTAACTCCAGTCGCGCACCAGGATTTTTTGCTCCCGCAGGCGTAGCGCGATTTCCGGAGCCTTGGGACCGACGCGCGTCAGGACAAAATTCGACCGGCTGGGCACATAAGGAATTCCGATGCTGTCGAGATAGCGGCAGAACTCCGCCCGGTTGGCCCGGACCTCTTCGACGTAACGGGCGACATCATCAGTGTGCTGGATCGCCTCAAGAGCGCCGGCCAGCGCCAGGGAGTTGACTGCAAAGGGATTTTGCGCGCGGCGCATGGGCTCTGCGAGCGTGGCGTTGGTCAGAATACAGCCCAGGCGCAGCGCCGCCAGGCCAAACGCTTTGGAGAAAGTTCGCGTCACCACCAGGTTCGGGTATTTTCTGATCCAGGGCAGAACCGTTTCTCCTGAAAAATCCTGGTAAGCCTCATCTACCAAGATGATGGTATCCGGCGCTCCTTTCAGCAAGGCGCGCAGGTCGCTCTTGGCAAGCGTCGTTCCGGTGGGATTGTTCGGGCTGGCAATGGCGATCCAGCGCGTGCGCTTGGTGACGGCGGCAAGCAGCCGCTTGGCAGAAAGACGAAACTTTTCGTCATAGCGCACCTGGGTTGTGCGGCCCCCGGCAACGCTGTGGAAGAATTCATACACCGGGAACGTGGGCGCCGGAACCACCAGATGGTCGCCGGGGTTCACGAACGTGTCGCAGATCATTTTGATGGCGTCGTCGGTGCCGTTCGCGAGCAGCAGTTCATCCTCGGCGACATTGAAGAATTTCGCGAGCACATTCTTTGAGTCTTCGTACTCGGGATAACGCGACAGCGCGTCAGGGTTCAGCGCGCGCCGCAAGGCGCGAACCACGCCCGCCGGACATCCCACCGTGTTCTCGTTGAAATCGAGCCGCAGTTTTCCGCCCCGCCCTTCGCGCGGAGGACGGTAAGGCTTCAGGCGCTCAACGGCCCTTCGGGGTCGCACCATCAACTTTGAACCTCGTTTCAATGGAATGAGCGTGGGCTTCCAGACCCTCCGTCCGGGCAAGCGTCACAATAGACTTTTGCAGGCCCGCAAGGCCCGGAAGGCTCAGTTCCTGAACTGAAATGACCTTCACAAAATCAGCAGCGCTCAGTCCGCCGGTCAGTCGCGCTGCTCCCGCCGTCGGCAAAATGTGATTGGGTCCGGAAGCGTAATCGCCGGCCGCCACAGGACTCGCGTCGCCCAAAAAGATTGAGCCCGCAGCTCGAACCTGACCAAGCCGCTTTGCCGCGTCGGCAAGCAGCGTCAGGTGCTCGGGCGCAAAGGCATTGACCAGATCCATCGTTTCATCAAGATCGCGAGTGATCACGATCGCGCCGTTTCGGTCAAGCGCCTTGGCCGCCAGCTCCGGCGCAGGAAGCTGTTCCAGCACCTTGCCCACCGCAGCCTGGACACTGAGCGCCAGCTTTTGCGAAGGCGTAATCAAAATGGCCACGGCGTCAAGATCGTGCTCGGCCTGGGCCACCAGGTCAGCGGCGATCCAGGCAGGATGGCCTTTTGATCCGGCGACGACCAGTTCCGAGGGTCCCGCGACAAAATCGATGCCGCACTCTCCGGCCACCAACTTCTTGGCCGCAGCCACGTAACGATTTCCGGGCCCGACAATCTTGTCGGCGCGCGGCACGCTTTCCGTTCCGTAGGCAAAAGCGGCGATAGCCTGAGCGCCTCCCAGGCGGAATATCTTTTTGACTCCCAGCAGGTCCGCCGCCACCAGAACCGCCGGAGCCGGGCGTGGCGAAGTGATCATGATGTCACGGACGCCCGCCACTTGCGCAGGAATCACGCTCATCAGAACCGTGGAGGGCAGCGGGAAACGCCCGCCAGGAACATAACACGCAACGCTGGCGAGCGGCCGGACAATCTGGCTGATCTTGATGCCGGATCGCTCCGCAAGCTTCCAGGCCTGGGGCAATTGCTGTTCCGCGGTCCGACGGATGTTGCGCGCGGCAATCTTGACGGCTTTCGTGAATTCCCGCGAAACCCGGCGGTAAGCTTTTGCCACTTCCGCACGCTTGACGGTGATCCCTTCGCGTTCAAGGTCGAGCCCGTCCAGTTTCAGCGTCCAATTCTGGAGCGCGCGGTCGCCGTGGCGGCGAACGTCGCCGAGAATGCGCCGGGCGGTCGCTTCAGCTTTCTTAAGCTCAGCGCCGTGGGAGCGCACCAGGCGGTCCACCGCTCGAGAGTCAGTACTGCGAAATATGGGAATCATCGATTCGCCTCAAAAGCACAACATGTCTGCTTCGATGCCGCGAGCCGCAACACTTCCTGACAGGTTGCCCCCCAAAGGCTTACCGTCATGCTGAGCGCAGCGAAGCAGCGGCATGCCAGCCTAAAGCCGGCCTTACTGCAATGCCGCAAACTTGCGGCAATCTTCGCTCCAGGGTTCGGCGGCTTCAATGGCTTTGAGCACTTCCTCAGGTTCCTGAACCACCGTCCACATCCGCGCGTGCCTTGAATCCATAAAGCGCTGGCCGATGCACTGGTCGAGCAGCCGGATGAGGGGCTGGTAGAAAGAGCGCGTGTTGAGGATCACGATGGGCCCAAGATAGAGCCCCAGCCGCTTCCAGGTAATGGCTTCCATCAGTTCATCCAGCGTCCCGGAGCCGCCGGGCAGCGCCACAACCGCATCCGCCAGGTCCATCATGCGCCTTTTGCGCTCGTGCATGTCTCGCACCACGATGGTCTCGGTAATGCGCGGATTGGCCCATTCGATCTTGACCATGAATTCCGGGATCACGCCGATGACGCGGCCACGCTCGGCGAGGGCGCCTTCCGCGAGCTTGCCCATGGAACCCGACGCGCCTCCGCCGTAGACAACCGTATGGTTGTTCTGCGCAAGCACGCGCCCTAGACGCTCGGCCGCGGCGAGATACGCAGGGGCGCATTGGCCGCTCGACCCACAATAGATACAGGTGCTTCGATTTGCCATGATTGCACTTTTCGCCCGGCCGCCGGGCCTTAGACGACGATCTTATTCAGCGGATACTCGACAATGCCCTGGGCGTTCGCCGCCTTCAGCCGGGGAATAATTTCCCGCGACGTTCTCTCCTCAATCACGGTGTTGACCGCCACCCAGTCGGAATCGCTCAAATCGGAAATCGTGGGACGCTTCAAGGCCGGCAGCGCATCGAGCACCGTCTGCAAATCCTGGCGCCGCACGTTCAACATCAACCCAACTTTTCCGGCAGCGTCAATCGCGCCTTTCAGCAACATGACCAGCGTTTCCACCTTTTGGCGCTTCCAGGAATCCTTCCAGGCGGCCGGATTGACAATGAATTTGGTGTTCGATTCGAGAACGTCTTCCACAATGCGCAGGCCGTTCGCCCGCAGCGACGATCCGGTTTCCGTAACTTCCACGATGGCGTCCGCGAGCACTGGAGGCTTGACTTCCGTCGCGCCCCAGGAAAATTCCACCTTGGCGTGGACGCCGTTTTGATCGAGATAGCGCTTGGTAACGTTGACGAGTTCCGTCGCAACCACCTTGCCTTCCAGGTCCTTGACGCTGTGAATGTCTGATTTTTCGGGGACCGCCAGAACCCACCGGACCTTTCCGAACGTGTGCTTGGCGTAGATCAGGTCAGCAACTTCGACCACCGCCGCCTCGTTGTTCTCCATGATCCAGTCGCGGCCGGTGATGCCGGCGTCGAGCACGCCGTCCTCGACGTAGCGCGCCATTTCCTGAGCGCGGATCAGCATGCACTCGATTTCCTCATCGTCGATGACCGGGAAATAAGAGCGCGAGTTCACCGTGATCTCATAGCCCGCCCGCCGAAACAACTGCAAGGAAGCCTCCTGAAGACTTCCCTTCGGTATTCCTAACTTCAACTTCATGCTTTCCTCTCCTATTTCGAACTGCCGTAAACTTCATCGGGATTGAATTCCTGCCGGGCGACCGTTTCCTCGCCCTGCGGGGTAACTTTGCGAAAAAAGCAGGACCGGTAGCCCATGTGGCAACAGCCGGGCCCGGCGAGTTCCGCCTGAATCAACAGCGCGTCTTTGTCGCAATCGACCCGGACTTCATGGACGCGCAGCTTGTGGCCGGAGGTTTCCCCCTTGGTCCACAGTTTCTGCCGGCTGCGGCTGTAGAAAGTGACGTATCCGGTGTCCAGCGTCTGCCGGAAAGCCTGATCGTTCATATAACCCAGCATCAGCACGTCTCCGGTACTCTTATCCTGCACAATGGCGGGGATTAAACCGCCCTCAAGTTTCAATTCCATGCTTTTATGCTCCCTAAAATAAAAAAACCCGCCAACCTAACTTGTCAGCGGGCTCTAACTGATTCCGGTCTTGCGAGCTGTTACACCAGCACCCACTGACACCACACCCTGTGGCCCGAATGGTGATGGTGATGTGCCAGTGTGTATAGCATATGAACCTTCCACTGTATGCCAGCTGGCCCGATCTGTCAATAAGCAAAATTGCCCTTCAGTAACTCTTTTGGGGGTTTGGTGCGCCGGGCTTTTAGCCCGGCACGGCCCCCAATGCTCCCGGAAGGCCGGCGCCAGGGCAAACTGCGCCACTGTCTAAAAGTTGATCTGATTGACCTTCCTTCCATCCGGTTGATAAGATGAGTCAAGTAAAGGTAGAAGGAGAACTTGTGGATCGATACACGCGGCATCAGCTTAAGCATGACGAATTTCAGGACACGGTCGAGACGGTGCAGATCTATGTCAGCGAGCACCTCCGGCAAATTATCGTTGTGGCGGCGGCGGTAATCATTGTTGTCGGCGGAGCGCTTTGGCTGAAGAGTTACAACGCCCAGCAAGAGGCGGCAGCCAACAACCAGTTGCAGATTGCCGTCGGAACTTTTGACGCCGGCGTCGGAACGCCCGACCCGAACAATCCCGCGCAGGCCGGGCCGATGTTTCCCACCTCAAAGGCCAAGTACGAGACGGCCCTCAAGCAGTTTGGGCAGATCGTCAAGCTCTATCCGCGAACCAAGGCCGCGGCGTACGCGGAAGTGCACATGGGCATTTGCCAGGCGCGCCTGGGCAATGACGCGGTGGCGATCAAGACGCTGCGTGAAGCCAGCCAGAAATCGGACAAAGAAGTCGCCGCGCTGGCGCAATTTGCTTTGGCCGGTGAACTGCTGAAGACCGGGAAGCTTGATGACGCGACAAAAATTTACCAGAGTCTTGCCAATCATCCCGCGCTGACAGTGCCGCGGGCCACTGCCTTGCTGGCCATGGCGGATGCCTATCGCGCGACCCAGCCCAACCGCGCTCGCGAAATTTACAGCCAGATTCAAAAAGAATTCGGCTCGGATGAGGTCATCGCGGAGGTACTGAAACAGCAAATCGCCAGCCTGCCCGCCAAGTAAGATCGCGCGGCAGCGGCTTCCGGCCTTCGCGACGCCACGCGGTTTCCATCATTCCATTCGCGTCTCCTGGCCCGATCTTCCTCCGGAATTCTGAAGGTCCGGGGCAAAGGGCGCGCGCAAGGCGTTTATCAAACAGAGGGCTGGCCCGGATGCCGGAAGTTCAAAGAGAAACGCTCGACGCCGACGTGGTCATTGTGGGAGCAGGCCCCGCGGGGCTCAGTTGCGGGCTGCGGCTTGCACAGCTTATTCAAGCTCACAACGCGAAGCTCAGCGATGGCAGGGCCGCGGGCGCTACGTTTTCTCCTGAAAACATCTACATTCTTGAAAAAGCCGGCGAGATCGGCGCCCATTCGCTTTCAGGCGCCATTCTTGATCCGCGCTCTCTCAGCGAGCTGGTGCCGGACTTCGCAGCTAAAGGAGCACCGCTCGAATCTCCGGTCACGGACGACGCGGTCTATTTCCTCACCCGGACGAAGCAATGGAAATTGCCTTTTGTTCCTCCCTTTCTGCAAAACCACGGAAACTCGATCGTCTCTGTTAACAGGCTGGTCAAGTGGCTGGGAGAGCTGGTGGAAGCTTCCGGCATCAGTTTATTTCCGGGCATTAGCGGCTCTGAAATCCTCTATGACGGCGAGCGAGTCGCGGGCGTCCGCACGGATGACAAGGGCGTCGACAAGTCCGGAAATCCCAAACCCAATTTCCAGCCGGGATACGACCTGCGAACGAAAGTTGTGGTGTTTGCCGAAGGCTCGCGCGGCTCTCTGACCAAACAACTGATCCGGCGGCTCGGCCTCGACAGCGGATCGAACCCGCAAGCGTACTCATTGGGGATTAAGGAACTTTGGGAAATTCCCGCGGGGCGCCTTCGCCGGGGGCAGGTGATTCACACCGCCGGATGGCCGCTCAGTTCCCGGCAGTTCGGCGGCGGGTTCATTTATGCGATCGCGGATACGCAGGCATCTCTCGGCCTTGTGGCCAGCCTTGACAGCGAAGACCCGCGGTTTGACGTTCACGCGAGCTTCAACCAATTCAAGACGCACCCTTGGGTGAAGAAGCTCCTCGAGGGCGGCGAGATGCTGCGCTACGGCGCAAAGACCATTCCCGAAGGCGGCTATTTTTCGATTCCCTCGACGGCCGCAGCCGGCGCGCTGATCGTGGGCGACGGGGCCGGCTTCCTGAACGCCCAGCGACTCAAGGGCATTCATCTGGCGATGAAAACAGGCATGCTGGCAGCAGAAACGGTCTTTGAGAGTTTGCTGGCAGGCAGCTTTTCCGAGGCGGCGCTCGGCGCCTTTGACGCCAAATGGCGCTCCAGTTGGGCTTATGATGAACTCTGGAAAGTTCGCAACTACCGCCAGGGTTTCGCGCGCGGGTTCTGGCAGGGAGCGTTCCATGCGGGTCTGCAATTGTGCACAGGCGGTCGAGGGTTGCATCGGCGCTACCTCTTGCGCAAAGACCATGAACACATGAAGCGGGTGGAAGACTTTGCCGGACGGCCGACTGAAAAGATCAAGCCGGACGGGAAGCTCACCTTCGATAAGCTCTCGGATGTGTACCGTTCAGGCACGCACCATGAGGAAGACCAGCCACCCCACCTACGCATCGCCGATTTTGACATCTGCAGCAACCGGTGCACGCGCGAGTACGGCAATCCCTGCCAGCACTTCTGCCCGGCGGCGGTTTATGAAATGGAGGATAATGCCGACGGCTCCGGCAAGCGTCTGAAGATTAACGCGTCAAACTGCGTTCACTGCAAAACGTGCGACATCGCAGACCCTTACGAGATTATCACCTGGGCATGCCCTGAAGGGGGCGGCGGGCCGCGTTACGAACGAATGTGAGGCGAGCGGCAAGCAGTGAGCAGTAACCACGGCGGGTGCGGTCCCAACCACGGGCTTTTGATATGCCGGCCAGCCTGCGGTTAACGCAAACCGCGAGTTGGCCGTGGCTACCGATGGGTATTCGCTGGGTTACAAAGGTTGTCGTTTGCATGAATCATTTGAATGAAAGCCGAGTGCGTATATGGCTGATACACCCCAAAAAATCGCGGACGAGGTAGGCGCTCAGGCGGATGTCGAGAGCCGGGACAAGGACGTCAAGCTGGGTCAGAATCCCCGCCAGTTCACGTTCTGGCAGCGCCTTCAGATCCTGCTTGCCGCATGGGCAGGCTATCTTGCAGTGCTTGCGATCGGCAGCACGCTGCGCTGGCGCGTCGAGGGATGGGAAAACTGGGAAGCCGCGAACAAGGCCGGGAAAGGCACGATCTATACGTTCTGGCATCGCGAGATTTTCTCCGCCACCTGGTTTTGGAGAAAGCGAGGCATTGTGGTGATGACCAGCCAGAACTTTGACGGCGAGTACATCGCGCGCATCATCCGGAAACACGGCTACGGAGCGGCGCGAGGTTCGAGCAGCCGGGGAGCTATGCGGGCGCTCGCAGAAATGGCGCGGGCGCTGCGCACGGGCCGAGACGCGGCCTTCACCATCGACGGCCCGCGCGGCCCCAGGTTCGTGGCCAAGCGCGGCTCGGTGTTGCTGGCCCGGTCGACAGGCGCAGCGGTCCTTTGCTTCCATATCTCCCTGGCCAGAGCTTACATTTTCCGCAAGAGTTGGGACCAGACCCAAATTCCTCACCCCTTCAGCCGGGCGGCCATCTTTATTGCTCCGCCCATCTTCGTGCCCGCCGGAGCCAGTTCCAACGAGCAGGAACGCAAACAACAGGAAGTCCAGGCGGCGCTCGATGGGCTGCGCAAGCGCGGCGAAGAATGGGGCGCGGCCGTTTTGAATTCCGGGCAAGCTGATAGCAAACTCTGAAAGCGCGATACGGTGCCAAGGTAACTTTTGGCAACACCCCGCAGCGGGCAGGACGCATGACACTCCTTCCCGGATGCAAGTCCCTTCATTCCTGCCGAGGCATGCCAGAATTCTAGTTCAAACACCTGAACACGTGGCACAATAAGTTCTCTATGGACAATATGATTAAGAGTCAAACCACAGGGTCTGCTAACGCTGCGACCCCGCGCAACCGGCTGGGACTGCTGGTCAGCGTCTCAGACAACGCAGAAAAGGTGATGGAGCAGATCCATCGGCTTGGCATCCCCACGGCGCACGTGGCTGTCTGGGACTTTTCGCCCGCCTCCGCCCGGCAACTGCGGAGCGCGATGGACCGCTACCAGGTTGAAGCGACGGTTCTGTTTTCCTCGGGGCCGGGGAAGGAAAGCTACAATTTCTATGAAGGCCCCGGCAACTTCGGCCTCGTGCCTTCGCTGCACCGGCGCGAGAGAATCGACCACCTGAAGCGCGCTTCCGACTTTGCAAAGCAGGTGGGCATTCCCGCGATTTTCAACCAGTGGGGCTTCATACCGGAAGTTCCGAGCAATGCGCTCTACGAACCGACCGTCAAGGCCGTGCGCGAGATTGCCCTCCACGCGAAGGCAAACGGCCAGATGTTTTTTAACGAGACCGGGCAGGAGACACCCATCACCCTGCTGAGGACCATCGCGGACGCCGGCGTGGACAACCTGGGTCTGGTTCTCGACGCGGGCAACCTGGTGCTTTACGACAAAGGCAACCCCGTGGACGCGCTCGACGCGCTGGGGAGCTACGTGCGGGCCGTGCACGTCAAGGGCGCCTTCTACCCCACCGATCCACGGTATATCGGCAAGCAGGCACCGGCATACGAACCGAGCAGAGTGGACTGGCCGCGGCTCGTCGCGCGGCTGAAAAAACTGGGATACGGCGGTCCCTTCACCATTGAAGCCAATACCCCGGGAGCCGGGCACGACCGGGAAATCCTGGGCGACAAAGCTTATCTCGAGAAGCTGATCACACAAAACGCTTAAGGAATCCGAAATGACAAAGAGAGATTCAGACCCGCTCACCGCAGGCGGGAAACCGGACAGTGGCTTGACCCGCCGCGATTTCGGCAAGCTGAGCTTTGGCACGCTGGGAGCGATCCTGCCGGGATCACGATTGCTGGCGGCGAATACGGCCGGGCACCCGGCGGAAGAAAGCGCGAATGACGTCTACCTCTCCCCTGCCGGGAGCGACCGGGGCGCCGGAACCCAGGCCCGGCCGTTTGCCACCTTGGAACGCGCTCGCGATCATATCCGCACCCTGAAGCGCTCCGGGAAAATACCGCAACGCGGGATCACGGTGTGGCTGCGCGGCGGCGTCTACCGCCGGACGGAAACCTTCAAGCTGGGAACGGAAGACTCTGGAACTCAGGGCGGGCCAATCACCTACCGTGCCTACCCGCATGAAAAAGTTTCGCTCATCGGCGGCCGGCGTGTCTCCGGTTTCGCGCCGGTTCGCGACGGGGAAATTCTGAAGAGGATTGAGAAACCCTACCGGGACAAAATCCTGCAGCTAGATCTGAAGGCGCTGGGAATCACGGACTACGGCAACCTGATTGCCCACAGTTACGGAAGTCCTATCCGTCCGGCGCCGCTCGAACTGTTCTTCCAGGACCGGCCCATGACCCTGGCGCGCTGGCCGAATGCAGCATGGGCGAAAGTAGGCCCGATTCCCCGCGGAGGCGAGAACGACGACAGTTTCCCTTACGAGGGAGACCGCCCGCAGCGCTGGCGCGGATTGAGCGACGTCTGGCTGCACGGATACTGGCACTGGGATTGGGCGGACACTTACCTGAAAGCGAAAGCGATTGACGAGAAAAATCACCGAATGGAAACCTACCCGATGAACGGCGTGCGGGGAAATGGTTTCAAGTCCGGGCAGCGCTACTATGCCCTGAACATCCTGGAAGAACTGGATGATCCCGGCGAATACTACCTGGACCGGCAGAGCGGCATCCTGTACTTCTGGCCTCCGGAGCCGCTTTCGGCGGGCGAAACCTATGTTTCACTTCTCGATCAGCCGCTAGTGGAAATCAAAGAGGCTTCGCACATCGCCTTGCGCGGCCTCGCGTTCCGGTTCACGCGCGGGTCGGGGATCGAAATCAGCGGAGGATCCAACAACCTGATTACAGGCTGCCTTCTGCGCAATCTCGGAACCTTTGCCGTGAAGATCGAGGGTGGCGCCGCCCACGGCGTGCGCAGCTGCGACATCTCCGAAACGGGCGAAGGCGGCATGCTCATCGAGGGCGGCGACCGGCAAACCCTGAAGCCCGCGGAACACTACGCCATCAACAATCGGATCAGCCATTACAGCCGCTGGACCCGAACCTATCGGCCGGCGGTTCGAGTCGCAGGCGTGGGAAATCGCGTTGCGCACAATCTGATTGACGACGCGCCTCACGCTGCGATTCTGCTGGCGGGCAACAACCATCGGATTGAGTTGAATGAGATCCACCACGTGGCGCTTGAAACGTCGGACGTGGGCGCGATTTACATGGGCCGGGATTACACCCAGCGCGGCAACATCATCCGCTACAACTACATTCACGATCTCCCCGTTGAAACCGAGGTCAACGCCATTTATCTGGACGATTGCTGGAGCGGCACAACCATTTACGGCAACGTCGTGCACACCGCGCACCGCGCCGTCCTGCTGGGCGGCGGGCGCGACAACACGGTGGCCAACAACATCTTTATCGATTGCCATCCGGCGGTCTTTGTCGACGCTCGCGGCTTAGGCTGGGCCCGGTTTTGGTTCGACGGGCGCGATCCTTCGCTGCTCGACCGCTTGAAGGCAATCCCCTACAATAAGCCACCTTATAGCGTGGAATATCCGCAACTGGTCAACCTGTTGCAGGATGAGCCGGCGCTGCCCAAGGGGAATTCGATTGTGCGCAACGTCTGCTACGGAGGACAGTGGCTGCAGCTACTGGACGGCCTGACCAGCAAGGTGGTCAAGATCGAGGACAATTACCTCGGGCCGGACCCCCGGTTTGTGGATTTTGCCCACCAGAACTTTCAGCTCCGCAATGATTCTCCCGCGTATAAACTCGGCTTCAAGCCCATCCCGATGGAAAAGATCGGGCTCTATTCAGATGAGGACCGGACCCTTGCCAAGCCGAGTTCGTCCGGCGCCTGACCTTCCCGACAGAAACTCCTTCAGGGATCAAGGAGTATTGCTCTTGCCCTCGCGGGTGTCGATCTCGATCACACCAAGGCCTTCCGGCTGCAGCAGGGGCGTCGATCCCGACCAAGAGGGACCCTGGCCGGATTCACGATGCACCAGCTTGCCCGACGAGTCGTAATATTTTGTTTCATAAGACTCGGGGTGGGACGTCCAGAGCGCAAGATTGCTCTGCAGCACCACGCGAGCCTGGTGCCGCTGAGTGTTGAGAACAAGGATGAGGAGCTTTCCTTCCAACTGGTAAGCCCGCACAAAGGCCGGCACGGGATTGCTGAGGACGGAATCGCCGATGAAGACCCCCTGAGTGAAAAAGGGCAGGAATTCCTGGCGGAGATGGGCGACTTCTTTGAGCGATGAAGCAAGAGCGGGCACGTCGCTGATTAAGGCCGTCCCGTTCGGCATATCCGGCTTGCTCGGCATCACGTTGAGGAAGAAATTCTCAGCAAAACACTTTTTAACCACCAGCGTTGAACGGTCGACATCGCAGTTCAAACGCGGCGCGTGAATAACGTTCATGACGGGGCCGGCGTCGGAATACTCGCCCCAATTCCAGTTGTAGTCCAGAACGGAACCGTCCCACTCAAAATTGCCGGACTCGCCTGCAAAGGTGGAGTCGGGATCCTTCGACCGCGCGAGCGCCCGGACCTTCTTCCCAAGCCTGATCAGCGCCGGTTCCTGGCCGGGCTTTAACTTGTAAGAGAACAGATCGAACGCTATCGAAGTCGCGCCGCGATTGATCCACTGGGCAAACCCCGCATACGCCTCCTTGTCCCACACCGGGTTGTCATCATCAATCCAGGTCCCATCCAGATCGTGGGCGTAGTAGGGGCGGAATCGGGGTATCAGTTCGGGATGGTAGGTCCAGTCGTTATGTGAAGGTTCAACTCCGTATTTGGCGAGTTGGGAATTGCGGATAATGCGGATGCTATAGAAGGGCGCGACGTTGACCCCCAGCCGGCGGGCTTGCTGGATGGCGTTCAGAAACTGCTGCTGGGTTCCCAGATCTTTCCGGACCGGCACGGGCAAAACAAAAAAGGAGCACCAGAACCATGGGACAAGCTCATGCAGGTCATACTGGCGCGCATCCCGGGCCACGCGGGGAATGTCCGTAAACCGGAAATAAGCTTTGGAAGGGTCGGTTTCAGGCGCCTGGGTCATCCAAATGGACTGGAAACCAAGACCATCCCTGACCTGCGGGGGCAACGGGCGGGGAGGATTGACCTGCCGGACATAGCGCCGGTACACTTCAATCCCTTTCGCCCAGCCTCCCGGGTGAGGCGTCAGCCAGAACTCGCCGCTATCCCACGTCTCGCCCGGCTTGATGGTTTTTCGGTGCTGCCAATCAAGGCGAAGGCTTGAGGGGTCGCTCTCGCTCCGATCGGTCAGGATGTCCGGCCGCACGACAGTTCGCCACTCGCGCTGGAAGATGCTCAGGCCGCCCTTCAGGCTACCGTAATCGATCCACCGCAAGGCATTTTTATCCCCCGCAATATATTGTTGCCATCCGATGTCCGAATAGTACGGCGGGACTCTTTCAGGCGGCTGGTACGGAACCATGAAAGGATGAAGAACTTCCCGCGCCAGGCGCAGCTCAGTCCGTTCGACTCCATCGAACGGCTTCAGGCCCCAGAGATCCGGAAACAGGATCTGCGGGATGGGCGCGCTCGAATGGTTCTCAATGTGGCAGGAGAGGATGACCGATCTTCCGTCGCCGGCGGCGCGAATCGTGACCTGCGCGCTGACTTTCCCGGCCGGAAGCGGCACATTATCGCGGCTTGCGCCAAGGACGTCCCAAGAGATTTTTATTCCGTTGGCTTCCTTTGTTATCCGAGCGGTGGAAAAGCGCGAAGCCAGGCGCAGCGGGCTAAACGCCTTGACCGGGTAGGCCAGATCAAGAAGACCCGCAGACGCCCGCTTCGCTTTCAGGAGCACGCCGGTAGACGGGTAAGCAAGGTACACAATGCTCCCCGTCCGTGCATCCACCCCGACTTGCAATCCATTCAGCTTAAGGTTCACGGTTGCGGGCTGCGCGGCTCGGACGAATCCCGCGGAAAGCAAAGTGCAGCCCGTCGCGATCAAGATTGCCACAAGGCGTTGTTTCATCTTTTCGCCTGCCATCGTACCCTCCTGCGTTGTATTGCCCGGCGTGCGAACCCAGACTGCTCAGGGAGCTTGCATGCCTTTCGGCATTTTTTCGACGCCCGGACAGCCCTCCACTTTGACGCCAAGCACGGGAGCCTGAAGCGCCAGGACGCGCTGGATTTCAAGTTCCCAAACCGGCCATTGATGTCCGCCGGGCACTTCACAATACCGGTAAGGAATTTTCAATTGGGCCAGCAGGTGCGCAAAGGCGCGATTATCTCCCAGCATCACCCGGCTGTCGCCTTCTCCGATTGAAAAGTAGAGCTGCGGCATCTGGGCACGCGGAACCTTTTTGATCAGCTTGAAAGGGTCCACAGCCGAGCGGGCCGGATTGTCGAGAGGACCGAAAGCCTCGCGCAACGTGGCATCCTTCATTTTCACGGGATCCCATTCCGCGCAACGCAGCGTGCCGCTCAGGCTGGCCACTGCGGAAAACAGATTTGCATGCTTTAGGCCCAGCATCATGGCGCCATAGCCGCCCATGGAATCCCCGGCGATAGCTCGTCCCCCGCGCGAGGCGATGGTGCGGTAGTGGCTGTCAACATAGGGAATCACATCCTTGATCATGTAATCTTCCCAGCGCATGGAAGGATGGGCGTAGCTGTTCACATACCAGGAAGTGGCTCCGTACTCGGGCATAAAGATGATCTCTTCATACTTCTGCGCGTACTGGACAATGTGCGACTTCGCGACCCAGGCCGTGTAATTGCCACTGTAACCGTCCACCAGATAAAGCACCGGGAACCGCCGATTCGAGGAGGCGTAATCCCGCGGAAGGATCACATTGGCGTTGACCTTGATTCCACCGAGATGCGGGGCCACGAACGTCACGGTTTGATAGCCGCTGGCTTGTATAAAAGGGGCGGACGCCAGGATGCCCGCCATCAACAGGAATGCACTTAGCTTAAGTCTTATCATATTCACCTTTTTCTCGATTCTTGCCGCGCTCCGGCGGCGGAGTCTCCCGGCCGGCTACTTTCCGGCAGAGTCTGCGAGCGTAACACTTTTGGGATTTGCTCCGGTTCCACCATCACCCGGACCGACTTCAACGGCCTGAACGCTGGCGTCGCGCTGGCAACCGCCAATCTTCAAGCCCACAAAGCGAATGGCGATGACGCCGTTCTTGGGGTGGATGTTGTTGAACACAAGGTCCACACCGCGATTAACGCCTCCCGCCGTTGCAAAGACATCGAACCCATCAACCACTTTCTCGCCGTTAATGTAAATCGTGATCCCTCGCTCGTCCGCGGCGTTGTATTGTGTTTCGGCGAATTTCAGGCGCGCGTGATAGGTTCCCGGGCCCACCGTTACGTTGACGGTAAAGTCAGGCCCATGCACACCATAACGGTAAAGGCGGGGATCAAGGTGGTTCGCAGAGCCGCCGACTTCCGAACCCAGGTCTTTGTCATTCGGGCCATGGATAAAGACCGCCTGCTGCATGGTCCACCAGGTCTTCGCCACGGAGTCGGTCAAGGCTCCAGTTCTTGCGATGAATTCCGTCGCGGGACGCCACGCGTTGCCTTGCCAGTCGATAAAGTTGCCGCGCCCGGTGTAACCAAAAATCATCCGTTGCATCCCGGTCGGCCCGCCGCCTGAGCCGAATCCGCTGTCGCCGGTGGCAGCGGAAAATTCGAGGCCGTCCACATAGATATGGTCGCCCGCCGACAAGGGATTGTGTTCACCCTCGACGACGATTTTCAACGTATGCAGGGCGTTCGGCAGCCCGTTCGTGTAATAAAGAATTTGCCGGCGCAGGGGAGTTGGACCGTAGCAATCGATTGGAACCAATTGCTTGACCCCGTCAAGGAAAACCTCCGCTCGGCCACCGGCTCTACTGACCGCACCCACCAGCCGAACTTGATTCCCCGTAAAGGTGTAGCTGGCGCTTGCGCCGGCCTCGGCCGCCACGTGCAAACTTGCTCCAAAATCCTTCGGGTCCCGAGCAATCCGCCATTTGCCCTCAAAAGTCATTTGCCGGTCGTCTACGGCGCGTTGTGGGTCAGGCCCGCGCACAACAACCTGCGTTGCGCCGTCGTGGCGAATTGTCACGATCGAGTCGCCGCCCGCCAGCCGCCGTACCGCGTAACCGTTGGCATCAAGGTCTGAGCGCTGGAAGAGCTCCTTGCCATCGGCTGTTACAGAAGCGGGAACAAAAGCCAGACGAAGGACGTCAGTGGCGGAACTTGGGGCGTCAAACGTGCTATACGCGATCACTCCCTTGTCATACGTCACATGTTTCACCACTCTCGAAGTTCGCATGATGTGATTCTCTCGGTTCGCCCCCATAATGCCTGGCAACCACGCCATGGTTTTGAGCACATAGACCAGCGCCATGGGTTGCGCGATCTTGAACCAATCGCCATCCACGGGAGTTCCGCCGTCAATGCCGTCCTTGGCCTGGCCGTTCGGCAAAGCGTCATAGGTTACAAGCATCTGGGAACGCCGGGCAATCTCCTTGCCCCACTCGCTCTGCGCTTCCACGCCGTACTGCGCAAAGGTGCTGGCCAACACCATGGGACTGTATGATAGCGAGAGTCCGCAACACCCCGAGGACTCAGGATAAGCCCACGCCCCGCTGTAAGTGTCGCTCTTCGAACCAGGGTTCACACTGGTGTGGTTCAAATACAAACCGATGATGTTCCGCGCGTCATTTTTCCAGTTCGGGAAGACGTCCTGATGGTTCATCATGTACTCGGCGTCGGCATCAGTCGGAAACAGCGACTGGACAGGATCTTCCCAGTCCCAGAAATTGCGTCCCCACGTGTCGTTAAGGGTCCAGTCTGGCAGCAACACATCGCGGAAATATCTTCTGCCGGCGTTTCGCGCTGCAACGATGCTGTTTTGGGGGCCTGTGTAGCCAGTCCTGATCAGCTCATCAAAGAATTCCAGGATATAAACGACGCCCCCCGTCTGGATGCCATTCATGCCTCTGCCATCGGCGTTGTTGGCGTAACGCCCCCAGGGAGATGCTCCTGGCTCGTGCCGGCGGTTCGCGGCCAGCAAGTCCACCCAGTGCTTTGCGGCGCTGTACCAGCGAACATTGCCCGTCATCTCGTAGGCCCGCACCAACTGCAAACCGACTTCCGCCACGATATCCAGTTGAATCTTTCCATTGCCGTCTTTGAGATCATCACTCGGCCCCAGCCGGCAGTCGCCATACTGGACGCCCATCGTGGGCACGCTGATCAGCATGTTGGGCCAGCCGTGACTCGCGGGAGTTTCGCAATGATTGACAAGGTAATTGGCCGTAGCGGTGATGATGCCGAAGGCTGCGGGATCGCCCGTATAACGGTAATAGTCGATCATGCCGTCCAAAATGTAAGCCGCGCGCTGTCCCAAGTCGCCGTCGGCCCAGTCATTCATGGGACGAACGGTGATTTTCCCGTCCGAATCGATATGCCATTTCCCGTCGTAAACGTAGTCCGGCGCGGGAGAAACGGCCCGGTCCTTCCCATCCCAGGGATAGCGCTTCATCGTTTCCGCCGCGACGCGCACTCGGAAATCCAACTGCCCGTCCTGTCCCTTGTACCACGGCGCGATAACACCGTACTGGTCTTCCACGGCCCGGTGCGCAAAGTACCGCTTCTGAGTTGTCGCGGCAAAAACCTGCCCGGCAATGCAAAACGCAACCACCAATCCTATTAGACTTATCGTCGATCGTTGATTCACTTTGGACCTCACCATTTCTTAACCATACAAGACTCTCTCCGCTAGCCCTTCTGCCGCGTCCTTCTTCTTGCCCATAGTACGATCAGCGGGTAATAACGTCACGTTTTTGCGCTGTGGGTCTCTGCAATCGGCCGATCATGCCGGATATTCTTCGCGCATAGGCACGGAGGATTAGTCAATGGTTTCCGTTCGGAGCGGCGGCTCCTTGCTTTGTATCATCACGTCAAAATTCAAGCGTCCAATCAATTGGCCGCTGGGCGTTTCCACGTCCACGCGCCAGCGGCCGGCAGTGATTGCAGACACTTCGGAAAACGTCCGATAGCCGCCGTCACTCCCGCCCACCACAGAAAGCGGAATCCGGCCGCGCGTGATCCACTCGCCCTTCGCACGGTCGTAATATTGCCATTCGTGAACAATCTTCGTGTTCAGCGCGGTCGGGCAGAAAACCGCGGTATAGGCCCAGAGAGGGTCGCCCGGCGTGATGTGGACAGTCTGGGCTAAGGCAAAAAAGCGCGCGACGAAATCAACGGAAGCCAGTCCTGTTGTCGTTTTATATTCGCTGGTCACCGTGTAATTGCCGGGGCCGTTCACGACGAGCGAGTGGTACGCGCCGGCTTGCTTTAAAGACAAGGGAAGCGGCGGTATGAGGTTGAGGAAGTAGAGCCCGTTCACGACGATAAGGATGCCTGCGATAGAGGCGAACACGGCCCATCCGCTCCGCCCTGCGAACCGACTTCGGGAGAAGACCGCCAGGATCAAAAGGAGGAAGACGATCGCAGCCACGCTGACCGCCCCGCTAATCAAAAACACCCGCGTGCTGATCTTGTGCAGAAGGATGGGCATGAAATAGATGGCAAAAGCATAGAACGCAAGAAATAAGAGGGCAATCTGGAATGAAAGGCGCGCGTAGCGGCGTTTCAGGGATTCGTTCGCAATAAAAGCGATTGCCAGGATCAAAAGAAACGGCCAGCTTGCCGCAATGGTGCTGCTTCGGAAGTAGAAGACGAGATAAACGGAAAGCAGTCCGCCAAAGAAGAACTGTAGGACGTTGACAAGCCAGAAGTGAAGTTTGAGCGGGTCCGCTTCCGGCCCCGCTCCCTTTGCTCCCGGCGTATGGTTCAGCAGGTTGATCCAGACCACGCAGACGGTCACGACCACAAGGTGGGCGGCGACCCAGAAACTGTCCCAAAAGACGTCCACGCGCCGCAGGGTGAGGGCGTCAAACACAAACCCGCCGATGAGCGAGAAGGAAGAAATCGGCCGCTCAAAATGCGCGTACCAACTCCGCGTAAGCGCCAAGACCGATTTTTTCTCCGTAGCCATAAAGAGTTGAGCTTAAGAAAGCTCATTGTAAAAGAGACCTGCCAAAATGTTAATGCCGATCTTGGACTCCATTTAAAGGCAGGGCGCGGCAAAGACGATCGTTCGTGCCGCGAGGAAGCGTTCAGGCCAAGCCCGCGGCCATGACTCCTCGGAGGTGCTTAAGCCAATTCAATTTGCATCGAGAGGTTCATGGCGGGCGTGACTTCTTCGAAGACAGCCATCATGGATTCGACGAGGTCGAGGCCGGTGGAACCTCGCACCTCCGTTTCATCCATCGCGTAAAAAAGCTGGAAGCCGGCCCAGCCGGCGGCGGGAGCTTTTTGAAGCTGCCGCTTGATGGCCGAAACACCCTGAAAGTTGGATTTCGAAAAATAGACGGGCTCGGCCTCCCAGCTTCCCGCGCGGATTCTGAATCCTTCGCGCATCACGAGCCGCTTCAGCTCTTTTTCCATTGCGCTTCCGGGTTGGAGCGCCCCGACAAGCCGGTGCCAGTCCCAATCCCGGGCAAGCTTGCAAGCCGGAAAGTCGCGCGAAGCCCGCACGTAACCGCGCTCGACCTGCATGCCACAGGTGAAAAGCTTTTCGTCGGTGTCAACGGAGAGGAAAAATTTGGAGCAGCCGAAACTGACGTTGTGGGAAATGGGTTTGGCCTCGCGGTTCGCGCGGGGCAAATATCCAATCCACTGCCAGTAGACGCCGCGGCCCCAGCGCTCCGTGACAAACGGCTGCCGGTAGCGCGACTCGAGGCCCAGTTTCAAAATCCGAGTGATGCGCTCGTGATCTTCGAGATTGCCGACGTGAATGCCTCGCCGGAAATCCAGAAACTCCGGCCGGAACCCGATCGCAACAGCGGGAATCGGCAAATTCGGTTCCTGAAGATGGCGTTTTTGCCGCATTGGGAATCCGCCCTAATTCTACCAGCAAGCGAGCAATCCTAGCGCGTTTTCAGGTTGTGGCAAGCGGTGACTGCCGTGGGAGGAGAAACGCTTGCAGCGGAGCCGGACGGGCAAGGGACCGTTTGTGGAGTTCAGTTGGGGTTGCCGGCTAATGCACGAGCGCCAGGGCCTGCGCTCCGGCCCCGGCGTGTGTTCCAATGGCAGCAAGACGCAGCGCCGTCGCCCACCGGGGATGGCCGTGGTCTTTCAGCTTGTTGGCAAAGTAGTTGGCCGCGTAGGCGCTGGCGCCAAGCGCCACAAAGACACTTGGATTACGGGCGAACGGGCGCACCATGGGATTCGCCTCGTAGCACCCGTTGCTGCAATGATGGAGCGCATAGTATGTGGTGGCGGCGTCAAATTCCGCGGCCAGGTAGACGGCGGTTGAGAGTTTCACTACCCGGCGCGGTCTTTTCACCGCAAAGGCTTGCACGGCAAGTGCCAGACACACCACCGCACATGCCAAACATCGAAGTTTAACCATAGCAGCCTCGCGCGCTTCAAAAATAGATAAGAGCCGGACCCGGCTCGTCTCCCGCTTTTGCCGCCGTCAGCAGATGTATCCTTCAACCAGTGGAATCTGGCGCAGGGGGAAACTCTGAAGGAGATCTTCAACAACAACCAAAATGCGATCCTCTCCTTCGATCGGCGGAATTCGGGTCATGGTGATGGAAACCGACTGACGCCCGGGAAGCGAAGTCAGGCAGCAACTCGTCGCGATATAAGGGCGATTCAGCAAAGCTTTTGCCTGGTTTTCCAGACCGGCAGCGGGCAGCACATCTTCGAGCCTCCACCCCAAAACATCTTTCTGGCTCTGGATCGCGGCGTCGAGGAACGTGTGGTTCACAAAACGAATCCGCATGTCTCGAGAAACAACCAGAAGACCCGCCGGCGTTTTATCCGCCGCCTCCGCAGCTTTCTCGACCAGGTCGAGGCCCGCCGCGCGGCGGAGCACTTCCCGCTCTGGCCGTCTTGCTCGTATTCGCCTGTTTAGAAACTGGGCCGCAGTAACCGGCAGCCCGCACGTTATAACCATCAGGGCCCACACGACTTCAAGATTGGAGCTTGACGTCAGGTAATAAGAGATCAGCGCCCCCGCGCCCACCGCCAGGAAAACGAACGCCAAGGCTGGAAGTCGGGAATGGGCTGGGTTGCGACGCCGGCGTGAGGCTGAAAATCCGGCGCCAGCTGGCTGCAGGAAAGGCTTTCGAATCTCGCTAAGCGCAGGCATCTTTCTCCTCTCAACACATCCGTGATGGAATAGGGTTTCCTGCTTCCAACTTTTCTATCGGCACCCGTTGCCCCAAACATGAGGCGCGGATTCGCAGCCGGTCCAATGCGGCAACTGCTATCAGGTCCGAGGCGGGAGCAAAGCATGCCTGCCTTCGTCAGGACGGTCCGGTGTGTTAAGCTTGGGCGGAGCGGCGGGGTGGATTTCCATTCACGGCTTTTTAAGTTCCACGCTAAGAAATCTGATCCGAACGGGTACTGCCTGGACTCGGTCGGGTCTTGACGGGACGTTCTTTTGAGTTTGCTGGACCCGCCACAGGCTCTAGACATCCTGTTCCTTTCACCACGCAAGCCAACCGCATTCGAGGAGGCCCGTCTTGGCAAAAGAAGGCGAATCCAAGCTACTGCTCGACAGCGCGCTGATGGGAGTGGTGGGGGGCTTTTCCGCCGTGCTTTTTGCCTGGATGCTGCGGATTTCAGACAAATTCTTTCTTGGCTGGGTGGCCGGCTACCAAGCGCCCAAACTGCCCGGCGAAGGAGGAACGCTGGTGCAGGTGATTGGGCCGCACGGGCTTTGGCTGGTAGTGCCCGTGGTGGTGGCGGGCGGCTTGATTTCCGGATTCCTGGTTTATACCTGGGCGCCGGAGGCGGAAGGCCACGGCACCGACACGGCGGTCAAAGCCTTTCATCGCGCGGGCGGGTTCATCCGGGCACGCGTGGCTCCCTTGAAGATGATTGCCTCGGCCATCACGATCGGCTCCGGCGGGTCAGCGGGACGGGAAGGCCCGACGGCGTTGATTGGCGCGGGATTCGGGTCGGTTTATGCCACCTTGCGGCATCGTTCCGAAGAAGAGCGGCGCCTGCTGGTCATCATCGGAATGGGTGCGGCGCTTTCCGCCATTTTTCGCTCTCCCATCGGCACGGCGCTATTCGCGATTGAGGTCCTATACGGCAGCCTGGAATTTGAGGGAGGCGCGCTGCTTTATGCCCTGATTGCTTCCATCGTAGCCTACTCCATCAACGGCGCTTTCGTGGGATGGAAGCCTCTCTTCGCGATCCCGGAATCTTTGCCTACGCCCGGCCCGCCGGATTACGTCTGGTACGGCGCTTTGGGAGTGGCCAGCGGACTGATCGCGACGCTTCTTCCTTTCGTTTTTTACGAACTCCGCGACGGTTTTCGTTTCCTGCCGATTTCCAACCGGCTCAAGCCCGCGCTCGGGGCTTTGGGAGTGGGACTGCTCGCCCTCGCGCTGCCGCAGGTTCTCGGCGGAGGTTACGGCTGGATTCAAGAAGCCATCAACGGCCATCTGGCTCTGAAGCTCCTCGTCATCCTGACCTTTGCAAAAATTCTGGCGTTCGCGCTCACGGTGGCCTCGGGAGGCTCGGGCGGCGTCTTTGCGCCCAACCTCTACGTGGGCGCCATGCTCGGCGGGCTCTTCGCCCTGATTTTTCACCAGCCTTCGCCGGATTTCGCCGTGGTGGGAATGGCTGCAGTGTTCGGGGGCGCGGCACGAGTTCCCATCGCCACCCTCGTCATGGTAATGGAAATGACAGGAGGTTACCGGCTGCTGGGCGTGGCCAGCCTTGCCGTGCTGGTCAGCTACGTGGTCCAAACGCGGCTTTCATCCTTCTTGAAATTGAAGTACCACAGCATGTATGAGGCCCAGGTTCCCACCCGCGCCGACTCTCCTGCTCATTATGTCGAATACCTTCGGGTCGGGTTAAACCTTCTCGGCAAGCGCAAGATTCCAGCCTCCGCGCAAGTCGGCCATCTGAACTTCATGTCGCTGCTCCGCGCCGGCATTCCTGTGGAACTCCCCGGCGGCAAGCAGATCATGGCTTGCAGGCTGGGGAAGGATAGCAGTTATATCGGCAAGCCCATCGAGCTATGCACCGGTGAAGCTGGAGAGGACAACGTGGAAATCGTTGTGGTGATGCGCGATCAGGATATTCTTTTGCCAAATCCCGATTCGCTTTTTAAGCCGGGCGATCGGATGCTGGCCATCGTGACTCCGCGCGGCCGAACGTGGCTGAAAGAGCATTTCGTTCCGGTGAAACCTGAAGAGGAATCCAGGGAAAAAGGCTAAAGGCCCGAGGTCCTGCTGGAATGCGATCGACCATTTCCCTGCCAGTAAACTCCGGTTCACCGGCGGGTGAAAAACGCTTATAAAATCGCATGAAGTTTGAGCCGGGGTTGTTACCTGATTTTATAAAGGTGTAAAGTATAGGGTTCGAGCTTTTATGCGCGGGGCGGACTCTTGCTGCAAGATGCGGAGTCAGGCTGGCACGGGGGCGGGTTTGGCTCCAGGCAAGACATCCGCCGGCATCTCAAACGCCGCAACCGACTTGATACGATGGTGGGGTGAAAATAAGTAGCATGATTCCAGAGGGTGATCGCCTATGCCCGCGATGCGGACAACTGGTTCCTGCCGGGCACACGGAGTGTCCGGTCTGCACGGCGCCGCAGGGTTTTCTATGGAGACTTGAACGGGAAACCCTGGTGGTGGTCAGCCTCGTGCTGCTGGCGGTGTTCTTCGCAATTACAGGGTTTGTCAACAACAGGTATCACGCCACGCAAGCCGCACTGGGCGGCCATTGGTACGCAAGGGGCGTCGAGGCCCTCAAAGCCAATCAGCCTCTAAAGGCTGTGGATGCCTTTCACACCGCCTTAGTCTATTCCCGCGATAACAGTACATACGAGTTGCAGCTTGCGGAAGCTCTTGTCGAGTCCGACCGATTGAACGAGGCTGAGGTTTACCTCCGCACGCTCTGGGTGCGCGAACCCGGAAACGGAACCGTCAATCTGGAATTGGCGCGACTGGCCGCCCGCAGCTCCGACCTGCCTAACGCTATCCGCTATTACCACAACGCCGTTTACGGTGTCTGGGACAGCGATCCCATTGTCCATCGGCGCGAAACTCGAATGGAGCTCTGCGAATTCCTTCTGGCCAAGCGAGAGCGAACCCAGGCGGAGTCTGAACTCATTGCGCTCGGGGCCAATCTGCCGCCCGATGCCACGCTTCACGCCAAGGTCGGCAGTATGTTTCTTCAGGTGCAGGATTATCCCCGTGCGCTTCAGCAATTCCAGCAAGCGTTGAAGCTTAAACCCAAAGTCAAAGGCGCGTGGGCCGGCGCGGGAGAGGCTGCCTATCAGGCTGGCGACTATGCGGAAGCTTACCTTTACCTCGAAAAAGCGGTCGCCGAGAGCTCGTCGGATTTACAGGCCGCCCAGCAGTTGGAAATGTGCAAGCTTATTTTATCCCTCGATCCGTTTGGACGCCGGCTCTCCCAAACCGAGCGCAGCCAGCGAACCATAGCCGCCTTTAGCCAGGCGCTGTCGCGCGTGAAGCAATGCACGCAAAGCCTGGGCGTGAATCTCCAGGCTAAACAGCCCAGTACGCCAATCGAGGATGTCTATGCAAAAGCGAAAAAGATGGAACCCGAAGTGAATAAAAAAAGTCTGCGGCGCAATCCGGACCTGATCTCGACCGTAATGGACTTGGTCTTCCAGATGGAAGAGCAAGCCGAGAAGTCTTGCGGAGTTCCCCCGGATCCCGACCGTGCTTTGCTGATGATTGCACGAACACGAGGAGCTACTGAAAGGTGACAGACCCGGCATCCACGAACACTGAAAACACCCCGCCTCCCGCCTCAAATCCCCAAGAGGGCTGGGCCGCTTTTCTGCCACGGCTCAAGAAAATAAGGCCGCCGCGCCTTTTCCTCCACGAAGAAGGTCTTTTTCTTCTGCTGGCCGTCATCATCGGACTTTTTTCTGGATTGGCCGTTGTCTGTTTCCAGATTGCGATCGATTGGACTCGCATCAGGCTTCTCGGGTCCGCTTTAGGTCCCTCGCCCCTCCGACTCCTTCTCGTTCCAGCGCTCGCGGGGCTGGGCGTTGCGATCCTGGTGCTCCACGTGTTCCCACGGGTCCGAGGCAGCGGGGTCAACCAGACAAAGGCCGCCGTCTACATTTACGACGGCTATATTCCTTTCAGTACGGTCATCGGAAAATTCCTGACCTGCGCCCTGGCCATCGGTTCCGGCCAATCCCTTGGCCCGGAAGATCCCTCGCTGCAAATGGGAGCGGGGATTGCTTCCGCCCTTGGCCGGCGGCTCCATCTTTCGCGAGAGAAGGTGCGGCTGATTGCGCCGGTGGGAGCAGCCGCGGGCTTGGCAGCGGCCTTCAACGCTCCCATTTCCGCCGTCCTTTTCGTCATCGAAGAGGTTATCGGGAAGTGGACCGCCGGAGTCTTGGGCGCGATTGTCCTTTCCGCCGTCTCAAGCGTCATGGTTCTGCGCGTGTTTTTGGGTGAGCAACCTCTTTTCCGTGTTCCGCCTTACCACTTGGCGCATCCGGCGGAATTGATCGCCTATGCCTTCCTGGGAGTTATTGGCGGGATCGCTTCGCTGATGTTTGCGAAGCTGGTATGTTATCTTCGGCCGCGGCTGAAAGCCTTGCCGCGATGGACACATTACCTGCAACCTGCGGCCGCGGGCCTGATGATCGGCATCATCGGAATTTGGCTGCCGCAGGTAATGGGCGCAGGCTATGACTTTATCGACCAGGCGCTCCATGACCAGTTCACGTGGAAGCTGCTGATCTTTCTTGCTCTCTTTAAAATTGTCGCCACCAGTGTATCCTTCTCCAGCGGAACGCCCGGCGGCATGTTTGCCCCTACGCTGTTTATCGGAGCCATGATCGGCGGCGCCGTAGGCGGGGTCGAGCACATCCTCTTCCCTCATTTAGGCGGCACAGTGGGAGGATTCGCACTGGTGGGCATGGGAGTGCTCTTTGCGGGCTTCCTGCGAGTTCCGATGACGTCCGTTTTCATGGTGTTGGAGGTCAGCAGCAACTATTCCATTATCTTGCCGGTGATGATTGCAAACACCATCGCCTATCTTATTTGTCTCAAGTACCAGCCCGTTCCGATCTTCGACATGCTTTCCCGCCAGGACGGCACCGACCTGCCTTCCATGGAAGAGGAGCGAGAGAGCGAAACCCTGCAGGTGGAAGATGCCATGCGGCCGCCGGCAGAAGTGGTCTTACGCGCTGAGGAACCCGTCACCGAAGCAATCCGCAAGACCAGCGGGTCACCCCACGAGTTCTTTCTGGTCAGCCATCGGAGCGGAGATTGGACCGGCGTAACCAAGGAAGCTTTGCGAGGGCTCGCCAAGGAAGGAAAAGGAGACTCGCCCCTTGCGCGAGTACTGCCCAGCAAACTGCTGCCCTGGCTTCATCCGGATCAGCCGCTCGATGTCGCCTTGCGCCAGATCGGCGATTGGCCTCTGATCCCGGTGATCCACCGAGCGGACTTCAACAATCTCCAGGGAGTCATCGCCCTATCGGACATTCTGGCCGCTTACGGGGCAGTCACAGACAAGGCTTATCGGAGCAAGGTAAGCCTTCAACCTTCGGGCCAGCAAGCCGCCCTCGGCAGCGAATAACAGCCGCTAGCCATCGGCAAAACAACCGTGAGCCCCGCTTGGCCGCTTGACCAAACAGGTCGAGCGGCCATCAAGACGTCTTCAAGACCCTCATCGAGAACGGTCTCCCCTTGTGGGTGGTGGCCGCTTCTAGACGTGCTCTGGAATATAAAAGGGCCTGCGGTAGCCGCGGTCGGCGTCGCGGAGCAGCCGGTTGGCCTCATCATCGTTGACCACCTGCTGAGTTTCCGGATCGAATTGCAGCGTCCGTCCCAGCCGGTAGGAAGCGTTGGCCAAGTGGAGCAGGGTGCAGGAGATCTGCCCTTCTTCAATGGGAGCGTGCAGGTCTTCCTTCTTCCTGCTGCGGACGCAATCGATAAAGTTCTGGAAGTGGTGCTCCCCGCCTTTGCCGCTCGGGCCGGGTTCCTGATCCTTGCCGAGCCAGGTCTTATAGGCCTCATAGCCGTTGATGGCCATGTATCCCTTCGAACCGTAAACGATGTTGCCAATGGCGTTGTGCGAGGAACTCGGGGCGTGCGGCCCACGGCGCTTGGAAGGCTTCGCCGCTGCGGATTGCTGGAGTCCCGCCGGAGGAAGGTGCAACCCGCCAAAAGCCGCCGTTCCGATCTCCGCCTCAGGGTTGGTGATCCAGCCGCGAACCTCGAACTCGATCATCTGGCGCTCGCCGTTTGGCAGATCATACTCCCAGGCGCAGTTGAGCGTATTCGGAGTCTGCTGGTCGTCTTTGAAGAGGAAGTGTCCGCCGATGGCTGAAACTCTGTTCGGATACGTAACGCCCAGCGCCCAGCGGGCCACGTCCAGCTCATGAATGCCCTGGTTGCCCAAGTCCCCGTTTCCGAAATCCCACATCCAGTGCCAGTTGTAGTGGAAACGGTTGCGGGTGAAAGGCTCAAGCGGAGCTGGTCCGGTCCACAGGTCGTAGTGTACTCCCGGCGGCACGGGGCCGTTCGGCGTGTGGCCGATAGTCGGCCGCCATTTGAAGCACAAGCCCCGCGAGAGGTAGAGGTCTCCGAGCAGGCCGTCGCGCAGGTGCTGGATGGCCTCGCGCACCCCCGTGCTCGAACGGCTTTGAGTTCCGTGCTCAACGATGCGATTGTAGCGGTTGGACGCCTCAACAAGCTGCTTCCCTTCCCACCAGTTATGCGAACAAGGCTTCTCGCAGTAAACATCCTTGCCCGCCTCGCAGGCCCAGATCCCGATCAAGGAGTGCCAATGGTTGGGCGTCGCAATGGTGACGGCATCGATCGATTTGTCTTCGAGCAACTGCCGAACATCCACATAATACTTGGGCTTGGGAAGCCCCAGTCTTTCCATATCCGCCATGCGCCGGCGCGCTACGTTCTCATCCACGTCACAGATCGCCGCCACCTCGACGTTCGGCAGCTTTGAGAAACCCTCGATATGGTTGAAGCCGCGGCCCCGAACGCCACACACCGCCAAGCGCACCCGCTCATTGGCGCCTAATGCTCTGCCGGTGGCGCCTACCAGGCCGAGTCCGCTCATTGCCATCAAGCCGGCGCCGGTCTTGGCCCCTGACTTCAGAAACGCTCGACGACTTACCTCAGAATCGTTGCTCATCATGCCTCCTTCGTATTTAAAACGGTCACGCGATCCGCCTAAATATACCACAGCGATCAGGGCATGCTTTTGTCCGCCTCATCTTTTTTTCAAGGGATTCATCACGGCTGAAATCACTGCCGCACAGGTTAGTGATACTTCTCACATACCCTGTTGCAAACCCCATTTGGGGCTTTCCCCTTGATTCCTATCCCCGCCGCTTGTAATCTGGAAGGTTACAAGATCAACATCGTGGAGGATAAAATAGCATGGCAACAACTGAAAGTCTTTCCCGCGCGGGGCATGCGCCTCAAGGCGCTCAGATGACCGAGCGCGTGCGGGAAATCCTGAGCTGGTATGAAAGTGATAATCCGGGGAGCAAAACAAACATCGCGCGCCTGTTGAACACCGGACGTTTGGCGGGCACGGGCAAGCTGGTCATCCTGCCCGTTGATCAGGGCTTCGAGCACGGCCCGGCGCGCAGCTTTGCGGTCAATCCCCCGGCCTACGATCCCAATTACCATTTCGAATTGGCGCTCGAAGCGGGATGCAACGCCTATGCGGCGCCGCTCGGGTTCCTGGAGGCAGCCGCAGGCCGTCATGCGGGAGAAATTCCCCTCATTCTGAAGCTGAACAACCACGACGTTCTGCACGGCGAGGCCGATCCTCTTTCCGCCGTGACGGGAAGCGTCCGCGATGCGCTGAGGCTTGGCTGCGTGGCCATCGGCTTCACCATTTATCCGGGCTCCTCCCATTCGCGAACCATGTATGAACAACTCCGCGGGCTTGCCGAAGAGGCCAAGAGTCACGGCCTGGCCGTGGTCGTTTGGTCCTACCCCCGAGGTTCAGACCTGAGCAAGTCCGGCGAACTCGCCATCGACGTCATTGCTTACGCGGCGCAGATTGCCGCCCAGCTCGGCGCCCACATCATCAAGGTTAAACTGCCCAGCGAGAACATCGAGCAAGACGCCGCCCGGAAAGTTTACGAAGCCGCGAAAGTGCCGATCAGCACCCTCAAGGATCGCGTTCATCACGTCATCCAGAGCTCCTTCAACGGGCGGCGGATCGTCATCTTCTCCGGCGGCGCAAAGGCGGCGGACGAAAACGTGTTCGACGAAGCCCGCGCCATCCGCGACGGAGGCGGCTTCGGTTCGATTATCGGGAGGAACTCTTTCCAGCGCTCCAAGCCTGAAGCTATCAAGTTTCTGCGCACGATCATGGACATCTATGCGGGAGAGATCAAGTAGCCTTGCCGTTCAAAAATAGCTGAAGGACTGCGCAAACCGCAGATCCCATAAAAAGCAGAAAGGGCGGGACCCCAGTCCCGCCCTTTTTTATTGGGAACGACAACGCACTTCGCAAAGGCGCTGATCTTAATTGCCGAGTCTCTGGCCGCCGTGCGGAGAGTATTGGGTCAGCGCCGCGTCGAGCGCCCGGGCCGCAGCCGGAACGCCTCCCGCTCCCTTTAAGCAAATCTCCTGCGGCGTCAGTTTTCTCCCGTAGAGCCGCTCATTGGCGTCGCCGTCCTGCTTAAGCACGGCGCCTTTGAGCGAGATCCCGGCAAACAGCCCGCGCGACCTTGAATAGGTGAGAATTTCTGCGTGCATTTGCAGGTCTGTGGCCGCTGAAGACGTGCGGCCCACCGGGCCTCCGGCGACTGAGGCGTCCGCGCCGAGCGTGCTCTTGCTTTGCATCAGCTTTTCCGCGCCGTGCGCGTTCATAATGACCATCACGATGTCCGTCGCGGAAACTCCAATCTGGAATCCGATGCTCCCGCCGCCCATCGTAAACATGGAAGGACCGCTCCAAGGCCCGTCGCCATTGCGGCGGCAAACCAGCGCGCCTTTGCCTGCGCTTCCTCCGAACCCGAAAGCCGCCTTCTTATAGGAAGGAATCACGGCCACGCAGACCGCCTTGTCCAATAAATCGCGCGGAACGCTCTGCTCGGGTGTTTTCATAATCTCATTGATAATCTCCGCCGCCCGGTGCAACCGCTGAACTTCACCACCCTCGGCCGCGAACGCGGCGCCGCAAAAAGAAATTGCCAGGATCCCCGCCAGTAAATATCGCATACTGCCTTCCTTTCTCCGGGCTCGTTTGAATTTCGGGAGCCACGCGTTTCAGGTTTTCGGCTAACGGTTTCCCCTTAAGAATTGTGCCACAACAGCTCCCAATGTTGGAGTTAGAAATGCTCGGCCGAAAAACAGTCCGTGGCCGGGGCGGCGACGGGTCAAACCTGTGAATAGGGTGCCGGAACGAGCAGAGAGTTTGTAATGTTGGAAACAATATGCTCGTCGGTATATTCCGGCATCGAGCTGAGTTTTTTCCACTCAGGATCGGCGCCGAAAGCGGCCCAGTGTTTGTTTCGCTCATCGACGCTGGCCGCGGCCAGCATGTATGTGAGATTCGGCCAGCGCGGACCAATCAGCTTTTCCCCGAAGAAGACAGGATGAAAGCCCGCGCGCCGGAAAATATCCACTTCGCCGCTGCCGAACATTTTAATCTTTGTCAGGTTTGCTTTCTTCGTGGCGCTTTCGTAAGTGCGAAGCTCAAAGACGCGGGGGCCGCTTGCCGGCGGCGTGATCCGCGGATAAAACGGGAAAGCCGCCATGAACTGGCTCTCCACCCGCACAAAGGCGGGATTCGACGCCGGAGCGTTCAGGAAGTCCGCCCCGCGCTCGAGATATTGCGGGTCCGCGCGCACCCGTTCCCACCCCGTCAGCACGGATTCCGCTGAAGGGTGAGGAATCAGCACGAAAATCGATGGGCTGTCCGGCCCGACCATCACGTTGAACACGCCCACGGGTTTGATGCCGATTCGATTGAGCGCCGGAATCGCCGCCTCCCGCAAGTAATCGTGCGTCAGGGTCACGCCGGGGCCGCGGTGAAGCAGATAATACCGCAATTCATAAAACTCACGGGCAGCCATTCGATTCCTCCCGCCGGATGATTCCGCTCGCGCCAGCCCGGCTGAAGCCGACGCTGCCAGCGAAGTTGCCAGAAAGTCCCGCCTCTTCATTCGTAACCTCCATCATTACCCGGATTTCACCCTAGGTCCATTTCTCCGGTCCCGTTATTGTATGGCATTTCGTCAAGCAAGGTACATAGATCGCATCGCGCAAGTTTTGACGCAGTCCGTGACCTGAGGGAATATAAGAGGAGGAGTTCGCGATGAAAAGTCTTCGACTTCAAGCATTGACCGCTGCGACATTCCTGCTGCTGGCGCTTCTCTTGCCATTTGGGAGCGCCGCTTCCGCTGTTCCGGCTACCCAAGCCGCGAAGCCAGGCATCCAGGCCAGCAAAGCAACAGCCACAGAGCAAGTCGCCGATGATATGGCCGACGGCCAGATCAAAAGCGTCCAGTGCAAGGGCAAGTCATTGGACATGGTTTTCGACGCCTCGGATGAAATCCTGCGCCTCCACACGGACAATTACTTCAAGGTCGATTTCAGCGCTATCAATTTTACACCCAAGGGCATCATGAATCCCTGCAAGCAGGCCAAGGGAATGTACGCCCGAGTCTACTACAACCACATCAAAGGCCACCCGCACAGGGGCATTTTGGTTTCCGTCGAGTTCCGGGAATAAACCGGCAATAGCTGGCGATCAGATGGGAAAACCTACAAAAGCTTTGCAAGGCTGTGGCGCCCTTGCAGCAGCGGGCATTCGGTGCGCTAGCGACATCATAAAATCCTCTTCTTGCATTCGAAGCAAGCGGGATGTATATACCGTTGTCATGTTGTCGCAGCTATCGTCGGCGGCGCACATCATGCAGGCTGCGCGTTGTGCATCGGCCCGCAGACCTAAGTAGGGGTGTAGATGAAGAGCGTCTGGTATGGTGTTGTCTCGGCATTGGTTTTCGTCAGCCTGGTCCCCGGAGCCGGTCTGGCAAAGAAGCCGGCGCCTCAGCCGAAGGATTTAATGCTGCGCGCACTCAAGCTGACGGATATTCGCGCGAAGGGCAGCCCTCCATTCCAGTTGCAGGGCAACGTAACAATCTTCCATACGCGGCAGGGCAAAATCGCGGGGACGTACAGTTTGATTTGGCGGTCTCCTAACAAGTGGCGGGAAACCATGTCTTTCCCTGGCTATACCCAAGTCCGATTGCTCGATGGAAACAAAATGTGGCGACAAAGGAGTTCGCCAACGATCCCTTTGCAGGCATTTGAGATGGAAGACGCGTTGAATTACGGTTACTGGCTGATGGCCCTGTCCGGCCAGAAGCCCCAACAAGTCGAATCGCGAAAGAAGAAAGGCATACGGCAATGGTGCTCCAACCATTGGGCGACAGCCCTCTGCTTTGACCCAGTGTCCGAGGTGCTGTTGAGTTACGCAAACATCAGCACCACAACAGAACTGTCGGATTATGAGTCGTGGGGAAATAAACTGTTTCCCCGGAACATCATGGTATTTATTGGCAAGCGCTGCATCGCTGGGTTCAAGGCCGTACGACTCAGCAGTTTGAGCCAACCAGGCATCGGCACATTTTCGCCGCCTGCCGGCGCGACCGAATCGCTGGGATGTCAGGATCCTGAGCCTCCAAAACGATTAAGTGGAAGTGAACCCCGATACCCGCTTCTCGCTAAGGAGGATTTTATCACCGGCACTGTACGAGTCATCGCAGAAATCGGAGTCGATGGGAAAGTGCATGATGCCAATGTAGAAGATTCCCCTGGCAAGATATTAAGCGCTCCGGCTCTCAAAGCACTTCAAAACTGGACGTATCAGCCGGCATCGTGTCAGGGTAAGCCGGTCCCGCTCGAAACCGAGATTGACGTCGACTTCAGCACACAATGAAGTGCTCTCCGGCGGTGCTGTTGGCGCTAACACTTGCCTTGTAGGACTATGGTTGCTTAAGCCCCAACGTTAAAACCCCCAGAGGCTGAAACTGCCGCGACGATTGCGGAGTCAAAGGCACGCGTGAACTCGCACCTTTGACGTCGCGTGACTGCGGAGCGTTATGAGGATTTACCGCTTCGCGGCTTTGGCCTTCGCGGGAGCAAAGGTCATCTCGCCTTTTTTCAGGTCGGCGTCGACTTCGACAGTTTCGCCGGGCATAACTTCGCCCTCCAGGAGCTTAAGTGCCAGCGGGTCCTGGATCAGGCGCTGGATGGCGCGCTTGAGCGGCCGCGCCCCGAACTGCGGATCGTAGCCGCGCTCGAAGAGCAGTTCCCGCGCCTTGACGGTGAGGCGGATTTCAATCTTGCGCTCCGCCAGCAAGCCGCGCAGGCGGGTGAGCTGCAAGTCGATGATCTTGGTGATCTCTTCCTTGCCGAGCGCGTTGAACACCACGATTTCGTCCACGCGGTTCAGGAACTCCGGCCGGAAGTTTTCAAGCAGCATCTCCTGAATGCGCTTTTTCAGGTCATCGGAAAGCTTCGCGGGCTCGCCCGTGCGAGTGCCGGTCATCGCTTCATGAATCAGGTGGCTGCCGATGTTGCTGGTCATGATGATGACGGTGTTTTTGAAGTCCACCGTGCGGCCCTTGCCGTCGGTCAAGCGGCCTTCGTCGAGTATCTGGAGGAAAATGTTGAAGACGTCGGGGTGCGCCTTTTCGATTTCGTCGAACAGCAGCACGGAGTAAGGCCGCCGCCGCACCTGCTCGGTAAGCTGGCCACCTTCTTCGTATCCCACGTAGCCCGGTGGCGCGCCGATCAGCCGCGCCACTGCGTGCTTCTCCATATACTCCGACATATCGATGCGGAGCATGGCGCGCTCGTCGTCAAACAGAAACTCGGCCAGCGCCCGCGCCAGCTCCGTTTTCCCCACGCCCGTGGGACCCAGGAAAATGAAACTGCCGATGGGGCGGTTGGGATCAGAGAGTCCCGCCCGGCTCCGCCGCACGGCGTTTGCAACCATTCCCAGCGCTTCCTCCTGCCCCACCACGCGCAGCCGCAAGCGGTCTTCCATTTTGACCAGCTTCGACACTTCACCTTCCAGCATCTTGGCCACCGGGATGCCGGTCCACTTGGACACCACCCGCGCCACGTCTTCTTCGTCCACTTCTTCTTTCAGCATTCGGGCCGCTTTCCCTTTTCCTTCGAGTTCGGCGTTGGTCTGGGTAAGCTGCTTTTCCAAGCTGACGAGTTTTCCGTAACGGATTTCCGAGGCTTTGGCAAGGTCGCCTTCGCGGGTGGCCCGGGCCTCGTCCACCTTGGCCTGCTCGATATCTGCCTTCAGCTTCCGGATGCGGGTGATGATTTCCTTTTCCGCATTCCAGCGCAGCTTCAGCCGGTCAGACTGTTCCTTCAGCCCTGCCAGTTCCTTTTCCAGCTTGGAAAGCCGTTCGCGCGAGGCAGGATCATCTTCCTTTTTGAGAGCCTGCCGCTCAATCTCAAGCTGCGTAATGCGCCGCTCGATCTGGTCAATCTCGGCCGGCATCGAATCGATTTCAATGCGCAACCCGGAAGCCGATTCGTCAATCAGGTCGATGGCCTTATCGGGCAGGAAGCGGTCGGAAATATAACGGTTTGAAAGCACCGCGGCGGCCACAATGGCGGAGTCCTTGATCCGTACGCCGTGGTGCACTTCGTAGCGTTCCTTCAGTCCCCGCAGAATCGCGATGGTATCTTCCACACTCGGCTGCCCCACCACAACGGGCTGGAAGCGCCGCTCAAGCGCCGCGTCTTTCTCAATGTGTTTTTTGTACTCGTTCAGGGTGGTGGCGCCAATGCAGCGCAACTCACCGCGGGCGAGCGCCGGTTTCAGCATGTTCGAGGCGTCGATCGCGCCCTCGGCCGCTCCTGCGCCCACCAGGGTGTGCAACTCGTCGATAAACAGAACCACCTGCCCGCTCGATTCCTCGATTTCCTTCAGCACCGCCTTCAGCCGGTCCTCAAATTCGCCGCGGTATTTCGAACCCGCCACCATGGCTCCCAGGTCAAGGGCCACGATGCGCTTCGACTTGAGCGATTCCGGCACGTCGCCGGCCACAATGCGCTGCGCGATGCCTTCCACAATCGCCGTCTTGCCCACTCCCGGCTCGCCAATCAGCACCGGGTTGTTCTTGGTGCGCCGTGAGAGCACTTGAATGACCCGGCGGATTTCATCGTCCCGGCCGATAACCGGGTCGAGCTTCCCCCGCCGGGCCAGCTCCGTGAGATCTCGCGCGTAACGCTCCAGCGCCTGATACTTGGCTTCAGGATTCTGGTCGGTAACCCGCTGCGAGCCGCGGATGGCTACCAGAGATTTCAGGATGGCGTCGTGTGAAACTCCCAGCCGTGCAAGAGTCTGGCCTGCGGCGTCGCTCTTATTCTTAGCAAGAGCCAGCAGCAGGTGCTCGGTCGAGACAAACTCGTCCTTGAACGGTTCGGTTTCCTTGGCCGCCTGCTCCAGAACCTCTTTGAGCGCCGGGGAAAGATAGTGGTCCGCCATCCCGCCAACTTTGGGGAGCCGGTCAAGGGCTTTCTCGGCTTCCTGGGTAACGATCGAGGGTGCCACACCCAGCCGCTCAAGGATGGCTGGTACGATGCCTTCAGGCTGCTCCAGCAAGGCGAGAAGCAGGTGGAGAGGCTCGAGTTGCTGGTTGCCAAAGCGGCCCGCCACCTCCTGAGTGCCTTGCAGCGCTTCCTGGGCTTTGATCGTGAATTTGTCGAAACGTGTCGCCATGATGTGTCCTTTGTGAAAATAACCAAATCCGGGTTGGCCGGATCCCGTCCGCCAACCCGGATAGAACTCAATCGCGCCGCCACCCAACCGGGCGGCAACAACGCAACATCAGCCTAACTCATTTGCTGATGCTGATCTTGATTTTTTTCGGCTTGGTCTCTTCGCGCTTGGGCATCGTCAGAGTCAGAACGCCGTCCTTGAAGTCCGCCCTCACCTTTTCCGCGTCAACCGCGGCGGGCAGAGGGAAGGTTCGTCCAAAGCTGCCGTACGATCTCTCAACGTGACGGTAATTTTCCTCCCTGAATTCACTTTCGTACTTGCGCTCCCCCTTCAGGTAGAGCGTCCCGTCGTGTACGGTGGCTTCAACATCTTTGGGGTCGATGCCCGGTAATTCCGCTGTCAGCACAATGTCTTGGTCGGTCTCGTAAAGATCAACCGGGGGAATCCAGTTGCCGGTACTGAGTCCTTCCTCTTCTCCCGCAAAGCGCCCCAAGGTTTCGTTAAACAGACGGTTCAGTCGGTCTTGAGTTGCAAACGTGTCTCGATAGGGTTCCCATCTTACAATTGGCATTGCCTCGATACCTCCTTCGTGAAGTTGCAGAATGCTCTGAGTTTCAGGACCCGCGACCGTGTGTCGCGGGTCTCTATCAAGGGTTCGTAATACTCAGTGGACACTGATCTTGATGGTCTTGGGCTTGGCCTCCTCGCGTTTGGGCATCGTCAGGGTCAGGATGCCGTCCTTATATTCCGCTTGGACCTTTTCAGAATCGACGGAGCCAGGCAGGGCAAAGGTTCGGCTGAATGCCCCGTACGACCTCTCAACGCGATGCAGGTTTTCCTCTTTGACCTCTTTCTCGAACTTTCGCTCGCCCTTAAGGTACAGAGTGTTGTCTTCCACACGCACTTCAACGTCGCTGGGGTTGACGCCGGGCAGCTCAGCTTTCAACACAAGCTTGTCGTCAGTCTCGTAAATATCAACCGGGGGCATCCATGCCCGCGCGGTTGGCTCGTCATTGCCGAAAACTCGGGCAAAAGTGTCGTTGAAAAGCCGGTTGAACCGGTCTTGAGTTGTTACCAAATCTCGAAAAGGTTCCCACCTTACAATCGCCATAGCTAGCTACCTCCTTAATCCCATAAAGTCTTAGCGTATACACATGATAAAACATGAGCATTATAATGTCAAGTATATATTTAAACCTTATTTTTAACAACTTACTAACAATCCATGCTTAAAGTGACGATAATTCAGATCAGCAATCTCTTGAACCAGCGGCCCGGCAAGGCCGCATTTCAGGATACCCATCCAGAAAGGCTTGCTGGAACCCCGCCATGAATTCTCCAGGTGCTTATCGACAACCGATTCGTGCTAGACTTTCGTGAAAGTTGTCAATTGGGGATTGGGGTCTGGAAATAGGGATAGCGAACCGAAGAATATCCGGTTCTCCTGAGAGCCGATCACAACCTTTGCAGGGAGCAAATCAGATGGCGTTAAAAGAGGGCGACCGGGCCCCGGACTTTGAGTTGCAGGACGATAACGGCCGGATGGTCCGGCTGAGCGACTTTGCCGGCAAGCGGGTGGTGCTGGCCTTTTACGTTCTTGCGAATACGCCGGGTTGCGCCGGGGAACTCCGGGCGTACCAGGACGGCATTGCTGAGTTCGAGCGAACGGGAGCTCAAATTCTAGGGATTAGCGTCAACAAGCCTGCGGCCAACCGCGAATTTTCCAAAAAACTCGGGCTCACTTTTCCGCTGCTCTGCGATCCGGAAAAGAAAGTGACCAAGCAATACGGCATCCTCAACTTCCTCCGCCTGGCCAGCCGCACCACCTTCGTGCTGGACTCGCAGGGCGTGATCCAGCGCATCGAACGCGGCCGGGACGCCCTCACTCCCGCCTCGGCTCTAGAGGCGTGCCGACGGGCCTCGCCGAAATCCGACTAAAGAAAGCGCTCGGAGCCTGCGCGCAAATTCTGAGCTATTTAGGCTGCGCCGCGAGTTTATTGAGAACCTCGCCGAGCTGTTTGATCTCCTTGCCATATCCCGCCCAGTCTCCCTGGCGTTGCAATTGCAGAGCGCGCTCGTAATGCTGATTAGCTTCGCGGGTCAGCGACTGGAACTCCTGGGAGGCGGCCGGCGTGGACAGGGGAGAGGGAGTTCCGGACTTGGTCTCTACCAGTTTAGCTCCTGCGACTTTGGGCTTGAGGGTAGGAAGCTGTTGGACGCCCTGGGTGTTGATGTTCCCGCCGAAGATCTGGCTGAGAGCTTCGTCGAGCGTTGGCGACATGACAACTTGGTCGGAGTAAGAGACGATCACGCGCTTCAACTGGGGCAATCCTCCGCCCGCCTGGGCGGCCAGATAGAGCGGCTCGATATAGAGAACGGCGTTGGAGATGGGGACGACCAGCAAGGTTCCGCGGATGACGGTTGAGCCTCCCTGGCCCCAAAGGGTGAGTTGCTGGGAGATCGACGTCTCCTGATCGATGCGCGACTCAATCTGCTGCGGGCCGTAAACCAGCTTCTGCTTGGGAAACGTAAACACCAGGACCTTGCCGTAATTCCCCGCGTCGCAACGCGCGGCCATCCAGGCGATCATGTTGTCTTTGCGGGCGGGAGTGAAGGGCACCATCAGGATGAACTCTTCCTTCTTCCCAACCTCCGGCAGCTTCATGATGGTGTAATAAGGCGACATTGGCGTGGCCGGACCCTGCGCGGAGCTTCGCGCCACGCGCCACAGGTCTTCCTTGTTATAGAAGACGCGAGGGTCGGTCATGTGAAACACCGCGTATTTTGAAGCCTGGACGCTGAAGAAAGCTTCCGGGTAACGAATATGCGCCAGGAGGTCGTCAGGCATGGCGTCCAGAGGATGAAAGACGCCCGGGAAGATGCGCGAGTAGACCTGGATAATGGGGTCGGTCGGATCGCTGATGTAATATTTGACTTCGCCGTTGTAGGCGTTGATGGTGACCTTGACGGAATTCCGGATGTAGTTGCCCATCTGGGCCGTGGGATCAGAGTAGGGGTAGCGGTCCGAGGTGGTGTAAGCGTCCAGAATCCAGTAAAGCTCGCCGTCTTTTCCGACCACCATATAAGGATCAGAATCGAACTGGAGAAACGGCGTCAGGCGCTGAGCCCGCTGGATGATCTGCCGGTAAATCATCATGCGGCTTCCGTCGCGGACGTCGCTTGAGAAGAGAATATTCTTCTGGCCGAACTTCAGAGTAAAGAGCAAGCGGCGCCAAATGTTCTTGACGGGAATGCCGCCCGACCCTTCGTAGGTGCTGTAGACGTCGTGATCGCCGGCGGGATAATTGAACTCCTGCTGGCCGGTTCGCACAAAGCAATAATCGTTTGGAACTTCGCCGTAGTAAATCTCCGGGCGGGTGATGTTGATGGGAACCGAGGATACCGGCGGCACGTCCTTGATAAAGAATACCGGCAAGCCGTCGGGCGTGTACTCGTTCACCGGGCCCATGCAGAGGCCATAGCCATGGGTGTAAATCAGATGCGAGTTGATCCAATTCCGGCTGGGCAGGCTGGCGGTGGAAAGCTCGCGCGGCGAAAGCGACACCTGGCGGTAAACGCCGTTGATTTCATAACGGTCGTTGTCCACGCTCACAAAATCATAATAAGTGCGGATCTCCTGGAGTTGGCCGAAGGTGGTCAGCAAAGGCTTGTGGTCCCACAATCGCACGTTCCGCATGGTGGGTTCGTTCGCTTCGATTTCTTGCGCGGTAAGGTCCTGCGCGGCGGAGAAGTGGTGCTCGTGGAAGCGATCGAGCGCGTACGCTTCGCGAGTGTATTTAATGGCGTCGGCGATGTAAGGGCGCTCTTTATCAAGCTCGTTGGGGGTCACAATAAAATGCTGGACGATGCCGGGGTAGATGTTGACCCCCAACAGCGCCACCGCGATCAGCGCCACGAAGCTCCAAATGGCCGGGCGCACGGTTCCACGCGCCGCTCCCGCAAAGAACGCCAGCGCCGTGACCAGGCAGAGCGCCAGCATGACCTTGAGCAGGGGCAAGGTGGCGTGAACATCGGTATAGCCGGCGCCGTAAATCAGGCCTCGCGACGAATAAAGCAGGTCAAACATGGCGAGGCGCGCCCGGTAGGCCAGCAAAACAAACAGCAGCCCGCCCAGCACCATCAGATGGGCACGCGCTGTGGGCGCCACTGCCGGGCCGCGCGGCGTCACCCACACGCCGCCTTCCAGCAAATAAACCACCACCGCGCTCAGCAGGCAGGCGATCAGGGTGACCAGGATCAGGTGATAGAGAAACCAGTGGTAGGTAAGATGGAACAGATAAAAGCCCAGTTGGATGTGAAAGATGGGATCGGTCTGGGCCATGGTCACGCCGTTCTTGGCCAGCAGGTAATCCTGCCAATGGAACGACGCCCACTGTCCCACCGCGTAACCCACCAGCAGAATGCCCACCCAGACCAGCCAGCCGAACACTTCTGCAAAGCGGTCAAGCCCCGGCGGCATTTCGATGGCGCCGTGGTAGACGCGGTAACCATAACGCGATGAGATGGAACGCGCCACCAGAACGTTTGCGCCCACCAGCACCATGAAGCCGATCCCCGCCATCCCGCTCAACCCGATTTGGGCAAACAGAATGTTTTTGTAAAGGACCATGTAGTGCTGGGCTCCGAACCAGAGCCAGTCCACCAGCAAATTCACGCCGTCGGTAAACAGCGGCGCAACGATCAGAAGAAATAAAACCCCTGCAACTACAAGGCGTTGAATGCGATCTTGTTTCAAGGCAGTTCTCCGTCGCTATCTTCACACACCAGAACGCCCGTGTCAAAAGGCTGGAGGATTTGGGTGACGTCAAGCTGCTTGTGTAAAAAGGTGGAGGGTGCGTTTTTTCCATTCGGACTTCTCGTTCATGCCGTTGAAGATGGCATCGATAATCCGGTCGACGCTTTGGACGTTGACGAAGCAGGCCATGGGCCGGTGCGACGCCGCACCTCGACAAAGCAGCGCTCGATCACATTGGTGGTGGGCAGCTTGCGCCATAGCGGCCGCGGGAAGCTGAAGAACGAGAGCCGGTCGGGCAAGTCTCGCTCCAGGCGCTTGACCATGGCAGGATAAGTCGCTCTCCAAAGACCCGGAAAGCGGCCAGCGCTTGTCTGCGGCCCTCGGC
>Ga0307373_10000832_pt1 | contig 59314 bp, 51 predicted proteins | sample OX2MG_FD_202534 | JGI IMG/M metagenome (GOLD analysis project Ga0307373, IMG submission 202534) | Soil microbial communities from Risofladan, Vaasa, Finland - OX-2 | ecosystem: Environmental > Terrestrial > Soil > Coastal area > Acid sulfate soil | place: Finland: Risofladan, Vaasa | collected... | reverse complement strand
GACGACTCCAAGCGGGGGAGACCGCGTTGGTGCACGCCGGCGGGAGTGGTGTGGGGATCGCGGCCATCCAGATGGCGAGCCGTGCTGGGGCGCGGGTGCTTGCCACCGCATCCAGCGACGAGAAGCTGTCTCGTCTCGCTCCGTTGGGGCTCGACGACGGGATCAACTACGCCACGACCGATTTCGTAACAGAGGTGCGCCGGCTCACCGAAGGTCGGGGTGCGGACGTGATCGTGGACTCGGTGGGTGGGCCGATCCTGCAGGGGAGCCTGCACTGTCTTGCCTATCGCGGCCGGTGCGTCACCGTCGGCGACGCGGGTCGACGTGGCGGCGAACAGTTGGACGTCTCGACGTTGCGTCCCAACAACCAGAGCTTGATCGGGGTCTTCCTGGGCGCCGAGCTCTTCTTGAACCCCCGGACCCACGCCATGATCGCCCGCCATCTCGACGAGATCGCTTCTGGCTCCCTGCAGGTCGTGATCGACCGCCGCTTTGCACTATCGGACGCGGAAGAGGCCCATGCCTACATCGAGAGCCGCCAGTCGTTCGGTCGCGTCCTGCTCCTTCCCTGACAAAGAGCGTGCACAGAACGATCCTCACGACCTCGGTGCGATGTGGAGGACGGCGGCGCCGGTGAGGTTGTCACCGGCGAGGTCGGCGAGAGCCCGGTCCGCGTCCTCGAGCGGGTAGGGAGTCGTGGTTGCCACCACGCCCATGCGCGTGGCGATTCGCAGGAATTCCTCTCCGTCGCGTCGGGTGTTGGCGGTGACGCTGCGGACCTCGCGTTCGTTGAAGAGATGGTCTTGGTATCGAAGCGAGGGAATGTCACTCAGGTGGATCCCCGCGATGACAAGGACGCCGCCGCGGTCGAGCGCCTCCAATGCGACGGGCACGATCTCTCCTGCCGGCGCGAAGAGAATGGCCGCGTCGAGCAGCACCGGTGGAGACGCATCGGCCGGGCCCACCGAGGCCGCTCCGAGCTCGACCGCCAGAGCCCGCGCCTCCTCGGATCGAGTCATCACGTGGACCTCAGCGCCTTCGTGCAGTGCCACTTGGGCTGTGAGATGGGCCGAGCCCCCGAATCCGTAGATCCCCAGGCGTCCTCCCGGGCGAAGACCCGTCCGTCTCAAGGCGCGATACCCGATGATCCCGGCGCACAGCATCGGGGCCGCCTGGTCGTCAGACAAGCCGTCGGGTATCCGGTACGCATAGCGTTCGTCGATGACCGCTGCCTCGGCGTACCCACCGTCGTGGTCCCAACCCGTGAACGTCGCCTCGAGGCAGAGGTTCTCGTCGCCGCGCCGACAGAACTGACACCGCCCGCACGTTCCCGCCAGCCACGCGATGCCGACCCGGTCACCGATGGCGAATCGAGAGCAGTCCGGACCGAGCGCGTCGACACGTCCGACCACCTCGTGGCCCGGCACGATGTTTCTTCGATGCACCGGAAGGTCTCCCTCGCTGACGTGGAGATCGGTGCGGCATACGCCGCAGGTCGAGACCGCCACCCGGACCTGGCCGGGCCCCGGGAGCGGGAGGTCACGGTCGACCATGCGCAGGGGCCCGTCGGCCAAGGGCCGAGGTGAGACGACCTCCCAGGCGCGCATGGTCAATGGTCGCACCCGACGAGCCCCGCTGCAGGGAGCCGAGCAGGCTACGTTCTCGCCGTGGGGGTTCGAGCGGCGGTGTGGGACCTCGGGAGCAGCTCGTTCCACCTTCTTGTCTGCGAAGCCGGGAGCGGTGACGCTCTCACCCCGGTCCTCCACCGCAGGGCGCTGCTGAACCTCGGGTTGAGCGTGGGGGAGCGGGGGAACATCCCCCGGGACCGGATCGCAGCGTCGGTGGCGGCCGCCAAGCGACTCCGGGCCGGGCTCGCCGAAGCTCGAGCCGAGATCGTGGTCGCCCTCGCCACTGCAGCCCTGCGAGACGCGGCCAACAGCTCCGAGGTGGTGGAACGCCTCGAACGGGTGGTCGGGACCAAGGTGCTCGTCCTCGGAGGAGAAGAAGAGGCCAGGCTGTGCTTCATCGGTCAATGCGCCGGGGTATGGACAGGCCCAGGCCCGACCCTGGGGATGGACCTGGGTGGGGGGAGCCTCGAAGCAGCCGTGGGGGACTCCGAGCATCTGAGTATGGCCATGAGCGCGGCGATCGGCCCTGCCCGTCTCCGGGGCGAGCTCGGGACCGGCGACCCGCTCTCGGTGGCCGATCAGGTCGCGCTCCGATCCCGCACCGGAGAAGCTATGGAGGCGATCTCCGAAGCGGTGTCCGGGTACCCCGGAGTCACCGATCGGACGGTGGTGAGCGGAGGCACTGTGCGAGCCTTGGCCCGGCTCGCCACCGCACGTGCCCGACGAAGGCCCTCGGCAGGGCCGGGGGAGGTCAACCAGGTCGAGTTGCCGGCGAGTCAGGTCCTCGAGCTCGCCGACCAGCTGGCCAGGCTCGACCTCCGGGCCCGCCTGGCGCTCCCGGGGATGCAGCCCCGCCGGGCGCCACTCCTCCCGGTGGGCGCAGCGGTCTTGGCCACCGTCGCGTCAGAGCTCAGGGTGGGGAGATTCGTCGTGAGCGAATGGGGCCTACGCGAAGGAGCGATCCTCGACGCACTGCACCATCGTTGAACGTTCGAGCGTCAAGACCAGGAACTCAGCGCGCGCCGAACCCAACGAGGAACTGGAGTGGAGACGCCGGGGCCAGTTCGCGCCCCAGGCGGTGCAACGTCGAACCCTGGCGGTCCTACGTCGTCTTCTTGCCCAAGATCCTGTTCATCTTGGTGCCGCACGTCGGACACGTCCCCTGCGCGGCCCGCCGACCATTCGCGAGCTCGACTTCCTGACCCTCGAACTGTCGCTTTTCACGACATTTCACACAGTAACCCTCGTACGAAGCCACGCTCGTCCTCCTCACTGTGCGCCCCGCCAGATATCGGCTTGAAGCTATCGCCGGGTTTCGCACCAGACGTGGATGGTAGGCACGCCAGGCACGCCGGCGACGAGGAAGGTGGCCTTTGACCTGGTTGACCAGGGAACCGCCGGTCCACATCGACACCTCGCGGCGCCCCCAGGGGGGACCCGGCGCTGGCCCGTGGGGCGATGGGTTGTCACACTGGACCAGGACCGGGGAGCTCTCCGAGAGGCGCTCCACGCCGAGAAGGGATGTCGTGATGACAGGAAACGAGGAGTCGGTCATCGCCATCCTGGCCGAGGAGTGGGGTGCCATCGACACCTTGGCCCAGGGCCTCGCCGACGCGGAATGGGAACTGCCGTCGGAGTGTCCGGGGTGGACGGTGCGCGACGTGTTGTCACACCTGATCGGCATCGAACGGGTGCTACTGGGCGAAGCCCCCCCGCCGCCGCTCGCGGAGTTGCCGGCCCACGTCGAAAACGAAGTCGGTGCCCGCAACGAGGCGTGGGTCGCATCGCGGCGCTCGCATCCCGGGCCTGAGGTCCTGCGTGAATTCCAAGAGGTCACGGCGCGTCGCATCTCCGAGCTGCGGTCATGGCCCGAGTCTCGTTTCGACGAAATCGGCCCGAGCCCGGTCGGCGTTGTCCCGTACCGCGAGTTCATACACGTGCGGGTCATGGACTCCTGGGTGCACGAGCAGGACATCCGGGTTGCCACGGGTCGGCCCGGTCACGATGCTGGACCTGCTGCGGAGCTCTCGATCGACCGCCTCTGCGCGGCGATGCCGTTCGTCGTGGGCAAGCAGGCGGGAGCCCCAGAGGGAGCCTCGGTCCGATTCGACCTGCGCGGTCCGCTGTCGCGGCGCATCGACGTCATCGTGCGCGACGGCCGGGCCAAGGCTGTGGTGGAGCTGAACGAGAAACCTACGACCTTTCTCGACATGGACGTGGAGGTCTTCTGGCGCCTGGCCTGCGGCCGGGTGGACGGAAAGGCCGCTCATCTCGCTGGGCTCGTGGACGTGGGTGGCGACGACGCCCTCGCGTCTCGCGTGCTCGACGCCATGGCCTTCATGATCTGATGACGCCCACGGTCCGTGGCTGTGGCCCCTTTGCGACGGGTCCGTGACGGGGACTTGTAGACTCTGCATTCCTTATGCGCGCCACCGCAGAGCAGGTCGAGGGCAACAAGGTTCGCCTCTCCGTCGAAGTCGACGAGGCCGAGGTGGACCAAGCACTCGCCGCTACCGTTCGTCGACTCTCCACGCAAATCCGGGTTCCAGGGTTTCGTGCTGGCAAGGTGCCTCGCCAGGTACTCGAGGCTCGGCTCGGGGGCGCCACCGCGTTGCGCCAACAGGCGCTGAGCGATGCTCTGCCCGATCTGTACGCGCGTGCCGTCGTCGACACCGAAGTTGACCCCATCGCCGCCCCGGAGATCGACATCAAGTCCGGTGAGGACGGTGGGCCTGTGACCTTCGACGCCGTCGTCGAGATCCGCCCCACCGTGTCGATCGCCGGGTACGGCGGGTTGCAGGTGACGCTTCCGGGTATCGAGGTCGGCGACGAGGAGATCACCGCACAGGTGGACCGGTTGCGTGACCAATCCGGCGAGCTCACCTCGGTGGGCCGAGCCGCGCGCGACGGGGACCACGTGTCGATCGATCTCCACGGGTCGCGCCAACACGGTGAGGACCTCCATGTCGAGGACTATCTCTACGAGGTCGGCAGTGGTGCGGAGATCGAGGGACTCGACGAGCAGCTCCGGGGGGCCAAGACCGGCGACATCCTGGAGTTCTCCGCACCGGTCCGGACCGAGGACTCCGAGGACGAGGCCCAGATCCGGGTGCTCGTCAAAGACGTGAAGGAGAAGATCCTTCCCGAGCCCACCGACGAGTGGGCCGCCGAGGCTTCGGAGTTCGACACCCTCGAGGCCTTACAAGACGACCTGCGAGGTCGCCTCCGACAGCTCAAGTTGGTCCAGGCCCAGCTGGCACTGCGCGAACGCACCGTCGATGCCCTCGTGGGCCTGGTCGCCGAGGACCCCCCTGAGTCACTCGTCGAGGAGGAGGTCCGCGAGCGCCTGCACGATCTCGGGCATCGCCTCGAGGCGCGCCGCCTCACCGTCGAGCAGTTCCTCCAGGCATCAGGCCGAGGTGAGGGTGAGTTGCTCGCCGAGATCCGGGCTGATGCCGCTCGGGCCGTTCGCCTCGACCTTGCCCTGCGGGCGCTCGCTGACGCTGAGGACGTCCAGGTCACAGACGAGGAGCTCGACGAATCGATCGGGGAGATGGCTCAGCAGGCAAGCACCAGCGCGGCCGATTTACGTCGCCGACTCGACCGCGCAGGCAGGCTGCCCGCGGTACGCTCCGACAGGAGGAAGGCGAAGGCACTGACCTGGCTCTTCGACCAAGTGGACCTGGTCGACGAAGACGGGAAACCCCTGTCCCGGGACGACTTGCACGTGGACGTCGCAGCACAAGGAGCAGGTGGCGCCGAACAAGGCGGCCAAGAGGGCAGTGCCGATGAGGCCGAGCCCGGCGAACAAGGGAGCGAAGACGTGCAGGTTGAGGGACGATCCACGGCGGAGGCCGAATCGTGAGGGTCACGGGCGGAGCCCAGGGCTATCTGGTTCCCACGGTCATCGAGCAAACGAGCCGTGGAGAGCGTGGATATGACCTCTACTCCCGCTTGCTCAAGGAGCGCATCATCATCCTCGGGACACCCATCGACGACACCGTGGCCAACCTCATCTGCGCCCAGATGCTCTTTCTCGAGTACGAAGAGCCGGACAAGGACATCCACCTCTATGTCAACTCGCCCGGAGGCGACATCACCGCCCTCTTCGCGATCTACGACACCATGAAATTCGTGAAGCCCGACGTGTCGACGTTCTGTTTCGGCCAGGCGGCCTCGGCGGCGGCAGTGTTGCTGGCGGCGGGCGCCAAGGGCAAGCGATTCGCGCTGCCGCATGCTCGGATCCTCCTCCATCAACCCTGGGGCGGAGCCGCCGGACAGGCGAGCGACATCGAGCTCCAGGCCAAGGAGATCATCCGGATGCGGGATCTGCTGAATTCGATGATCTCCGATGACACCGGGCAGGCCCCCGACAAGATCGCCCGGGACACCGATCGGGACTTCGTCATCACCGCCGATGAGGCTGTGACCTATGGGCTGATCGACGAAGTGATCACCACCCGTGATGCCGTGGGTGCCGCCGAAGCCGTCGGCGCGGCGTAGGCTCGTACAGGGCGAAGGGGGAACACGGTGGCGAAGTTCGGGGACGGCGGAGACCTCGTCAAGTGCAGTTTCTGTGGCAAGTCCCAGAAGCAGGTCAAGAAGCTGATCGCCGGGCCCGGTGTCTACATCTGCGACGAATGCATCGACCTCTGCAACGACATCATCGCTGAGGAGCTCGCCGAGACACCGGAGTTCTCCTTCGAGGAGCTTCCCAAGCCGCGTGAGATCTTCGACTTCCTGAACGACTACGTGATCGGCCAGGAGTACGCCAAGAAGATCCTGTCGGTGGCGGTCTACAACCACTACAAGCGTGTCCAGGCAGGAACGGCCCAGGCCTCTGAGGTGGAGTTGGCGAAGTCCAACATCCTCCTCCTCGGCCCTACCGGCTGTGGCAAGACACTGTTGGCCCAGACCCTGGCCCGCATGCTCAATGTGCCGTTCGCCATCGCCGACGCCACCGCGCTGACCGAGGCCGGGTACGTCGGCGAGGACGTGGAGAACATCCTCCTCAAGCTGATCCAGGCCGCCGACTATGACGTCAAGCGGGCCGAGACCGGGATCATCTACATCGACGAGATCGACAAGATCGCCCGCAAGAGCGAGAACCCCTCGATCACCCGTGACGTGTCGGGGGAGGGTGTCCAGCAGGCGCTGCTCAAGATCCTGGAGGGGACCACCGCCTCGGTGCCGCCCCAAGGTGGTCGCAAGCACCCCCACCAGGAATTCATCCAGATCGACACGACCAACATCCTCTTCATCTGCGGAGGGGCGTTCGCGGGGCTCGACAAGATCATCGAGAGCCGGATCGGCCGCAAGGGGATCGGCTTTCGGGCCGAGGTCCGTCGCAGCACCGAGGCTCGTGACAGCGAGGTTCTCCGCCATGTCCTGCCCGAGGATCTGATCAAGTTCGGACTGATCCCCGAGTTCATCGGGCGGCTCCCGGTCGTGGGTGCGGTGTCGAGCCTCGAGAAGGACGCGCTCATCCGGATCCTGGTCGAGCCGAAGAACGCATTGGTCAAGCAGTATCGACGCGTGTTCGAACTCGACGGCGTGGAGCTCGAGTTCGCTGACGACGCCCTCGAGGCCGTGGCCGAACAGGCCCTGTTGCGCGGCACGGGCGCCCGGGGTCTCCGGGCCATTCTCGAAGAGGTCCTTCTCGAGGTTATGTACGACCTCCCCAGCCGAACCGATGTCGGCAAGTGCGTTATCGACCGGGCTGTGGTGCTCGATCGCGTCCACCCGACGCTCGTACCCCAAAATGAGCCGGCCAACAAGGTGCGGACGCGCCGGGCCGCTTCCTGACGGACCTCCACCCGGCGTTGTCAGCCCACACCGACAACGACGCGACGCGCCCCGGGCGCGACGACATGGTGGCCTGGCTCGACGGTCACGCCGATTACGAGTCGTCCATGCCCACCCGGGTGGGTGCCCCCACGCTGGAGCGCATTCGCGCCTGGTGCCGGCTGTTGGGCGATCCCGAGCGATCGTGCCCGGTGGTCCACGTCACGGGCACCAACGGCAAGGGCTCGACCGCCAAGATCCTGACCGAGCTGTTCATGGCCGACGGGCTGACCGTCGGCACGTACACGAGCCCCAATCTGGCCCGGGTCAACGAGCGGCTGGCCAGAAACGGCGAGCCCATCGACGACGACGAGCTGGCCGAGGTGCTCTGGTCGCTGGCGGCCCTCGAGCCCTTGCTCGCCGAGCGCACCACTCGCTTCGAGCTCCTCACGGCGGCGGCTTTTCGGTGGTTTGCCGACAGTCCCGTGGACGTGGCGGTCGTCGAAGTCGGGCTCGGCGGTCGTTGGGACGCCACCAACGTCGTCGAACCTGACGTGGCTGTCATCACGAACGTGAGCTACGACCATGTGGAGATCCTCGGTCCGACCCTGCGCGACATCGCCACCGAGAAGGCCGGGATCATCAAGCCGGGGTGTCGGGTGGTGGTAGGCGAGACCGATCCCGACCTGCTCGGCATCTTCACCGCCGCCGCCGAGGAGCAGGGGGCGGTCGAGACTTGGGTGCGAGGAGTGGAGTTCGGCTGCGTGGGCAATCAGGTGGCGGTGGGCGGCCGGCTCCTCGACCTGCGCACACCCGGGGCGCGCTACCCCGAGGTCTTCCTCTCGCTCCACGGTGCCCATCAGGGCGACAACGCGGCGTGTGCCGTGGCCGCCGCCGAGGCCTTCTTCGGTGCCCCCCTGGCGCCGGTGGTGGTCGACCATGCCCTGGGATCGGTGCAAGTCCCGGGGCGGATCGAGATCATCTCCCGGGCACCGGTGATCGTCCTCGACGGTGCCCACAACGTGGCCGGGGCCAAGGCGCTGGGCCGTGCCCTGATGGCCGAGCTGGCGCCGGCCGACGACACCATCGCACTGGTCGGCATGCTCCAGGGCCGAGATCCCAGTGCCATGCTCGAAGCCCTCCGACCGGCCGGGGTCACGACGGTCGTGGCCTGCACCGCACCGTCGCCGCGGGCCATCCCGGCTGCGTCGATCGCCGAGGCGGCGCGAGCCCTCGGGCTCCAAGCCCTGGCCGCCGACACCGTCGCCGACGGCCTCACCCTGGCTCGAGCCCGGCTGTCCTCGACCGGGACGCTCATAGTGACGGGTTCGCTGTACGTGGTGGCCGATGCCCGGGCCATCCTGGCGGGATCGACCACCTGGGTCGACCCCGGTAGCCTCTCCGAGCCATGAACCGCACCCTTGTGATCTGCAAGCCTGACGCCGTCGAGCGTGGACTCGTGGGTGAACTCGTCGGGCGCCTGGAGCGCAAGGGCCTGCGACTGGTGGCCGCCGAGCTCCGACAGATCGACGAGGCCATGGCGTCAGAGCACTACGAAGAGCATCGTGGCAAGCCCTTTTACGGTGACCTGGTGGGGTTCATCACGCGGTCGCCCTCGATGGTGCTCGTGGTGGAGGGTCCCGAGGACACCTGGAGCATCGTCCGGACCTTGATGGGTTCGACGAACCCCGCCGAGGCGCCACCGGGGACCATTCGCGGTGATCTGGGGACACTGCTGACCGAGAACCTCGTCCACGGATCGGACTCAGCCGAGTCCGCAGCGCGCGAGATCGCCATCTTCTTCCCGGGATTGGCCTGACGCCCTCGGTCCCCATCGCCACGTCGCGACGCCGCGCATGGCCGCCACCTCGCCTTGTGTGGTCGAGTGGAGTCCCGTAGCCTGGGCGGAACCCCCAGTACAGAGGCGGGAGGCCGCCCGGATTCGGCGACGGTCCCCGCTCCATCAAGAGGTAGATCGACGCCATGCGGGACAACCGGTTTTTCTTGCTCGGCCGCGATATGGCCGTCGACCTCGGCACAGCGAACACACTCGTCTACGTGCGCGGTCGCGGCATCATCTTGAACGAGCCATCGGTCGTAGCGGTCAACGTCAAAGACGGCCGTCCTCTGGCCGTCGGCGCCGAGGCCAAGCGCATGATCGGCCGGACGCCCAGCCACATTCAAGCCATCCGTCCCTTGAAGGACGGCGTCATCGCCGACTTCGAGATCTGCGAGAAGATGCTTCGATACTTCATCCAACGGGTCCACCAGCGTCGCTTCGCCAAGCCGCGCATGGTCATCTGCGTGCCGTCTGGAATCACCGGTGTGGAACAGCGCGCCGTCATGGAGGCCGCCGAATACGCAGGGGCCCGCAAGGCGTACATCATCGAGGAGCCCATGGCGGCCGCCATCGGCGCGGGGCTCCCCGTGCACGAGCCGACGGGCAACATGGTCGTGGACATCGGAGGTGGCACCACCGAAGTGGCTGTCATCTCGCTGGGTGGGATCGTCACGAGCCAGTCGGTGCGTATCGGGGGGGACGAGCTCGACGAGGCGATCATCTCCTACATCAAGAAGGAGTACAGCCTCGCGCTCGGAGAACGCACCGCCGAGGAGATCAAGATCGCACTGGGCTCCGCCTTCGCGCTCGAAGAGGAGCTGCACGCCGAGATCCGGGGCCGGGACCTTGTGACCGGCCTTCCGAAGACGGTGGTCGTGTCCACCGAAGAGATCCGTAAGGCCATCGACGAGCCGGTATCGGCCATCATCGACGCCGTGAAGGTCACGCTCGACAAGACGCCACCCGAGCTCGCCGCCGACATCATGGAGCAGGGAATCGTGCTCACCGGTGGCGGCGCCCTGCTGCACGGTCTCGACGCCCGTCTGCAAGAGGAGACGGGCATGCCCATCGTGGTGGCCCGCGATCCTCTCAATTGCGTGGCGATCGGGAGTGGCCAGTGCCTCGAGGAGTTCGAGGCGCTCAAGCAGGTCCTCATCACGTCCTCTGCCGGGTGATGGGCGTCCGCGCCAGGCGCGGCCCTCGCTTCGCCATCGCTGATCGGCCCCGCCTGTCCCGACGGCTGCGCGCCGGCGGAGCCGGCACCCCTTCCTGAGGGCGGTCCTGCATGCCGAGGCGGACACGGCGGGCGCGGCGAGGGCGGCGGGGGATGACGATCGGTCTTTTGGTCCTGGCTTCGATCGCCATCATCACCCTCGACTATCGGGGCCATGCCCACGGCGTCATCTCCGGAGTCAAGCGCGGTGCTCATGACGCCTTTTCGCCCCTGCAGCGCGGCGTTGACGCCATCGCTCGCCCCGTGGGCAGCTTCTTGTCCGGTGCCGTGCACGGTGGCGACCTCGAGGCCCAGAACGCGAAGCTGCGACGCGAGAACGGAGCCCTGCAGCGACAGATATTGATCAATCAGTCGACGCGCAACTCCTTGCGCGCCCTGCAACGCCTCGACAAGTTGCCCTGGGTCGGCGCCACACCCACGGTGACCGCACAGGTCACCGCCTTGGGCCCATCGGACTTCGCGGCCACTGTCGACCTCGACAAGGGCAGCACCAGCGGTGTGGCTGTCGGCATGCCGGTGGTGGGAGGTGCGGGGCTCGTTGGCCAGGTGACCTTGGTGTGGTCGTCGGGGTGCACCGTGCGCCTGGTTACCGACGTCAACTCGTCGGTCGGGGTGCGCTTCGGTCGGCAGGGAAACCTGGCCCTGGTCCAAGGGTCGGGTCTGGGCAGGAACCTGGCGGCGAACCTCATCGCCCCCGGGACGACCCTGCACAAAGGCGAGGTTTTCACCACCAGCGGACTGCAGCATGCCCAGTATCCGCCGGACATACCGGTCGCCAGCGTGACCTCGTTCTCCTCGACGCCATCAGCGACCCAGGAGACGGTGTGGGCCCGGCCGCTCGCCGATCTTGCCGTCTTGCAGTACGTCGACGTGCTCCAGTGGCAGCCCTCACCATGAGTCGACCCGGTGCGGCCATGCGTGTGGGGAGCTCCCTGACGACCGCGGATGTGGCCCGCTCCACGATCGTGATCGCGGTGGTCCTCGTCATCCAACACACGCTGCTCGACTCGGTCCGGGTCGGAGGGGCGCATCCCGATCTGATGCTGCTCCTGCCCGTCGCCGCCGGCTACGCAGCGGGACCGGACCGGGGTGCGGTCTTCGGTTTCATCGCGGGGCTCGTGGCGGACCTGTTCCTCCCCACCCCCTACGGCCTGTCCGCCCTCGTGGGCTGCCTGTTGGGCTATGCCACCGGCATGGCGACCCGGGGGCTGGTGCGCAGCTCATGGTGGTTGCCCCCTGTCGTGGCCGCAGCGGCGACAGCCGCCGGCATGGGGACGTACGCGATCCTGGGGGCGGTGCTCGGCGACCCCGGAATGCTCAAGACCTATCTGGTGCCCGCCTTGGTGGTGGGGACGCCATCGGCGGCGTTGCTGGCGGTTCCCGTCTTGCGCTTCGTGGCGTGGGCGGTGCCCGACCCCCGGCCGGGCCACGGTGCTGTCGCAGGGGGCGGGGGCACACGGTGAAGTTCCGTCGTCGTCGCTTCGCGCTGGCACTGCGAAGCGCGGATACTCCTCGGCGCCCCCCGCGGCCGGCGCGCCCGACCGGGGGGCGCTTGCGACACCCCTTGCGGGGGACCCGGTTCTATCCGAAGCCGAAGACCCCTCGCCCGGCGCGGGCCACCGAGCCCAGCGGGCCACGCATGCGACCGCGTCGTTCGGTGGTCGACCGGGTGATGACGGTGAGCGAGCCGTCGGCACCGCGCACGGTGATCCGGCTGCGGGTGCTCGGTGTCGTCGTGGCCGCACTCTTCTCACTCATGTTCATCCGGCTGTGGTACCTCCAGGTCCTCGACACCTCGGCGTACTCGAAGACCGTGACCGCCAATCAGCTCCGACCGGTCGAGATCCCCGCACCGCGTGGGCTCATCACCGACAGGAACAACAACATCATCGTGGGCGACCAGGTGACCCAGGACATCACGCTGTCGAGAGTGGCCGCCCAAGAGCACCCGGCCGTGGTGGGACAGCTCGCCGCTCTTCTTCAGATGTCGTCGGCCCAGATCGAGTCGGACCTCGCCAACGTCCAGTACAGCCTGTACAAGCCGGTGCCGATCCTCGAGAACGCACCGCTCTCCGACGTGCTCTACGTCGGCGAGCACGCGTCGATGTTCCCCGGTGTGTCGGCCGTCGCCGACACCAACCGCACCTATCCCCTCGGCCAGACCGGGGTCCAGATGCTCGGGTACGTCGGGCAGATCTCGAGCCAGCAGCTCCAGGCGAACAAGTCGGCGGGATACCAATTGGGCGACCTCTTCGGACAGAGCGGGCTGGAGAACCAGTACCAGGCCGCACTCCGGGGCCGCCCCGGCGTCGACAGGGTCGAGGTCGATGCACACGGTCAGGTGGTGGGGAGCCTCGGGGAGACCCTGCCTACATCGGGGAACGATCTCGTGACCAACATCGACTCCGGGCTCGAACAGACTCTGCAACAGGCGCTCGACGCCGAGATCGCCTCGCTCAAGGGGAAGTCCACCGAAGGCGCGGCGGTGGCTCTCGACCCCCAGACCGGAGCGGTCCTCGCCCTGGTGTCGTCACCGACCTATGACCCGACGTGGTGGACGAACGGGATCTCCACCGTTCGCTTCCACCAGATCCAGGCCACCGGCGCCCAGAACAACAACGCCATCCAAGGCCTCTACACGCCGGGTTCGACGTTCAAGTTGGCCACGGCCACCGCCGCCTTGCAGACCGGCCTGATCTCGCCCAGCTTCACTTACAACGACACCGGTGCCTACACCGTTCCCGGATGCAAGACGGGAGGGGCGGGATGTGCCACCTTCCACGACAACGAAGGAGAGGTCGGAGGCCGGATCAACGTGTCTCAGGCCCTCACGGTCTCGAGTGACATCTTCTTCTACAACCTCGGCGTCCAATTCTGGAACGACTACAAGGCCAACGGCCGCTACGGCGAGACGCCGATCCAGAACGCGGCGGCGCAGCTCGGTTACGGCGACGTCACTGGGATCGACCTTCCCGACGAGACCCACTTCGCCCGGGTGGACTCACCCTTGGTCGTCCAACGAGAGCATGCCCAGGACCCCAAGGACTACCCCAACGGCCAGTGGTTCACCGGGAACAACCTGGAGCTCGCCTTCGGTCAGGGTGGGACGGTGATCACGCCCATCGAACAGGCCGTCGCCTTCGCCACGTTCGCCAACGGGGGGACCCGGTACGTCCCCGAGGTCGCGGCCGGCACCGTCGACGCCCACGGCAAGGTCGTACGGACCTTCGCTCCCAAAGTGGCCGGACATGTCACGTTCTCCTACGCCAACTACCAGGCCATGCTCCAGGGATTCGAGGGGGTCGTCCAAAACTCCAAGGGCACCGCCGCCTCGGCCTTCGCCGGCTTCCCATTGTCGAGCTTCCCTCTGGCCGGCAAGACCGGGACGGCGACGACCAACGAGCAGCAGCCCAACTCGTGGTTCGTGGGCTGGGGGCCGGTCCCGAGCCCCCGGTACCTGATCGCGGTGGTGGTCCAGGGGGGCGGTTACGGATCCCAGGCCGCGGCGCCCGTGGCCCGCCAGGGGTTCGACTACCTCGTCGCCCATCCCGAGTCCCCGACCCACGTCGGCCCGGCTACCACCCCAGCCGTCCCGTTGCCCCCACCGACAACGACGACAACAAGCCCGGGGTCTACGACCACGACGACCTCGAAGACTGGTGCCACGCCCAGGGCGCTGGGCCCGATCCGGCGCCGAGGCGGTCGGGGAGGGCTCTAGACTCCTCGGGCACATGACTTCTCTGTGGCCACGGATCGAGCCTCTCCTGGCCCAGGTCACGAAGCCCGCCCGGTACATCGGGGGTGAGCTCGGGGCACAGCGTCCCGTCCATGGGTCCGAGCAGGTGGCCTGGCTGCTGCTCTACCCCGATACCTATGAGATCGGACTGCCCAACCAGGGCCTCCAGATCCTGTACGAGATATTGAACGAGCGTTCCGACGCCGTGGCCGAGCGGGCCTACGCGCCCTGGACCGACATGGAAGCGGCCATGCGCGCCGCCTCGGTTCCGCTGTTCTCGCTGGAGGGCTGCCTGTCGGCGGGGGAGTTCGACGTCCTGGCCTTCAACTTGTCGGCCGAGCTGACCTACACCAATGTCCTCAACCTGGTCGACCTGGCCGGGGTGCCGGTGCGCAGCGCGGACCGTGATGGATCGCACCCACTGGTGGTGGCAGGGGGCCACTGCGCCTTCAATCCCGAGCCCCTGGCCGACTTCGTCGACGCCTTTGTCCTCGGTGACGGCGAGGAGGCGGTCGGGGACCTGACCGAGGTGATCGGGACGTGGCGGGCATCGGGGGCGAAGGGTCGTGACGAACTTCTCCTGGCCCTGGCGGCTGTGCCCGGCGTGTACGTCCCCTCGTGCTACGAGCCGAGTTACGAGACGGGACGCCTGACCGGGGTGCGACCCAGCCGGGTGGGGGTGCCCGATCGAGTCGAGAAGCGGACGATCGCGGACCTGGGGGAGTGGCCCTATCCCAAGCAGCAGCTGGTGCCGCTGATCGAGGTCGTCCACGACCGGCTCAACGTCGAGGTGTTCCGGGGCTGCACGCGAGGCTGTCGGTTCTGCCAGGCCGGGATGATCACCCGACCCGTGCGCGAGCGTCCCGCGGAGCAGGTGGACCAGATGGTCCGTGACGGCCTCGATCGCACCGGATACGACGAGGTCACCTTGACGTCGCTGTCGAGCGCGGACTTCTCGGGCATAGGCGACGTGGTGTCGTCGATCATCAACGACCCCGAGTGCTCGGGTCAGGTGTCGGTGAGCCTGCCCAGCCTGCGGGTCGACGCCTTCACCGTCGGTTTGGCGGCGGAGATCCAGAAGGTGCGTCGCACCGGCCTCACGTTCGCGCCCGAGGGCGGGACGTGGCGGATGCGCCAGGTCATCAACAAGCTCATCCGTGAAGAGGATCTCTACGCCGCGGTCGATGCCGCCTTCTCTCAGGGCTGGCGAAGGGTGAAGCTGTACTTCCTCATCGGCTTGCCCACCGAGACCGACGAGGACGTGCTCGGCATCACCCGGCTGGCCGGTGCCTGTGCCGAGATCGGGCGGCGGTATCACCACAACGTGACGGTCACCGCCTCGGTGGGTGGGTTCGTCCCCAAAGCCCACACGCCCTTCCAATGGTTCGGGCAGAACACGATGGAAGAGTTGCGGCGCAAGGTGGGACTCCTCAAAGACGCGGCGCGCCGCACGAAGGGGCTCACGTTGCGTTGGCACGACCCCGAGGCCACGGCGGTGGAAGGGCTCGTGAGCAGGGGCGACCGCCGCATGGGTGCGGTGATCGAGCACGTCTGGCGCCAGGGCGGCACCTTCCAGGAATGGTCCGAGCACTTCGACCTGGGGTTGTGGACGAGCGGGCTCGAGGCCGCCGGACTCGATTTCTCCGACACCGTGTACCGCCACCGTGACGAGCACGAGGTGCTGCCCTGGGACCACGTCTCGGCGGGGCTCCACCGGGACTTCCTCTGGCAGGATTTTCAAGAAGCCCTGGCCGAGCACGGCCTCGAAGACTGCCGTTGGACCCCCTGCTACGACTGCGGCGCCTGCACCGGGCTCGGGGTAGAGCACATGGTGGCCTCGGCCGTTGCACCCGCGGGCGGGAGCCAGGGAACCGGGCAGGACCTGGCCACCGGGGGCATGGTGCCGGTCAAGTTCCTCGAGACGGCGGGGGCGGCTGTGGCCTCGGCCTCGACGGTGGACCACCTCCGATGAGGATCCGGGCCCGCTTCACCAAGGTCGGCAAGGTTCGCTTCACCAGTCACCGCGACGTGGCGCGTATGTGGGAGCGGGCACTGCGGCGCGGCCGGATGCCGGTGTCCTACACCGCAGGCTTTACCCCCCGTCCCCAGTTGAGCTTCGGCCTCGCCCTCCCCACGGGATGCGAGTCGATCGCCGAGTACCTCGACATCGCGCTGGACACACCGGTCGATCCGTCCGACCTGGCCCGAGACGTCGGGGCCATGTTGCCCGACGGCGTCGACGTCATGGCGGCGGGGCTCCTCGAGCCCGGTACGAACTCCTTGCAAGAAGACGTGTCCTCGTGTTTGTGGGAGATCGACGTGCCCGGTGTGGTCCCCGGGGACCTCGACTCGGCCATCGAGCGCGTCCTGGTGGCTGACTCCCTCCCCATCCAGCGCGAGCGCAAGGGACACACCGTCGTCGATGACCTGCGTCCTTCGGTGTTGGCGTTGTCGTGTATCGGTTCCGACGCGGACGGCGCCACGCTCCTGGCGGAGCTCGGCACCCGACCACGCGGCGTCCGACCTTCTGAGCTCGCCCAGGCATTGGGCGTGGAGCTCGGTGTTGCCCGTAGAACCTGTCAATGGATCGAGCGCGACGGCTCCCGATGGGAGCCTCTCATGGCGGACCCGGCGGGTACCGCAGTCATCTGGGAGCGCGCCTCGTGAGAAGTACGAGAAGGGATCGTCCCCATGTCCGATACGAGCGCCGGGCAGCCGACGGCCGAGCCCATCGGCTCGCCGCCTGCTCCCGCATCCACAGACACCAGGGCTGCGAACGCCACCGATGGGGTCGACGCGTCGACACCCGAGATCACAGCTAGCGACCCCTCGACACACCACGGCGCGTCAGGAGACGTCGCCTCGGGAGACGTCGCCTCGGGAGACGTCGCCTCGGGAGACGTCGATATCAGTGACGCCGCGTCGGGTGAGACCGGGTCTGGCGACGGCGCGATCGAACCGGGGCGCGCCCCGTCACCGAACCCCCGTCGCCGGCGCAGGCGCCCCGCCGGGGCGCGCCCCGCGGGTGCGACGGCGTCGGACGCGCCCGACGACGACGACGCCGGGGTGGTCGATAATGGTGGAGTCGACGACGGGGGAGACAACGCCGTAGAGGCCCCCGGCGGCGCCACGGCCTCGCCCCAGGTGGGCGAGCGCAAGCGTCCCGTGGAACGCCCCCGGATCGGTGACACCCGACCCGCCCGCCCCGTGGCCGCGCCCGTGGCGCCGGTGCCGGTGGAGCCGGTGCCCGTGAGTGCGCCCGTGGTGCCGGTGCCGGTGACCCGGCCGGCGGCCAAGGCAGCCAAGGCGGCCAAAGCGCCGCGCCCCGCCGTGGTGGCGGGGTCGGGGACAGACGAGGACGACGTCGAGGACGACGCCGAGGCCACCGAGACCAAGGCGTCGGGGGGACGGTCGCGGCGTCGGAGCGGCCGGGAGCGTCGGGGACGACCGGTCGGTCGATATCTGATGTGCGTGCACGTGCTTCCCCACGCCACGCAGATCGCCGTGCTCGAGGGGAGGACCCTGGTCGAGCACTACGTGTCGAGGGTGTCGGACGATGCCACCCAGATCGACGGCAACATCTATCGGGGCCGGGTCCAAAACGTCCTCCCGGGCATGGAGGCCGCCTTCATCGACATCGGCACCCCCAAGAACGCCGTGCTCTATCGCGGTGACGTCCGTTACGACGTCGAAGACGTCGAGACGGCGAAGAGTGCCTCCCCGCGCATCGAGGAGATGCTTCGCCCCGGCCAGGTGATCTTGTGCCAGGTCACGAAGAACCCGATCGGGGCCAAAGGGGCGCGCCTCACCCAAGAGGTCTCGCTCCCAGGTCGGTTCGTGGTCATGGTCCCCAACTCGAGCGCCTTCGGCATCTCCAAGCGGCTCGACGACAACGAGCGCAAGCGGTTGCGGAGGATCGTCGACGAGGTGCGCCCCGCCGGTCACGGCCTGATCGTCCGCACCGCGGCGGAAGGGGCGAGCCAGGACGAACTGCGGTACGACGTCGAGCGCCTGGTGGCGCTGTGGGAGGCGATCGAAGCCGAGGCCAACCGGTCCAACGCCCCCGGATTGCTCTATCGCGAGCCCGACCTGGCCGTGCGGATCGTGCGCGAGGAATTCAACCGCGAGTACCGGAACGTGGTCATCGATGACGAGAGCCTCTACGCGCAGGTGCGCGACTACATCGGCCAGGTGAACCCCGAGCTCGTCGACCGCGTCGAGTACTACGACCCCGTTGTCGAGAACCTGCCCATCTTCGAGCGCTTCCACGTCCACGAGCAGCTTCACAAAGCGCTCGACCGCAAGGTGTGGTTGCCGTCGGGCGGGTCGATCATCATCGAGCGGACCGAGGCCCTCACTGTCATCGACGTGAACACCGGCAAGAACGTCGGCAAGTCCAACCTCGAGGAGACCGTTTACCGCAACAACCTCGAGGCGGCCGAGGAGATCGCCCGGCAGCTACGACTGCGCGACATCGGCGGGATCATCGTGATCGACTTCATCGACATGGAGATCCGCGACAACCGGGATCGGGTATCGGCCGCCTTGCGTTCGGCGCTGGCCCGGGACAAGACCCGGACCCAGGTGTTCGACATCTCGGAGCTGGGCCTGGTCGAGATGACCCGGAAACGGGTCTCTGAGGGCCTGGTGGAGTCGCTGTCGAGCACGTGCACGGTGTGCGGTGGGCGCGGGATCGTGCTCGACGACTCCCTCCTGTAGGATTCTCTGGCTATGTATGCGGTGATCCAGAGTGGTGGCAAGCAGGAGCGGGTGGCCGAGGGCCAGCAGCTGCGCGTGGAGCTTCTCGGGGTGCCCGAGGGGAGCGAAGTCGAGCTTTCCCCGGTACTGGTCGTGGACGACGACCGAGTCCTCGCCACGCCCGACGAGCTGGCCGGCACGGTGGTGGCGGCCCGGGTCGTGGGCCAGGAGCTCGGTCCCAAGATCCGGGGGTTCACCTACCAGGCCAAGGCGCGGCGCCGGCGGCGCTGGGGTCACCGCCAGCAGTACGACACCGTCGAGATCGTGTCGATCACGGTCCCGGCAGGCCGCTGAGCCCGCCGCACAGGAGGAGGTTCTCGTGTCGAAGACCAAAGGTGGCGGTTCCACCCGCAACGGCCGCGATTCGAAGTCCAAGCGCCTGGGCGTGAAGGTGTACGACGGTACGACCGTCCCCGCCGGCGCCATCATCCTGCGCCAGCGGGGTACAAAGTTCCACCCTGGCGAGAATGTCGGGCGCGGTGGCGATGACACGCTGTTCGCGACCGCCGACGGCGTGGTGAGCTTCGGCACCCGCAAGGGTCGCCGCCAGGTGAGCGTCCGCGTCGAGTCCTGAGCCGGGGCGGCCGGTCACTGTCTCTTTCGGGAGGGAGTGACGGTGGCTCGTAGAATCGGCGCTGTGTCCGGGTTCGCCGACGAAGCCCAAGTGCATGTGAAGGCGGGCAACGGCGGCGCCGGCTCCGTGTCGTTTCGCCGTGAGGCGCACGTGTCGAAGGGCGGCCCCGACGGCGGCGACGGCGGCAACGGTGGTGATGTGTGGCTCGTGGCCTCCACCAACCAGGCGTCGCTGCTCGGATTTCGCGATCACCCGCATCGTCGGGCCACCGATGGCAAGCACGGACAGGGAAAGAAGCGCCACGGCCCCCGGGGCCAGGCCCTCGACGTGCCCGTGCCGGTCGGGACGATGGTGCGGGGCCCCGACGGGTCGGTCCTCGCCGATCTGGCCACGGACGGGGACCGCTGGCTGGCCGCGGGTGGGGGACGAGGTGGGCGCGGCAATGCTCGTTTTCTCTCCAACCGCCGGCGGGCCCCCGCCTTCGCCGAGCAGGGCGAGAAGGGTGAGGAGCGGTGGCTCGACCTCGAGCTGAAGCTGCTCGCGGATGTGGCTCTGGTGGGGCTGCCGAACTCGGGCAAGAGCACCCTGATCTCGCGGATCTCCGCCGCTCGCCCCAAGGTGGCGGCCTATCCCTTCACCACCCTCGAGCCGCACCTGGGCGTGGTCCGAGTCGGCCGGACCGGCGATGAGACCGAGTTCGTGGTGGCGGATGTGCCCGGCCTGGTGGAGGGCGCGGCCGAAGGGCGGGGCCTCGGACACCGGTTCCTCAGACACGTGGAGCGCGCTCGGGCGCTGGTGGTCCTGCTCGACCTGGCCCCAGCCGACGGCATCTCGGCCTCGGAGCAGGAGCGGATCCTGCTCTCCGAGCTCCGTCGCTACCGACCCGAGCTGCTCGACCGGCCCCGCCTGGTGGTGGGGTCGAAGTCCGACGTGGCGCTCGAGGGGCTCGACGCCGAGCCCGAGCTCACCATCTCAGCGGTGACCGGGGCCGGGATCCCCGAGCTCCTCGTCCGACTGGCTGCCATGGTGGTCGAGGCTCGGGTGGCAGAGGCCATCCCGAACCGGTCCGTCGTGATCCACCGTCCTCTGTCGGAGGAGATCGAGGTGGTCCGTTCCGAAGACGGCTCGTTCGTGGTCCTCGGCCGTCCCGCCCTGCGAGCGGTGGCCTTGTCGGACCTCAACGACGCCGATGCCGTCGACTATGTCCAGAGCCGCCTGCGCCGGCTCGGGGTGGAGCGCGCCCTGGTGCGCGCCGGGGTGCGCGACGGGGATGTCGTGCACCTCGGGGAGCTGAGCTTCACCTACCAGCGCGAGGAAGGGGTCGAGGGTGCGGTGTCAGAGACTCCGCGGCCCGAGATCAGGCGGTCGACCCGTCGCGGCCGGGGATCAGACCGATGACGACGGGTGAAGCGCCCCGAACGGTCGTGGCCAAGGTGGGGTCATCGTCGATCACGAACGCCGGCGGTGGTGTGGACGCGGTGTCGATCGACAGGCTCTGCGGGCAGGTGGCCGAGTTGCGCGACCTCGGCCACAGTGTCGTCCTCGTCAGCTCGGGTGCGATCGCGGCGGGGTGGTTCGCCATGGGAGGAGGGCCCCGGCCCACCGACCCGGCCACGCTGCAAGCGGTGTCCGCCGTCGGCCAGTCGAAGCTCATGCGGGTGTACGACGAGGCCTTCGCCACGCGGGGCCTCGCCGTGGGCCAGGTCCTGCTGGCCCCGCTCGACTTCATCCATCGTCAGCAGTATCTCCACGCCCGCCAGACCCTGTCCCGGCTGCTCGAGCTGGGTGTGGTCCCGGTCGTGAACGAGAACGACGCCACCTCTGACGACGAGATCCGGTTCGGTGACAACGACCGGCTGGCCGCGCTCGTGGCCCATCTCGTCGCCGCTGATCTCCTCGTCCTGCTCACCGATACCGCCGGCCTCCTGACGGCCGATCCACGGACCACCGCCGAGGCATCGCTCATCGAAGAGGTGATCGAGGTCGACCACGAGCTCGAGATCCTGGCGGGCGGGGCGGGCAGCCCGGTCGGGAGCGGGGGCATGGCGTCGAAGCTGGCCGCAGCGAAGATCGCGGCGTGGTCCGGGGTCGAGACCGTCATCGCCGATGCTGGTCGGGCCGGGGTGCTACGCGGGGTCATGGACGGTGAGCCCGGCGTCGGCACCGTGTTCAGGGCCCGGGGCCGGCGCCTGCCGGCCCGGAAGCTTTGGATCGCGTTCGCCGTCGCCGCGGCCGGGACCCTGATCGTCGACGACGGAGCACGGCGGGCGCTAATGGAGCGAGAAGCCTCGTTGCTCCCCGCCGGGGTGGTGTCGGTCTCTGGTCGCTTCGACACCGACGATGCCGTGGAGATCGCCGGGCCCGACGGCGTGGTCTTCGCCAAGGGCCTTGTCCGTCATCCCGCCCACTTGGTGGCGTCGTGGGCCGGGCACCGGACGAGCGAATTGCCCGACGGTGCCGCGCCCGAGGTCGTGCACCGGGATGATCTCGTGGTGCTGGGCTGAGGCCAGGGCGCGTGGCGGGGGTACCCTGGAGCATGGCCCCGCCGACCATCGAAGACCTCGGCCGTCGAGCCAAGGCGGCTTCTCGGGTCCTGGCCGTGGCCGACGGAGCGGCCAAGAACAGCGCCCTGGGGATGGCCGCCGACCTGCTCGAAGAGCGCGGAGGGGAGCTGCTCGAGCACAACGGCGCCGATCTCGAGGCGGCCCGGGCCGAGGGTGCCAGCGAGGTCCAGACCGACCGGTTGCGCCTCAGTCGGGAACGGATCGAGGCCATGGCCGAGAGCCTGCGCCACGTCGCGGCGCTGCCCGATCCCGTGGGCGAGGTCGTCGAGGGATGGGTCCGGCCCAACGGCCTTCGCATCGAGCGGGTCCGGGTCCCCCTCGGGGTGGTGGGGGTGATCTACGAGAACCGGCCCAACGTAACGAGCGACGCCGCGGGCCTGTGTCTGAAGGCGGGCAACGCCACCATGCTGCGGGGCTCGTCGAGCGCGGCGCGGTCCAACGCGGCCATCGTGGGCGCACTCCGAGAGGCACTGGTGAAGGTCGGGCTCCCCGAGGACGCGGTGGTGAACGTGGCGGACACGAGTCACGAGGCGGCGATCCGGTTCATGCAGCTCGACGGGGTCATCGACTGCCTCGTGCCGCGCGGGGGCCATGCCCTCATCGCGTCGGTGCGCGAGCACGCCACGGTGCCGTACGTGATCGACGGGGACGGCAATTGCCACGTCTACGTCGATGCCGATGCCGATCTCGACATGGCTTTGTCCATCGTGGTGAACGCCAAGACCCAGCGCCCCGGGGTGTGCAACGCGGCGGAGTCCCTTCTCGTCCACGAGGCGGTGGCGGTCGAATTCCTGCCCCGGGCCCAGGCCGCGCTGGCAGGTGTCGAGTTGCGTGGCGACGAGGCGAGCCGGGCCGTCCTCGGGTCCATCGGCGTCGCCGAGGACGACGACTTCGCCACCGAGTTCCTGGGCCCGATCATGTCGGTGGCGGTCGTCGGAGACCTCGACGACGCCATCGACCACATCACCCGGTACGGCTCGGGACACTCCGAGGCCATCGTGACCGACGACCTGCGCGCCGCGGAACGGTTCTGTCGCGAGGTCGACGCCGCCGCGGTGGTCGTGAACGCGTCGACCCGGTTCGTGGACGGGGGGGAGCTCGGGCTGGGGTCGGAGATCGGCATCTCGACGCAGAAGCTCCACGCCCGCGGTCCCATGGGGCTGCGCGAGCTCACCTGCGTGAAGTACCTCGTGCACGGTGACGGGCAGGTGCGGCGATGAGCGCGGCCGGCGACCAGGACGGTGCCGTCGACGGGAAGACCGGCTCTTTGGGGATGCTCGGGTTCCCCGACCCCGGCCCGCCGCTGTTCTCGTCGCTGACCGAGGTACGCGAACGGCTCGCCGCGGTCGGATATCTCGCCGATGACGGCATCGCCGGGGTCGTGCATCTGGCGGACCGCCTGGCGAAGCCGGTGCTCGTGGAGGGCCCCGCCGGGACCGGGAAGACCGAGTTGGCCAAGTCGGTGGCGCGCGTGACCGGCAGCCGCCTCATCCGGTTGCAGTGCTACGAGGGCCTCGATGAGTCCAAGGCACTCTACGAATGGAATTACAAGAAGCAGTTGTTGCGGATCCAGGCCCAGCGCGTCGACGAGGATGGCGGGGGGGACAAGGCGACCACCTCGTGGCGCGATCTCGAGGAGGACATCTTCTCCGAGGAGTTCCTCCTCACCCGCCCCCTGCTCGAAGCCATCCGTTCCCCGGACCCCGTCGTCCTCCTCGTCGACGAGGTGGACCGGGTCGAGCTCGAGACCGAGGCGCTGCTCCTCGAAGTACTGTCGGAGTACCAGGTGTCGATTCCCGAGCTGGGCACGATCCGGGCCAAGCAGATCCCGCTCGTGTTCCTCACCTCCAACAACACCCGGGAGTTGTCCGAGGCCCTCAAGAGGCGTTGCCTCTACCTCCACCTCGACTACCCGTCGCTCGAGCGCGAGCGCGACATCGTGCTCGCCCGAGTGCCCGGGGTGACCGAGGAGCTCGCCGATCAGATCGCCAGGATCGTGCGATCCTTGCGGACCCTCGAGCTCAAGAAGTACCCCTCGGTCTCCGAGACCCTGGACTGGGCCAGGACACTGGTCGTCCTCGGCGTGGAGTCGATTGACGCCGAGCAGGCCAAAGCGACGTTGCACGTGCTGCTCAAGTACCGCAGCGACCTCGAGCGTGCGGCCAAGGAGCTGGCCGTGGCCGGGGAGGACCGGGCCTGAGGCGTCGGTCGTGCTCGACGTCCTCACCGGGTTCATAGGAGAGCTGCGCGCCGCGGGCCTGCCGGTGTCGCTCACCGAGTCCATCGACGCGGCCGAGGCGGTCCATCACATCCCACTCGAGGACCGCGACGCGCTCAAGTACGCCTTGGCGGCCACCCTCGTGAAGAGCTCCGCCCATTGGAAGGCATTCGAGACGGCCTTCGAGGTGTACTTCTCGATGCGGGGCCCCCAGTACGAGTTCGGCGACGACGAGACGTCGACCGGCGACCACGACTCGGACACCGAGAACGAGGACCGGGGACGGGGCCAGGGGAGAGGCCAGGGCGGTGGCGGGGGCGAGGGCTTGTCACCCGAGGAGCTCGCCGAGATGTTGTTCCGGGCTCTGCTGTCGGCCAACGACGCCCAGGTGGCCGCGCTGGCCCGCCAGGCTGTCAGCCGCTTCGCGGGGATGGAGCCGGGCCGGCCCGTGGGGGGGACCTACTACCTCTACCGGACGTTGAGGAACCTCGACCTCGACCGGGTCCTCGAGCGGCTCATGGACACCGCCCGGGCCTCTGCTCCGGAGGGGCAGTTGACCCCGCTCGAGGAGCGCCTCGCCCGGGACGAGTTCAAGAGCCGCCTCGATCGGTTGCGCCGGGAGCTCGAGGACGAGATCCGGCGCCGGCTGGTGGCCGACCGCGGTACCGAGGCCCTGGCCCGGTCCCTGCGAAAGCCTCTCCCCGAGGAGATCGACTTCATGCACGCCACGCGCGACGAACTGGCGTCACTGCGTCGGGCCATCCACCCTCTGACGCGCAAGTTGGCCGTTCGTCTGGCCCGCAAACGTCGACACGGCCGCAAGGGCCCGCTCGACTTCCGGTCCACGATGCGCCATTCCCTGTCGACCGGTGGCGTCCCGGTCGACCCCAAGTTCCGGTATCCCCGTCCCGCCAAGCCAGAGATCATTGTCATCGCCGACATTTCGGGATCGGTGGCCTCGTTCGCGCGTTTCACGTTGCATCTCGTGCACGCCATCAGCTCGCAATTCTCGAAGGTGCGGAGCTTCGTGTTCATCGACGGCATCGACGAGGTCACGCGGTTCTTCGAGAACGTCGACGACGTCGCCGACGCTGTGCACCGGATCAACACCGAGGCCGACGTGGTGTGGGTCGACGGGCACTCGGACTACGGCCACGCTCTGTCGGTGTTCTGGGAGCGCTGGGGCGAGGAGATCACGCCCCGTTCGAGCGTGCTGCTGCTCGGTGACGCTCGCAACAACTACCACGCCTCACAGGCCTGGGTGGTCTCGGAGATCCAGCATCGGGCCCGTCATGTGTACTGGCTCAACCCCGAGCCTCGGGCCTACTGGGGGACCGGCGACTCGATCCTCGGCGAGTATGCGGTGCACTGTGACGATGTCTTCGAATGTCGGAACCTGCGTCAGCTCGAGCACTTTGTGACCGAGCTGGCGTGAGCGCGGCGACAGCGGGGGGTAGCGCGCCGCCCGGAGTGGGCACGGTGGGGACGTCGTCGGAGGGTCCCACCCGGGTCGTCCTCATCCGCCATGGTGAGGCGAACTGCAATGTCGAGGGCGTGGTCGGTGGCCATGCGGGATGCACCGGTCTGTCGGCCACAGGGAGGCGCCAGGCCGAGGCCTTGCGGGATCGGCTCGTGGCGACCGGCGAGCTCGCCGCGGCCGGCGCGCAGTATGCGAGCGTGCTGACTCGTGCCGTCGAGACGGCGGGCATCGCGGCGGCGGGCATCGGTGACGGCACGGCATCGGTGCAGGATTGCGACCTGTGCGAACTGCACCCCGGTGAAGCCGACGGCCTCACCTGGGACGAGTTCCGCGTCCGCTACGGTGAGCCCGATTTCGACGTCGATCCCGACGGCGTGGTCGCACCCGGAGGCGAGAGTTGGAACTCGTTCGTGTCCCGGGCCTCGAATGCGGTGACTCGGGTGGCCCGGTCCCATCGCGGCGAGCTCGTGGTGATCGTGTGCCATGCCGGTGTCATCGAATCGACGCTTCTCGCATTCCTGCCCGTGGCGCCGGGGCGTCGACGCCTCAGGTTGCCCACCGAGCACACGTCGCTCACAGAATGGGAGTTGGCGGGGGACGACTGGCGCCTGGTGCGCTACAACGATGCTGCGCATCTGCGGGGCTTGGACACGACACCACCGACGTCGCCCTGAAGTGGCGTGGCGGCGAGCTCGACCGGGCAATCGGGCATGACGCGTTCGGGAAGGTCCGTTCTCGAGGGCCAGACTAGGTAGCCAGAAGGCGACGTCGAATTGAGGATTGCCGACGCTGGCGATGTTCCCGTCGAAGAGCGCGGCAGAACCGTGGCGGAGACAGAGGATGTCGCTGCGGACGTCCTACGTCCGATGTTCTTGGCGCAGCCAGGTCGCGGTGGTCTCGTCGACGGCTTGTTTCACGAACACCGATCGCCGTCGCGCAAGGTCGCCACGACAAGGGTCTAGCCACGCGCCACGGGGTCCAGGTGTTGCACCGGGCCCACCAGTGACTCCAGGGCTTGGATCACATTAAGACGCCTGGCACCGCCCTCAGGGTCGGCCCGCGTTGGCTGGGCGGTGGTCGAGACTCAACAGGCGTAGTCGCCGTCGAGGCTGATCCCGTTGGCCTGATTGGTGTACTGGGTGACCCACACCCCGCCCGTGGGGAGGACGTTCCCGTTCTGTGCGGCATAGGTCACCGCGTTCGCACAGTTGCCCTGGGGGTCGTTGGTGTACCACGCCACCCACAGCGGGACCGCGGGCTGGAAGTTCCCGGCGATGCCGTTCCAGGTGAGCGGGCTCGTGTAGATGCCGACGTTGTTCACCCCCGCACCTCGCAGCGCGTTGATGGCACCCAGGATGACCTGGTCGTTCTCGGCAGTGTTGGTGGACCAGTTGGCCCCTTCGATATCCAGCCACCACGTCACCAACGGGTTCACGCCCTGGGCCTGCGCGTACTGGTAGGCGTAGACCCCGGCCTCGTACCCCCAGTTGCACGCCGGGTCACCGTTGCAGCCCGGTTGGGCGGTGGTGTCGGTCCCGTAGGTCATGAAGATGTAGAGGTTCAGCCCGCCCCCGGCCCACTGCGCCTCGTGGGCCAGGCAGGGGTTGGGAGACCCGTTGGCCTGGCCGGTGGCCTGGACGATGCCCACGGTGTGGCCCGATGGCAGCGTGCTGGTACACGCCGGCGGGTTGTCCTGGAACTTCGAGATGTCGTAGCCGAAGGTCCCCGACGGGTAGGCGCCGTTGGCGGCTACGCCCGTGCCCGGGCCGTCGGCGATGCCGACGACGGGGTTCGTGATGTGCTGGGGGGCGGAGCCGAAGTACCCGGCGTCGCCGAAGGAGGTCACCGCACCGTTGGAGTCGGTGAGCCAGTACCCACCGGGGTCGGCGGACGCGATGCCTACCACCGGCCGGGACAGGGCGTGACCGCCCAGTGACCCGTCATAGCTGGCGTCGCCGAAGGCGAAGACCCCGCCGTCGGCCGCCACCATCAGGTACCCCCCGCCGTCGGGCGCGGTCCCACCGACGATCGGTGCCTGGAGTTTCAGGTTGCCCAGCGATCCGGCGAACCCGGCGTCGCCGAAGGCGAAGACCCCGCCGTCCGATGCGAAGAGCCAGTAGCCACGGCCATCGGGCGTCGCCACCATCGAGACCACGGGCTTGGTGAGCTTGACGGCCCCCATCGACCCGTAGAACGGCGCGTTGAAGGCGAAGACCCCGCCGTCCGATGCCACCGTCCAGTACCCCCCGGTGGCGGGGTCCGCGGCGATGCCGACCATGGGCTTGTTGAGTTTGACTGCCCCCATCGACCCGTAGAACCCGGCGTTGCCGAACGTGAACACCCCGCCGTCCGACGCCACGGTCCAGTACCCGAGCCCACTCGCGCCCGACTGGCCCGTCGTGGGGGCGATGCCGACCATGGGTGCAGCCAGCCTGACCCCGCCCATGGACCCGTAGAAGGGGAGTCCCCCGAAAGCAAACACCCCGCCGTCCGAAGCCACGGTCCAGTACGCGGGGACGCCCTGGGTGGAGGCGGGGACTGCATCGTCGAGATGCCGGGGCGCGCCGCTTGGCGTCATCACGGCTGTCGAGACAACGGTGACCGCGATGATCGACGCACCGAGCGCGCGTCCGAGACGCGCCAGGTTGTGTGCGAGACGGGGCATGGAGTGGTTGCTGCGATCCTTGCTGCGCGATGGCGCGTGTCCAAGGCTCTCGTGGGTGTCAGAGAAACCGAGGTTCCGCTGTCCATTCTCACGGAGTGCGCAGCGCGAAGCAACGACGCCCCGAGAACCGTTGCCCACCTGCACCGATGCCTGGCGCCGTGGTGTGGCGGTGTGGGGAAACCACCGCCGGGGCCGGCCAGGGGTCAGGCCCTCAGCAGCTCCGCGACGCGGAAGGCGAGGTCGATGGCCTGCCGTGCGTTGAGACGGGGGTCACAGGTTGTGGTGTAGCGCTCATGGAGCTGGTCCTCGAGGATGTCGCCGTAGCCACCGAGGCATTCGGTGACGTCGTCCCCCGTCAGTTCGAGGTGCACACCTCCGGGCCAGGTCCCTGCGCCGTGGTGCGCGGCGAAGAACCCCTTGAGCTCGGTGAGGATGTCGTCGAAGCGTCGGGTCTTGCGGCCCCCGTCACTCACGAAGGTGTTGCCGTGCATCGGATCACAGGCCCAGACCACCGGATGTTGCGCGGCGGTGACCGCCTCGAGCAATGGTGGAAGGGACTGTGCGATGGCGGTGGCGCCCATACGGGTGATCAGGGTGAGCCGACCCGGAGTCCGGTCGGGGTTCAGGCGGTCGCACAGCGCCACAACCTCGGATGGGGTGGTCGAGGCACCGATCTTGCATCCGACGGGGTTGTGGATCCCCGACAGGAAGTCGATGTGGGCGCCGTCGAGCTGGCGGGTGCGCTCACCCACCCAGAGCATGTGGGCCGAGCAGTCGTACCAGTCGCCGGTGAGTGAGTCCATGCGGGTGAGGGCCTCTTCGTACCCGAGGATGAGCGCGTCGTGGCTCGTATAGAAGTCGACCTGGTGCAATGACTGCTCCGCCTTCAGGTCGATCCCGCACGCGGCCATGAAGCGCAGGGCCCGGTCGATCTCGCCGGCGATCTGCTCGTAGCGTCGCCCCTCTTCGCTCGAAGCCACGAACTGCTGGTTCCAGATGTGGACCTGGGACAGATCGGCGAAGCCACCTTTGGTGAAGGCGCGCACGAGATTGAGTGTCGAGGCCGCCTGATGGTACGCAGCGATCAGCCGGCTCGGGTCGGCGATCCGGGCCGTGGCGTCGGGGGCGTCGTCGTTGACCATGTGACCGCGGAAGGCGGGGAGATCCACGTCGCCGACGCGCTCGGTGGGAGACGAACGCGGCTTGGCGAATTGTCCGGCGATGCGTCCCACCTTGAGGGCCGGGACGCCGGCTCCGTAGGTCAGGACCACGGCCATCTGCAAGATGACCTTGAGCTTGTCCCTGATGTCATCGGCCGAGAACTCGGCGAAGGACTCGGCACAGTCACCGGCCTGGAGGAGAAACGCCTTCCCGGCCGCCACCTCGGCCAGTGATGCCGTCAGGGTGCGCGCCTCACCTGCAAATACCAGCGGGGGGAGGTCGCCCAGTTCCTTGAGCACCCGGTCCAGGCCGTCCGCGTCGGGCCAATCCGGTTGCTGGGCGGCCGGGAGGTCCCGCCACCGCTGCGGGCTCCACTGGGCTCGGCTCATGGGTCTACAGCGTAAATGCTCGACGCCTACGCTCGTGACGTGGACGCGACGGTGGGGGGAGTCGGCGGGGAGACGGCGGCCCCGGGGCCTCGCATCGGCATCCTCGGTGGCACCTTCGACCCTGTCCATGTCGGTCACCTCGTGGCCGCGACGTGGGCACGAGAGGCGTTGAGCCTCGAGCGAGTGCTCCTGGTCGTGGCCAACGTGCCCTGGCAGAAGGCCGGTACCCGGGCCGTGACGCCAGCCGAGGACCGGTTCTCGATGGTGGAGGCGGCCGTGGCGGGGGTCACCGGAGTGGAGCCCTGTCGCGTGGAGATCGATCGGGGTGGTCCGAGCTACACCGTCGACACCGTGCGCGAGCTGCAAGTGGCGATGCCGAGCGTCCGGCCCTATGTGATCGTGGGTGCCGACGTGGCCGCCGAGCTCGGAACCTGGCAAGAGGTCGACGAGCTGCGCAAGGCGGTGATCCTCGTGGTGGTCGACCGCGGCGGCGTGGGACCGGGGGAGGACCCGCCGGGGTGGCATGTCGAGCGGCTGAGCATCCCGGCCCTCGACATCTCGAGCAGCCAGCTCCGAGAGCGCCTGGCCCAGGGACGATCGGTGGACTTCCTCATTCCCGAGCCCGCCATACGTTGCATCCGTCAGCTAAATCTGTACGCTGGCACGAGATGAACAGCGCCGATGTCGTTCGAGCCGCCACGGGCCCCCAACGGGGGCGCCCGGGGGGTTTGACCGAGGTGGACGTGGCGGTTCCCGCCGCATGACGGCATCCGCCGAGCCGGAATCGGCGGACAACGGACGCCCCGAGGTTCCCGAGGCTGCCCTGGTGGCGGCGCGGGCCGCGGGCACGAGGCTGGGCCAGAACACCGTCGTGCTTGCCATGGGGGAATACCTCGGAGTGACCGACGCCTTTGTGATCACGAGTGGCGCCAACAGCCGACAGGTCCGCAGCATCGTCGAAGAGGTCGAGCACCAGGTGAAGGAGTCTGCCGGCCGCTCGCCGCGCGCCACCGAGGGTCTGCGCGACCTGACCTGGGTGCTCATGGACTACGGCGATTTCCTCGTCCATGTCTTCCAGGACGAGGCGCGCGCCTATTACGACCTCGAACGGCTGTGGGGCAATGCGCCGCGTCGTTCGGGCGACGAGATCCTCTCCGACCAGCGCGTCGACGACTGAGCCCGGCGCCAAGTCTCACGGGGCCAGTGCCGCGAACTGGGCGGTGGTGGCCACGGGGACGAGGGCTCCACTCGCCACCGGCACCTGGACGGGTTGGCCCATCAGCTCGAAGGTGACCCCGGTCACGCCGGGGAGGGTCGACGCCGTGAAGACGACCTGGGCCACGGCCTGGATCTCGGGCGGTCCGACGATCTGACCGAAGGTGCCTCCCAGGTTCACCGTGGCGGTGCCCCCGGCGATGTTGGCGGCAAGGACCGTCGTCTGTGTCGCCACCGCGCTCTGGAGTCCTGCCGCGGCTTCGACGTCGGTGGGCCCCGCCAGGAGCACTTTGAGCACCGTGGCCAGGTCGGGCGGGGACACCGTGACGTTGCGGGCCACGGCCACCAGGTGACCGGTCGGGCCGATGAGGAAGATCTGCACCGGGACCGCGATCGGCGACGGGCCGGTGGTCACGGTGGTGGTGGACTGCGTAGGTGCCAGGAGGTCGAAGGGGATGCCGTGTCGTGACAACGCGGCGGGTTGCTTGTCGACAGGCACGCCACAGCCGGCTAGCCCGAGCGCCACAGCACACGTCGCCAACACGGTGACGGCGAGTCGGGGACCGGTCGTTCGGGAGACGGTCATGCCAGGGTCTCCGCGTCGCGCCCGGGATCGGGCGCCAGAGCCAAGGCCGAGTCGTCTCCCGTCGGGAGCTCGATGACGAAACGGTTCTCACCATCAGCACCGGATTCGGCCCACACCCGACCGCCGTGCAGCCGCACGTGCTCGGCGACGAGTGAGAGCCCGAGCCCGGTGCCGTTGGTCACGCCGCGCTGGCCCGCCGCCTGGCCACGGTAGAAGCGCTCGAAGATCCGGTCGCGTTCGCCCGGTGCCACACCGGGGCCGCGGTCGACCACCACGAAACGAACGGCTGGGCCCGGCCCGGGCTCGACGGCGATGCGGGTGACACCCCCTGCGTACTGCTCGGCGTTGTCGACGAGGTTGGTGACGACCCGCTCGATGCGTCGCTTGTCGACCCAGAGGCGTAGTCCCGAGACGGCCGGGTCCACGTCGACAGGAACATCGCCGGCTCCTCCCGCCGCGGCGGCCTGGCGGGCGAGCTCACCCACCTCGACCTCGTCGAGGGAGAGCTCCGCCGACCCGGTGTCGACCCGGCTGATCTCGAGGAGGTCATCGACCATGCGATGGAAGCGATGGAGCTCGGTGCTCAACAGGTCGAGGGCGTGTTGGCTGCGGGGGGGCAGCTCGTCGCGATGCGATTCGAGGACACCCAGCGATGTCGCCAGGGTGGTGAGCGGCGAACGGAGCTCGTGGCTCACGTCGGCGGTGAATCGGACCTCGTGGTCGATCCGCTCTTGGAGGGCGTCGGTCATGCGGTTGAACGAGGACGCCAGGGCCGAGAGCTCGGCGTCGCCCTCGGCGAGGAGACGGGTGTCTAGGCTCCCGCCTGCGACGGTCTCCGCCGCGCGCGACACCTGAGCCAGTGGTCGGAGGGCCCGGCCGCTCGCCCATCGCCCGATCACCGCGCCCGCGGCGGTGGTCAACAGGGCCGCGCCGGTGAGGGCGAGGGCCAGGATGCGCAGGGTCCGGCTCAGGTCGTCGAGCGAGAAGACCTCGAAATACGACGCGCTGACACTGGGGACGGGAAGTCCGACCCCCATCTGGGGCGTGTTGCCGAGCACGAAGTGCTGGGTTGCCGGTGTGCCCGACAGCACGAGGTCGCGCAGCGCGAGCGGGATGGCGTTCTCACCGACCGAGATCGACGTGGCGTACCACTGGCCCTTGACCTCGAGGACCGAGCGCGACCCGGGGACGGTGTCGAGCGAGGCCAGCAGCTGAGTGATGTTCGGACTCGCCGAGCGCAACGACGACCGGGCCAACGACGCGTTCACGTAGGCCTGGCGCAAGATGGCTGTCTCGCGCTCTTTCAGAATGAACTGTCGGGCCGTGAAGTAGGTGAGCCCGGCCATGGTCGCCGACAGGGCCAGGGCGCCGAGCCCGAAGGTCACCGTGACGCGCGACCGAAGACCGAGGTTCGACCAGGGCCGCTTGCGTCGTCGGCGGGTGTGTTGCGGTGAGGCGTCGCCTGGGGGGCTGGCCCGGCGGGTGCGCAATCCGCGCATGCCGGCCCTCAGGTGGCCAGCTTGTAGCCCATCCCTCGCACGGTGAGGATGTGACGGGGATTGGCGGGATCGGCCTCGATCTTGGTGCGGAGTCGCCGGATGTGGACGTCGACGAGCCGTCCGTCGCCGAAGTAGTCGTAGCCCCAGACCCGGTCGAGGAGTTGCTCGCGGCTCAGCACCTTGCCGGGATTGGTGGCCAGTTCACACAGGAGGCGGAACTCGGTACGGGTGCAGTGGACTTCGACCCCGGCGGTGCGCACCGTGCCTTCGTCGGGAAGGACTTCGACCTCTCCGAACGAGAGCACGTCGGGGGAGTCGACGGACCGGGATCGACGAAGCAGGGCCCGGATGCGCGCCGCGAGCTCCTTGGCCACGAAGGGCTTGGTGACGTAGTCATCCGCGCCGGCTTCGAGGCCCGCCACCACATCGTGGGTGTCGTTGCGCGCCGTCACCATGATCACCGGCACCGCACTGGTCCGGCGCAGCTGCCGGCAGCACTCGAAGCCGTCGATGCCGGGCAACATGAGGTCGATGAGCACGACATCGGAGGGTTGGTCGGTGAAGTGCTCGAGCCCGACCTCGCCCGAGCCGGCCTCGTCGACCTCGTAGCCCTCGTCCTCGAGTGCCAATCGCATCGAGGCGCGGATGCGCTCGTCGTCCTCCACGAGGAGGATTCGGTTGCTCATGAGCGCCGGTTCATCGGGGACTGGTCACAAAAGGTACGTCAACCCGGGCGTGGCGCCCGGTCGGACCTGGTCGATGAAGATCAGGTCGATTTCCAGATCTGGGGGGTCCAGATCGTTCCCACGATCATGCCGTACGCCTTGCCACCTTCGGGGGTCGTCGGGTTGTTCCAGTTCTGGACCTTGGAGTTGGCGATGACGGCCCAGGTGGCCCGGTCCTGCCAGATGTAGGGAAGGTCGACGTTCAGACGCTTGGCGACGCCTTGGTAGGCGGCGGCCCGGGTGGCCGGGTCGGTGGAGGTCCGGCCCTGCTGCAAGAGGGTCTCGATCTGGGGATCGGTGTTGCGGGCGAAGTTCGAGGCGATCGACGACGGCCCGGTCCCGAAGATCTCGGTCGGGCTCCACCACAGGTAGTTGAGGTCAGGGTCCACCGCCGCGAACTGTCGCCACGACGTCGCCTGGAAGAGCCCGCCCAGCGCGTTGTTGATCTGGTCGGCCTGCTGGATCTGGGTCAGGTTGACTTTCATCCCCACGGACTCGAGCTGGCTCTGGAGGAATTGGACCACCTGGATCGAGTACGCCGAGTTCGTGGACTGGAGGGTGAAGGCCACGGGCTTGCCGGTCTCGGTCTCCAGTTGGTTGACGAGGGCCTTGGCCTTGCTCGGGTTGTAGGCGGGGTAACCGGTATCCGCCACGTAGTACGGGGTGTTGGGCACGAAGGGCTGATTCGTGGGCGTGTTGACGCCTTTGTCCACGACCGTGGCGTACTGCCTCGAGTTGATGGCCATGGCCATGGCCTGGCGGACGCGGATGTCGCTCATGGCGGGATCGGCCATGTTGATCATGATGAAGTTCATGTCGGGCTCGCCCACGATGCCCTTGGTGTCGTCGAGGAACCCGTAGCTCTGGTCGTCCTGGAACTGGAGGATGCTGGCGGGCAGGTCGGTGTGCATGATGTCGATGTTGCCCGCCTGCAAGGCGTTGGCGCGCTGTTGAGCGTCGGTGATGGGTCGGTAGGTGACCGAGTCGAGGTAGGGAAGGCCCTTGCGCCAGTAGTCGGGGTTGCGGTCGGCGGTGAAGTGGTCGTTGGGGACCCACTCCTTGAACTTGAACGGCCCCGTGCCGACCGGACGTTCCGATCCTTTGGGATCGGCGATCATCGAGGGTGAGGCGATGTAGCCGGGCTGGCCGCCGATGCCCCCGGCGAGGTAGGCGGGGAACGGCACCCATGGTTGCTTGAGCGTCACGGTCACGGTGTCAGAGCTCGTGGCCGAGATGTCCTTCACGGCGGTGAACGTCACCCCGAGCAGGTTGTCCTTGAAATGGTTCAGGCTCCCGGCGATGGCGGCGGCGTCACAGGGGGTGCCGTCGTGGAAGCGCACGTTGGGACGCGCCGTGATCGTCCACACGGTGTAGTCCGAGTTGGGGGTGATGGCCTGGGCGAGGTAGGGCTGGACACTGCCGTCAGCGGCGATGATGGTCAGCGGATCGAAGACCGTGCGGGCGTAGAGCACCCCGGTCTCGTCGAATCGACCGGTCGCCGGGTCGAATCCCTGTTCTTCGGCCTCGACACCGAAGACGAGCGCCCCGCCCTTCTTGGGGGTGGCGGTGGAAATGCCGTTGCGGGGTCCGCTCGAGAGCGACCCTCCGCCATTCGAGCCCGATCCACATGCGCTCAGGAGCCCGCCCACGCCGCCGGCGGCGGCGAGGCCACCGGCGGCCAAGGCGCTTCGAGCGAGAAACGAACGGCGGTCGATCTGGTCGGGCACAGTCCCTACCCCCTTCGGGGCGCATTCGCATTGTCTCGCCTGGTCGCGCCCTGCACCGGTCAGGACAATAGCGTCGCAAGCCCAGCTAGACGGGTAGCGTTGGACCATGGCCTGGGACCCCGAGGCGTTCTCGCGGTCCCTCGGTGGACAGTCTCCGGCGACGAGACGGGCCTATGTCGGTGATCTCGACGCCTTCGCCCTGTGGGCGGAACGTGCCCAGGTCCAAGGCCCGGGCGCGGTGGACCGGATCCTGCTTCGGAGGTATCTCGCGTACTTGACGACGGGGCGCTACGCCCGGGCCACGGTGGCTCGCAAAGCGGCCGGGTTGCGCTGCTATTTCGCCTGGCAGCGCCGGCGGGGCGTGCTCGAGACCGACCCGGCCCGACGGCTGGCTTCGCCGGGTGGCAGGTCACGCCTCCCGAGAGTGCTCGACCACGGTGAGCTCGAGGTCCTGCTCGACGGCGAGGACCTCGCCCCGGCGCCGTCGACAGCGCCATCCCCCTCACCATCGGACGATGCGGGTGGACCCGTCGGCCTCCACGACGCTCTCGGGGCTCGGGACGATGCCGTGCTCGAGCTCCTCTACGGGTGCGGACTGCGCGTCGCCGAGCTGTGTGGGCTCGACGTCGGGGACATGGACATGCGGTCGGGCACGGTCACGGTGATGGGCAAGGGCAGTCGCCAGCGCCGGGTCCCGATGCACGACCGGTGCGCGCAGACCGTCGAGCTGTGGCTGGCACGGGGCCGGCCGGTGCTCGTCACCGAGGTGTCGCCCCCCCACGCCATGTTCTTGAATCGCCGTGGGGCGCGTCTGGGGACGCGTGACGTCCGCCGTGTCGTGGATCGCAGGTCACCGGTTCCCACGCACCCGCACGCCCTGCGCCACAGCTTCGCCACTCACCTCCTTGACGGGGGTGCTGACCTGCGGGTCGTCCAAGAACTCCTGGGACACGCCAGTCTGCAGACCACGCAGGTCTACACTCATGTCAGCAAGGACCGGTTGCTCTCGGTATACGGGGCGACCCATCCCCGAGCGTAGGGGGAGGCGTGACGACGGACGACGACGGCGGCACTGCACGCCTCTGGGTCGAGTACAAAAAGAGTAATGAGCGTCGTCTGCGCGACCAGCTCATCGTCTTGTACTCGCCGCTCGTGAAGTATGTGGCGGCCCGGGTCGCGGTCGGGCTTCCTCAGCACGTGGACGGATCCGATCTGGTGAGCTACGGGATCATCGGCCTCATCGACGCCATCGACCGGTTCAGCCCGGATCGCCAGGTGAAGTTCGAGACCTATGCCATCCCCCGTATCAGGGGTGCGATCATCGACGAGCTCCGCGCCATCGACTGGGTGCCCCGATCGGTGCGAGCCAAGGCGCGCGCCGTGGAGCAGGCCTACGCCTCGCTCGAAGCCACGCTGCTACGGACGCCCACCGATGCCGAGGTCGCCGCCGAGCTCGAGATGTCGGAGTCGGACCTGCAAGACATCCTGCGACAGATCTCCTTCGTCGGGGTGGCCGCCCTCGACGAGGTGTTCATGGTGGGTGGCGACCGCACCGACCGCACCACCTTGGGCGACACCATCCCCGATGCCACGGCCGGACCGGTGGCGTTGTTCGAGGACAAGGAGTCCAAGGAGATCCTCGCCCAGGCCATCATGCAGCTCGGCGAGCGGGAGCGGACGGTCCTGTCGCTGTATTACTACGAAGGTCTCACGCTGGCAGAGATCGGCGAGATCCTGGGTGTGACCGAGAGCCGGGTCTGTCAGATCCACACCAAGGCCGTCTTGCAGCTGCGGGGCCGCCTCAACGACCGGTCCCCGGACGGGACCGACACCCAACGTCGAGGCCGACCGCCCGGCGGTCGGCGCGGACCGCGCTCGAGCGTGGCGGCCACCGGCTGAAGTCGGTGCCTGACGCCACGATCTGACCCCAGGGCCTGACTCGACGGCCCGACTCGACGGCCCGACTCGACGGCCCGACCGAGCCGATGTCGGACCTGTCCCCATGTGACGGGTTGTCGGACGTCGGTTACGATGGCATCGTTCCCGCCCGTCGGGTGGGACGCCAAAGAGCCACTTTGAAGCACCCGGCGCGTCCAACGGTCGCCCTTTCGAGGGCGCAGCGCCGGGGAAGGACAACCGATGGGAGGACCGACCGTGGCCGTTGTCACGACTCGGCAGTTGCTGGAGGCCGGCATGCATTTCGGCCACCAGACGCGCCGATGGAACCCGAAGATGCGCCGCTTCATCCTGGGCGAGCGCAACGGGATCTACATCATCGATCTCAAGAAGACGCTCGAGGGCCTCGAGGAGGCCTACGGGTACGTCCGCGACCTGGTGGCCAACGGCGGCATCTTGCTGTTCGTCGGCACCAAGAAGCAGACCCAGGGCCCCATCGCCACCTACGCGCGGGCGTGCGGGATGCCCTATGTCAACGAGCGGTGGCTGGGTGGGATGCTCACCAACTTCACCACCATCTCGTCTCGGGTGGGCAAGATGCGTGAGTACGAGGCCATGGAGCGAGCCGGTGACTTCGAGGGCATGCCCAAGAAAGAAGGCCTTCGCTTCCGTCGCGAGCTCGAGAAGCTCCGTCGGAACCTCGGTGGGATCCGGGAGCTCGACCGTCTTCCCGACGCGGTCTTCGTGATCGACACCAAGAAGGAGCACATCGCCGTCACCGAGGCCAACAAGCTCGTGATGCCGATCGTGGCGGTGGTCGACACCAACTGCGACCCCGACGTGATCACGTACGTGATCCCCGGCAACGACGACGCCATCCGCTCGGGCGCGCTCATGTGCCGGGTCATGGCCGAGGCCGTGATCGAAGGGCGATGGGTCGCAGAACACCGGCCCAAGCCACCGGCCCCCCCGGCGAACGCGACTGCCGGACAGCGCCGGCCGCCACGAGGCCCCCGGGCACCGATCGGTTCCGACAACCCTGAACCTCCTGCCACCCTCGAAGCGTCGCCCGCCGAATCCGGGTCGGCTGAATCCGGGTCGGCCGAATCGGCGTCGTCGGGGTCCACGGGGGCCGAGGCGGCACCTCCAGAGGTGGCGCCCGTCAAGGTGGCGACGGTCGAGCCCACCGCCGCCGGTGCGGAGCCCGAGGCCCCGGTCGTCACCGACGCCGCGCCCACCGACGAGAGCTGAGCCATGGCCGACTTCACCGCCAAGGACGTCCAGGCGCTGCGCCGGGCCACCGGTGCGGGCATGCTCGACTGCAAGCGCGCCCTCGAAGCAAGTGGGGGGGACATCGAGAAGGCCAAGCTGTGGCTCCGGGAACAAGGGTTGGCGGGTGCAGCCAAGCGCTCTGATCGCGAGGCGACCCAAGGTGCGGTGGCACTGGCCCTCTCCGATCGCAATGCCGCCATCGTGGAATTGCGGTGCGAGACAGACTTTGTCGCCAAAGCCGAGACATTCGTCAACCTCACCGACGAGCTCGCCCAGCTCGTGGCCGAGAAGGGCGAGCAGGCCACCGCAGACCGCGCCGCGGATATCGACGAGTTGAAGACCACGCTCAAGGAGAACATCTCGGTGGGCCAGACGGTCCGGTTCGAGATGGGTGGGGACTCCATCGTCGGGACCTACCTCCACATGCAGTCGGGACGGGGTGTGAACGCCGTCCTGGTGGAGATGCGCGGCGGCACCGACGAACTGGCCCACGACGTCGCCGTCCACATCGCCTTCGCCCGGCCGCTGTACCTCCGTCGTGAGGACGTGCCCAAGGACGAAGTCGATGCCGAGCGGATCACCGTGGAGAACCTGTCGCGCAACGAAGGCAAGCCCGAAGCGGCGCTTGCGAAGATCGTCGATGGCCGGATGAACGGGTGGTTCAAAGAGCGCTGCCTGCTCGAGCAGTCTTACGCCAAGGACGAGAAACGCACGATCGCCGACCTCGTCGGGAGCGCCGAGATCGTGCGGTTCGCCCAGGTCGTTGTCGGCGGCTGAGGTCGTCGGGAGCGACGCGGTCGCGTCGATGACATCCGAAGCACGCGGCGTGGACCACGTCCTGGCCAAGCGTCGCGTGGTGCTCAAGATGTCCGGCGAGGCGCTGGCCTCGTCGGCGTCGGACGAGACCATCGACGGGGGAGTGGTGGAGCGCTTCGCCCGGGAGATCTCCGTGGCGCGCGCCGAGCTCGATCTGGAGCTCGCCATCGTGGTCGGGGGAGGCAACATCTGGCGGGGGACCACCGGCGAGGCCCAAGGCCTGGACCGAACGACGTCGGACACCATGGGCATGCTCGCCACGGTGATCAACGCCCTCGCGCTCCAAGACGCCATCGAGCACCACGGCCAACCGACCCGGGTGCTGTCGGCCATCTCCATGGCCGAGGTGGCCGAGCCCTACATCCGACGTCGGGCCATCCGCCATCTCGAGAAGGGGCGGGTCGTGATCTTCGCGGCGGGAATGGGAAACCCGTACTTCACGACCGACACCTCCGCCGCCTTGCGGGCCGCCGAGATCGAGGCCGAGATCCTGTTGAAAGGCACCCACTCCGGTGTCGACGGCGTCTACAGCGCGGACCCGAAGCTCGACTCCTCGGCCCGACGCTACGACGAGCTCGCCTTCATGGACGTGGTCAACCAGGACCTACGGGTCATGGACCTCACGGCAATCACCTTTTGCAAGGACAACCGCCTCCCCGTGCTGGTCTTCGACCTCATGGGGCCGGGAAACCTGCATCGTGCCCTGGCCGGCGAGGAGATCGGTACGCTGATCCGGTGATGGACGACGAGCTCGCCGGGGTGGTGCTCAGCGACACCCGCGAGCGCATGGAAAAGGCGGTGGGCCACGCCCAAGCCGACTTCGCAGGCGTCCGGACGGGTCGGGCCACATCCAGCCTCGTCGAGCATCTGCGGGTGGACGTCTACGGCGCCGAGGCCGAGCTTCGGACCATCGCCGGCCTGAGCGTCCCCGAGGCGCGCATGCTCGTGATCTCGCCGTACGACAAGTCGACGCTGGCCAGCATCGAGAAGGCGATCCAGGCGTCTGACCTCGGCATCACGCCCTCCAACGACGGCAACGTCATCAGGCTGGGATTTCCCCCGCTCACCGAAGAGCGACGCAAGGACCTCGTCAAAGTGGTACGCCACAAGGCCGAGGAGGGCCGCGTGGCGGTACGGAATCTCCGTCGGGCGGCTCGGCACGAGCTCGAGGGGCTCGAGCATGGCGGCGACATGTCATCCGACGAGCTCGAGCGGGTCGAGAAGGACCTCGACAAGCTCACGCAGGAGATGGTGACGGCAATCGACAAGCTGCTGGCCCACAAAGAGCAGGAGCTCCTCGAAATCTAGGGGTGCCGGTCGGGGGTTCCCGGCCGGTGGGGAGGCGACGTGGACGATCGAGACGAATACGAGCCGGAGGCCGAGGTTCCCATAGAGCCCGTCACCGAGCGCGTGCGGATCATCGGGGCCCAAACTGCCGGAGCGGTCGGGGGCCCGAGCCTCGACGACCCGCCGGGGCCGTCCGAAGCCCCCCGTCCGGATCCGGCCGAGCCGTCCCCGCCCGTGCGCGACGAGGGCCCGAGCGCACCCACCTTCGACCTCTTTGGCGACGAGCCCGAGACCCTCACCGTGGGGGACGAGCCCGACTCGTCCCCCCACCCCGGGGATGGGGGACAGTCCGCGCCGTCGGGACGAAACGGGGGTGACCCGCTCCAGCCCGACGTTGATGTCCTGCGGGCCCCGGAGCCCACCACGGTCGTCCCCGACATGCCGCATTGGACCGATCCGCCCACAGGCCAGGTGCCCGCCATCCTCGACCGGCGCACCGACGAGGACGACACCGAGGCCCAATGGTCGGCGGTCGGCGACACCGGACCCGCCTGGCGCGAGCACAGCCATGAATGGGACGACAGCAGCTTCGACCCCTCGCTCCTGGCCGACGACGAGACGCGGGTCGGCGCATTGGAAGAGACACCCCTCGAGGAGCGCCGGCCCTGGGAGTTCGACAACCTCACGACGGCATCGGCCGAAGAGGACAGGTGGGAGGCCGAACACGACGTGGGCACGACGCCCACCGTCGCCGCGACCTGGAGTGAGGAAGACGACGAGACCGAGGGTCCCGAGGTCGCCGAGGGCCATGTGGTCACGGCCTCGCCGGGCTCAGATGTCACCGCCCCACCCGACGCGGCCGATCGCGGCGTGGCATCGATCAGTTCGTCGCCGTTGCGCGCGCCTCGTGACCCGTCGGGCATGTCGCCACCCTCCGCACCTCGGGGGCCCGTGATCGGCCGCAGCGTGCTGGCGCCGGGGTCCTCGGGCGACCGCACCGGGCGGAACATGCCCGTCGCCATCGCCACGGGGGTCGCCTTCGCTCTGGTGGCGGTCCTGTGCTTCGAGCTCGGCACCGTTGCCACCCTGGCCTTGGCCACGGTCGTCGTCGCGCTGTCGGCCGCGGAGTGCTATGCGGCCCTGCGACGGGCGGGACGGGGCCCCGCCACGCTTCTCGGGCTGGTAGCGACCGTCGCCGTCATGGTGGCGGCCTACGCCAAGGGTCTCCCCGCCCTTCCGCTCGTCCTCGTGCTCGTGGTGATCACGTCCATGGTCTGGTATCTGGTCGCTTCCGAGCGAGGATCGACGGTGGAAGGGGTGGCCAGCACCCTGCTCGGCTTCATGTGGGTGGGGTTCTTGGGCTCGTTCGCGGCACTGCTCCTGGCCCCGGGCGAGTTCCCCCATCGCCATGGCATCGCTTTTCTGCTCGGTGCCATCGTGGCGACCATCGGCGCGGATGTCGGTGCGCTGGCCATCGGGAGCTGGTTGGGACGGCACCACCTGGCCCCGACGGTGAGCCCCAACAAGACGTGGGAAGGGCTGATCGGCGGGGCGGTGGTGTCGATCGCCCTCTCGGCTGCGATCACCGGACAGGTCCACCCCTGGACCGTCCCGAAGGCCGCATTGCTGGGCCTCATCGTGGCGGTGGTCGCGCCGATCGGTGACTTGTGCGAATCGCTCGTGAAGAGGGACCTCGGACTCAAGGACATGGGGTCGATCCTGCCGGGCCATGGAGGTGTGCTCGACCGCGTAGACGCCCTGCTGTTCGTCCTCCCGACGACGTTCTACCTCGTCCGGGTGCTCAACCTCGGGTGAGAGGCGCAGGCGCGCCGGGAGAACGTGCGTGGCCCCGACACTGCACGGCATCTCGACCCCACCAGGCATCTCGACCCTCCGGGGTGGTTCGATGAAGGTCAGCATCGTCGGCTCGACGGGGTCCATCGGCACCCAGGCCGTCGAAGTCATGACGACCGAGGCCGACCGGTTCACAGCCGCGGGCCTGGCCACGTGGCGTTCGGTCGAGGTGCTCGGCGCCCAGGCCCGGGCCCTTCGTCCCGAGGTCGTCGCCATCGGTGACCCCTCGCTGGCCGGCGCACTGGCGGCCGCGGTGCCCACAGGCACCGAGGTGTTGACCGGGCCCGAGGGCCTCGCCGCTGTGGCTCGGCTCGGTGACGTCGTGGTCAACGCCGTGGTGGGTTTCGCCGGGCTCCCCGTGACGCTGGCCGCGCTCGGAGCCGGGCACCGGCTTGCCCTCGCCAACAAGGAATCGCTGATCGCCGGGGCGCCGGTAGTGGCGCGTGCGAAGCAGACACCGGGAGCGGAAATCGTGCCCGTGGACTCCGAGCACTGTGCGCTTCACCAGTGCCTTCGGGCGGGGAACGGTCCCGATGAGGTGGCCCGACTCGTCCTCACCGCCAGTGGAGGTCCCTTCCGGGGACGCTCCCGTGACGAGCTGGCCACGGTGGCCGTGGAGGAGGCCTTGGCCCATCCGACCTGGCGAATGGGTCCGAAGATCACCGTGGATTCCTCCACCCTCATGAACAAGGGCCTCGAGGTCATCGAGGCCCACGAGCTGTTCGGCGTGGATTATGACCGGATCGCGGTCATTATTCACCCCCAGTCGGTCGTACACTCGATGGTGGAGTTCATTGACGGATCGACTGTGGCCCAACTTTCCCAGCCAGACATGCGCCTGCCCATCGGGTATGCGCTTGGTTACCCTCATCGCCTCCAGCACCCCTTCGGGGCCATCGACTGGTCTTCGTTGGGCCGGCTCGATTTCGAACCACCGGACCGCACGGTCTTCGCCTGTCTCGATCTTGCCGAGGAAGCAGGCCGGGCCGGTGGGCTCGCGCCGGCATGGCTCAACGCCGGCAACGAGGTCGGGGTGGCGGCCTTCCTGGCCGGTCGGATCAGTTGGGGCGCGATCGCCGAGGTCGTCGCCGACACCCTGGCGGCGTGTGACGGGGCCGACGCCATAGACACCGAAGACGTCATCGAGGCCGATCGACGCGCCCGGGAGCAGGCGGAGCGCTCGGTTCGCCAACGGGAACTCGCGGCGTGAGCCAGCTCGTCACCGGGCCGGAGAACGCCGCGCCCGAACCGCTGCGTCGCCCCCTCGACCAGGGCCCACCGCAGCGCTCGTCGCTGGCGGGGCTCCTCGTCTTCGTGGGGGCTGTCGTGCTGGCCGCGTTCGTGACCCATACGACATCGGTGCTCATCGTCATCGTGGCCCTGGTGATCATGATCATGCTGCACGAGCTCGGCCACCTCCTCACGGCCAAATGGGGTGGGATGAAGGTCACCGAGTACTTCCTCGGCTTCGGGCCGCGGTTGTGGTCGATCCGGCGGGGAGAGACCGAGTACGGCATCAAGGCCATCCCCGCCGGTGGCTACGTGAAGATCCTGGGGATGACGAGCGCCGAGCAAGTCGATCCCGCCGACGAGGCCCGGACCTACCGCCAACGGCCCTTCCACAACCGGCTCCTGGTGGCGGTGGCGGGGTCCGCCATGCACGGGGTGATGGCGTTCGTGCTCTTGTGGGGACTCTTCGTCTTCATCGGTGCCCCGCAGGGCAATGCCGTGGCGATCAGTGGGTTCGCGCCGCTCGCGCACGGCATTGATCCGGCGCGCGCGGCCGGGCTCCAAGCCGGCGACGTGGTGACGCGGGTGAACGGAAAGGCGGTGCACTCGGCGACGGATCTCCAGAAGGTGATCGAGGACTCCGCCGGGACCCCCATCACCGTGGTCGTCGAGCGAGCCGGCCAGGACCGGACCATCGTCGTCACCCCCCAGGCGGCCACGGCGGGGGCGAAGGGGCATATCGGGGTCCTCATCGGCCCACCCAGCGTCCGCAGCGGCCCGGTGAGTGCGGTTCCCAAGGCGGGCCATCTGTTCGGGCAGATGGTGACCGGCTCGTTCGCGGGCATCGGCCAGGTCTTCTCAGCCAGCGGCATCAACAGCTACGTCCACGACCTGACCAGTGCCAAGGCCGCGTCGCAAGCGGCGAAGACCGGCGATCGGCCGCAGTCGATCTACGGTGCGGCCCGTATCGCCGTGCAAGGTGCCCAGGCCGGGGCGACCCAGCTGATCTATGTCCTCACCTTGATCATCCTCTTCGTGGGGATCATCAACCTCTTCCCGATGCTGCCCCTCGACGGGGGCCATGTGGTCATCGCGGTGTACGAACGGATCCGGAGTCGACGGGACCGTCCCTATCACGCCGATGTCAACAAGCTCACCCCGATCGTGTGGGCTTTTGTCTTGTTGCTCGGTTTCATCGTTTTCACTTCGCTGTACCTCGACATCACGCACCCGGTGAAGAACCCGTTCCAATAGGCCCCGTTCCCACAGAGAGGGAGACGTCTTGATGGCCCGTCCCACGCTGATCGCGGCGGAGCGCCGGCCCACTCGACAGATCCACGTCGGTTCCGTGGCCGTCGGCGGCGGGGCGCCGATCTCGGTGCAGTCGATGACCATCACGAAGACCGCGGATGTCGAGGGCACGTTGGCCCAGATCTACGCCTTGGCGTCGGCCGGGGCTGACATCGTCCGCTGCACCTGCAACGAGAAGGAGGCTGCCGAAGGACTGGCACACATCGTGCCGCGGTCGCCGGTCCCCATCATCGCCGACATCCACTTCCACCACGAGATGGCATTGGCGGCACTCGAGGCGGGTGTCCACGGGCTTCGGCTCAACCCCGGGAACCTCCGCAAGGAGGCCGAGATCAAGCAGGTTGCCCAAGAGGCCAAGGACCGCGGTGTTCCTATCCGAATCGGGGTCAACGCCGGGTCGCTGCACCCTGATCTGTACAAGCGCTTCGGCGGGGCGACACCCGAGGCACTGGTCGAGTCAGCCCGAATGGAGCTGGCCTACTTCGCCGAGGTCGACTTCGACGACGTCAAGATCTCGGTGAAGGCGTCGTCGGTTCCCCTCATGATCGAGGCATACCGACTGGCGTCGGAGACCTTCGACCACCCACTGCACCTCGGGGTCACCGAAGCAGGCCCTCCGCCCGCCGGGCTCGTGAAGGGGACTGCCGGCATCGGGACGTTGCTGGCGGAGGGCATCGGCGACACCATCCGGTACTCGCTCACCGCCGATCCGGTGGAGGAGGTGCGGGCGGGACGCCAGCTTCTCGAGGCCATGGGACTGCGCGAGCGCAAATCCGTCGACCTCATTGCCTGCCCGTCGTGCGGGCGGGCCGAGATCGACGTCATCGGCGTGGCCCGGGCTGCCCAAGAAGCACTCGAATCGCGCCAGTTGCCGATCCAGGTGGCGGTGATGGGGTGCGTGGTCAACGGTCCCGGGGAGGCCCGTGAGGCCGACCTCGGCATCGCCGCGGGCCGGCGGAGAGGCCATCTCTTCATCAAGGGGAAGATCGTCCGGGTCGTGCCCGAAGACGAGATGGTCGCCGCTTTGGTGGAGGAGGCCGAGAAGCTGGTGGCGCAAGGTATCGAGGCGCGTCTCGCTGCGGCCGACGCCGGGGCTGAAGCCGAAGCCGAGGCCGACCGGCGCCTGCTCATCGAAGCCAAGGGAGAAGATGCCAACCACAGCGCCCAGAAGGTCGAGATCATCCGCAAGACCATCGACGAGGGCCACGAGCCTTCCGCCGCCCAAGACCTCCCCGCCTAGCCCCCAACGACGACGCCCCCGTCGGACGAGCCGGGCGGGGCGCGGTTCGGTGGCCTAATAGGCGCGGGCCACCACGGCCATGAGCTCGGCATCGGGCCCGTCTTCGTCGGCACCCGGAAGTGAGCCGTCGGGCCTGGTGAGCAGGCGCACCGTGACCCCGGCCCGATTGAGCTGGGTCTCACCCTCGGTGCCGAGGACACGCAGGGCGATGGTGGCGAAACCGGTCTGGGAGGCCTCTTGCGCCTCGGCCACGGTGGCTACCTCCGCGGTCCCGGCCCGCCGCCGCTCGAGCGCTTCGGCGAGCAGTGCCGACTGCGCTTCGGCGAGCGTCGTGCGGACGGCGGCTTCGAGCCCGGCCAAAGGCACCGTGGTCTTGGTGCCCGAGTCCCGGCGCACGAGCACTACTTCGCCGGCGTTGAGCTCGCGGGGGCCGACTTCGACGCGGACGGGCACGCCCTTGAGCTCCCAGTCCACGACCCGACGGCCGAAGGACGTGTCGGTCCGACCGTCGAGTTGGGACCGCAGGCCGGCGGCGGAAAGCTGGGCGGCGATGGCGGCGGCTTTGTCGGCGGCGCCGTCTTCGTCACGGACCACCACGACGACCACCTGGATGGGCGCCAGGAGCGGCGGGATCCGGAGTCCGTTGTCGTCGCCATGCGCCATGACCAGCGCGCCCATGAGCCGCGACGAGGCTCCCCACGACGTCTGCCAGACGTGCTCCTCGTACCCGGATTCGTCGAGGAAGGTGGTGTTGAAGGCGCGCGCGAAGTTCTGCCCGAGTTCGTGGCTCGTTCCCATTTGCAGCGCCTTGCCGTCGCGCATCATGGCCTCGCACGTCCAGGTCGTGGTGGCCCCCGAGAAGCGTTCACGCTCGGTCTTTCGCCCCGTCAGAATCGGGACGGCGAGGACGTTGACCATGAAGTCCTCGTACACGTCATGCAGGATCTGCAGTGCGAATTCCCGGGCGTCGGCCTCGGTCATGTGTGCGGTGTGTCCCTCTTGCCACAGGAATTCCGTCGTCCGGAGGAAGAGACGGGGACGCAGCTCCCAGCGAACAACGTTGGCCCACTGGTTGATCAGGAACGGGAGGTCCCGGTAGCTCTGGATCCACTTGGAGAAATAGGCGTTGATGATCGTCTCGCTGGTGGGCCGCACCACCACGGGCTCGTCGAGGAGCTTGCCGCCCCCGTGGGTCACCACCGCCAGCTCGGGACTGAAGCCCTCGACGTGCGCCGCTTCGCGATTCAGATAGCTCTCGGGGATGAAGAGAGGGAAATACGCATTGGGAACGCCGGCCGCCTTGATGCGGGCGTCGAGCTCGGCCTGCATCCGCTCCCAGATCGAGTAGCCGTAGGGGCGGATGACCATGGTGCCGCGCACGGGCCCGTTGTCGGCCAGCTCGGCCTTGGCGAGGACGTCTTGGTACCACTGGGGGAAGTCGGTCGACTGGGAGGCGAGGACGCTCTTGCGGGCCATGGCGCCCAGGATGCTACGGCCTGGGTAGCGCTACCCGGTGCGGTCGAGGCCTGGCGGCGTGCCCGGCACGCGCTGTCCCGAGACGAGCTCGGGAAAGATCGCCATCATGTGCTCCTCGGACCTGGGCACGGGAGGCCGCAACAAGAGCTCCTCGGCCCGGGCCCGCCTGGCGCCATCGGCGATCTCGTCGGCGGCCCCCACCACCAGGACACTCCAACCTCTCTGAGAGAGGGGGTCGAAGTCGTCTGCCTCGAAGGCGACGACGGCATCGCGTACCGCGCTGGGGAGACCGGTCGCCTCGGCGGTACGGAAGACGACGTGGCCGTCGAGCATGGCGAAATTCACGGGGAACACCGCCGGTACGGCGCCGATCGACACGGCCACCCGGCCGATGCCGCCGTCTCCGAGCAGCGCGAGGCACGCGGCGTGTTCGATCGAAGCCTCGGCCCGGTCGTCACTCGTGTCCGATTCCCGGAGCGTCACCGACCCAGCGTGGCGGAACCAAGGAGGTGGCTGTAGGGGCCAAGGTCCCGAAACCCGGTGCCGGCCAGATCGGGCGCCGGGCCGGTCAACACGTCGAGAGGCGGTGCGCGTGGGGTCTGCGATCGGGCGGAATAGGAACTCGGAGCCGGTCGTCGACGCTCTGGAGGAGCCCGACCCGCCCAAAGTGCCGAGGAGGGCGACTGATATACTCGCTGCGCTGTTGGTCCGGGGGGTGAAGGTGCGTTCGAAGCGTGGGCGGCAGCCCACGCTTCTGCTTTCACCGGCCCGGACCAGAGGCGAGGCGCCAAGCCGCGGAGGGACGAGGGAGGTGGACGATCAGGTGGACGACGAGCTCTCTGACCTGCTCGCGTCCACCGTCGCCCCCCTGGGCCTCGAGGTCGTCGACATCGAGCGGCACTCGACCTCGGTCCGAGTCGTGGTGGACCGGGCCGGCGGCGTGGATCTCGAGGCTATTGCGTCGGCCACGCGAGCGGTATCCGCTGTGCTCGACGCGCATGACCCGTTCCCGGGCCAGCGCTACACCCTCGAAGTCTCGAGCCCCGGAGTCGAACGACGGTTGCGGACCCCGGTGCACTTCGAGCGCGCCGTCGGTGAGATGGTCAGCGTCCGGACCGTGGCCGGCGGTAAAGGGGAGCGTCGTGTGACAGGCCGGCTGCGAGCAGCCGACGCCGACGGTTTCGTGCTCGAAGGCGACGACCTGTCCGGAGGCGAGCGGCGTCTGTCGTACGACGAGGTCGAGCGGGCACGGACAGTCTTTGAATGGGGATCGAAATCCCCCGCCGCGGCGCGCCAGGGTGAGGCGCCGCGCCCAGCCGCCCGCCCTCCTCGCGCGGCGGCGAGAAAACCTGCGGGACGGAAGACGGTGGCAACGCCATGAGCAAGGCCAACTTCGAATTCCTCGACGCCTTGGGCCAGATCGCGCGTGACAAGGGGATCTCGGTTGAGACCCTTCTCGACGCGCTGGCCAACGCGCTCGTCGCCGCCTACAAACGTCGACCGGGAGCGGCCGAGGAGGCTGTCGTCACAGTGGACCCCGAATCGGGGGAGATCCGCGTCTACGGCCAGGAGCTCGACGAAGACGGGAACGTGATCAGGGAGTGGGACGACACTCCCGATGACTTCGGTCGGATCGCGGCCCAGACCGCCAAACAAGTCATCCTCCAGCGCATCCGGGAGGCCGAGCGCGACCTCAAGTACGAGGAGTACGCCGGGCGTGAGGGCGACATCGTCACCGGGATCGTCCAGCAGACCGACAACCGGTACACGCTGCTCGACCTGGGCAAAGTCGAAGCCTTGCTCCCGCAGGCCGAGCAGGTGCCCTACGAGCGCTACGAGCACGGTGCCCGCCTCAAGGCCTACATCGTCGAGGTCCGCAAGACGACCAAGGGCCCGCAGATCGTCGTCAGTCGGAGCCACCCCGGACTGGTGAAGCGGCTCTTCGAATTGGAGGTCCCGGAGATCTCGTCGGGTGTGGTCGAGATCCGGGCCGCGGCACGCGAGCCCGGTCATCGCACCAAGATCGCGGTCTGGTCCAACGATCCCAACGTGGACCCGGTCGGCGCGTGTGTGGGCGCACGAGGCTCACGGGTCCGGATGGTGACCAACGAGCTTCGCGGTGAGCGGATCGATGTGGTGCCCTTTGCCGACGACCCGGTCGAGTTCATCCAGGCCGCTTTGCAACCGGCGCGCGTCCGCGAGGTCCGTCTCGATGACGACACCGGGATCGCCACGGTGGTGGTGAGCGACTATCAGCTCTCTCTCGCCATCGGCAAGGAAGGCCAGAACGCCCGCTTGGCAGCTCGACTCACCGGTTGGCGCATCGACATCAAGAGCGAGACGCAGCTCGCCGAGGAAGAGGCCGGCTACGCCGAAGAATGGGCCGAGGGTGAGTGGGTGGAGAACGAAGCCGGCGAGATGGTCTGGCAACCGGCCGAGGGAGGCGAGGCGGTGTCCGCGGCGGAGTGGTCGCGCGTCGCCTCGGGCGAGGAGTCCGGAGACAATCCCGGTGAGACCCCATCGGCGAAAGCCGACGCGGCCCCTGCCGAGAAGGCCGACGCCGGGACTGACCAGGCACCGGTCGAGGAGCAGAAGCCCGACGAGACGGTCGATGCCGTCGATGCCGTCGAGCCGGGTGAACCGGAGACCACGCCGTAGCCCCCCGCCGCACGTGCGTCGGCTGCCGGCGGACCGCGGCGCCGGCCGAATTGATCCGGCTGTCGGCGGGCGCGGACCGAGAGCTCGTCATCGGTCCGGGCCCGGGACGCGGTGTGTGGTTGTGCCGGGACTCGCCGGGATGCCTCGAGCAGGCGGTCCGACGCCAGGCCTTCGGGCGGTCCCTGCGTGGCGAAGTGGTGCCCGGAACGGTCGAACGCCTCCGTAAGCTGCTGGGAAGCAGTGCATCGTCCGGCGAAGCCGGTGCCCATGTGTGCGAGGATGGTGGGTCGGGCCGGTTTCCCGGCTCACCCCTGAACGAACAAGAAGGACCGTAGGAGCCCTTGCCGAAGAAGATACGCGTCTACGAGCTGGCACGTGAGCTCGGCCTAACGAACAAGGAGGCCCTCGACCTCTGCTTGGCGTTGGGCATCGGGGTGAAGAGCCACTCGTCCTCGATCGAAGATGCCCAAGCCGACCGCGTTCGGCGCAAGGCCGACAGCGAGGGACTTCGTCGCGCCGTCTCGCCCGAGGAGCCCGTCGAGCAGAAGGCGGCCCGGGGTGCGACGGCTCGAGCCGGACGGAGCGCAGAAGACAAGGCGGCCGGCACCGCAGGGCCCGACGCTACGGGGTCGGGCTCGACCGAGGCTCCCACCTCGACCCCGGCGTCGCCTGAGCCCTCGACGCCGAGCCCCACGCCCGGGACCCCCACCCCGGTCATCTCGACGCCGGACCGCCAACGACTTGTCACCAGCCGTCCCGCCAGCGAGGTCTCGATGCCGGCCTCTGCGCCGCGTCCGGCCCCGGCCCAAGCCGCTCGCCCGACCCCGGCGCCCGCACCCCGCCCGCCTTCGGCACCAGCCCGGTCGGCGCCGCCGGCTGTGGCCGCGTCAACCCCTGCAGCGGCACCGGACCTCGGCGCTCCGCCCTCGCGGCCCGCTCCGGGCTCGCGGCCCGCTCCGGGCTCCCCGCCTGCTCCCAAGGTCCGGCCGCCCATGAGCTCATCGGGCCGACCCATCCCGCCGCCTCCAGGTCCTCCTCGCGCCAACGGCCGACCCATCCCGCCGCCCCCGGGTCGGCGGCCCGCCGCGGGCGCTCCGCGCCCAGGCGGTGGCCCCGGTGCAGGTCCTCGCCCCGGCATGGGTGGCTCGCGTCCGGGTGGTGGACCCCCCGGTCGGGGCGGTCCCGGCGGCGGGGGCGGATTCGGTGGTCGTCCCGGCGGCGGGGGCGGATTCGGTGGTCGTCCCGGCGGCGGCCCGCCTCCGCCGGGACTGCGCGGTGGTCCGGGCGGGCGAGGTCGTCCTCCCCAGCGCCGGCCGCGTCGTCGACGTCGGAACCTCGAGGAGCTCGAGCCGACCCAGCTCACCACCTATACGCCGTCGAATGCCCCCGTGCCGGACTTCGAGGTCATCGTGGAGCGGGGCTCCACGCCCCGTGAGCTCGGGCCCAAGCTGAACCGCTCGGCAGGAGACGTGATTCGGTTCCTGTTTCTCCAGGGCGAGGTCGTGACTGCAGCCCAGTCACTCAGCGACGACATGATCGAGCTCTTCGCGGCTGAGATCGGAGCGCAGATCCGTCTCGTCGACCGCGGTGAAGAGCAAGAGGCCGAGCTCCAGGCCAAGTACTTCGAAGAGGAAGAGGAAGAGCGCGAGGAGGACCTGCGTCCGCGCCCGCCGGTCGTGACGGTCATGGGACACGTCGACCACGGCAAGACCCTCCTGCTCGACCGCATCCGTCACGCCAACGTCGTGTCGGGCGAAGCGGGTGGGATCACCCAGCACATCGGCGCGTACCAGACCGAGGCCGGGGGCCATCGCATCACCTTCATCGACACCCCCGGCCACCAAGCCTTCACTGCCATGCGCGCTCGTGGGGCAGAGGTCACCGACATCGTCGTGCTCGTGGTGGCGGCGGACGACGGAGTCATGCCCCAGACCGTCGAAGCCATCGACCACGCCAAAGCGGCGGACGTGCCCATCGTCGTGGCGCTCAACAAGATCGACCGCGAAGACGCGGACGTCAACCGGGTCCTCCAGCAGCTGTCCGAGCAGGGGCTCACGCCCGAGGCGTGGGGTGGCGACACGATCGTGGTGCAGGTCTCCGCCTTGCAGAGCCTGGGGATCGACGACCTCCTCGAGCAGCTCGACGTGGTCGCCGAGCTCGAGGATCTCCAGGCCAGCCCCGAAGCTCGTGGTCGGGGCGTGGTCCTCGAAGCGAACCTCGAGTCCGGCCGCGGCCCGGTGGCGACGGTGATCGTCCAGAGTGGGACGCTCCGAGTGGGTGACTCGGTGGTGGCCGGCGCGGCATGGGGCAAGGTCAAGGCCCTGATCGACGACCACGGTGAACAGGTCAAAGAAGCACCACCGTCGACACCGGTGCAGGTCCTGGGTTTCTCCGAGCCTCCCGCCGCGGGCGATGAGTTCCGTGTCACCTCGGACCAGACGACGGCGCGGACCATCGGCGAAACACGTGAGCACCGCTACCGGGTGGCCGGTCACGCTCCGTCGCCCACCGCTCCGGGGGCCAAGCTCGAGGATCTGTTCGAACAGATTCAACGGGGCGAGGCCGCCACGCTCAACCTGATCCTGAAGAGCGATGTCCAAGGCACCCTGGAGGCCATCACCGACAGCTTGCGCAAGCTCGAGCGTCCGGACGTGAAGCTGAGCTTCGTCCACCGCGGCGTGGGCGGGATCACCGAGTACGACGTCCAACTGGCGGTGGCGTCGAACGCCACCATCATCGGTTTCAACGTCCGTCCCGACCGTCGGGCCCGCGAGATGGCGGTGGAGCGAGGCGTGGGCATCCGGACCTACGAGGTCATCTACAAGCTCCTCGAGGACATCGAAGCGGCCATGGTCGGCATGCTGGCCCCCGAATTCGAAGAGGTCGTCACCGGCGAGGCCGAGGTCCGCGAGGTGTTCCGCGTGCCCCGTATCGGGGCGGTGGCCGGTTGCTACGTCCGCGACGGCGTGATCACGCGGGGCTCGAAGGTCCGCTTCCTGCGTGAGGGCGTCATCATATGGAAAGGCGCCATCAACTCCTTGCGCCGATTCAAAGACGACGTGCGCGAGGTCCAATCGGGCTTTGAGTGCGGCATCGGCCTGTCGGACTTCCAGGACCTGAAGGATGGCGACATCATCGAGACCTTCGAGGAGCGCGAGATCCCCCGGACCTGAGAGGTCCACTGTCGCCTTGGGTCTCGGGCGGTCGGCAGTGGGATCGCCGCGGTTGGCGCCGCTGCAGGGGAGACGGTCCGACGATGCTGGTGCCGCGCGCAGAGGAGGTTGGCAATGCCCGGACGCCGCCGCGAGAAGAGGGCACCCGCTGCCTACCCCCGGACGGCCCGGGTCAACGGGGTGCTGCGCGAAGTCGTGGCCGAAGCGCTCGAACGGCTGGCCGATACCGACGACCGGCTTCGCCTTCTCACCGTGACCTCCGTCGACATCACCCCCGACCTGTCGCGGGCCACGGTGTATCTGAGCTCGCTTCCCCCCGCCGCGGTCGAGGCCCTCGCCGAACAGCGCACCGAGTTGCAGCGGACCATCGCCCGCCAGGTGCGGATGAAACGCACGCCGCTTCTCGTCTTCGAGTCGGACCCGGCCGTGGCCCACGGCCTGCGCGTCGAGGAGATCTTGCGCAACCTGCGCAAGACCACCGGTGACGATGCGCCGGGGGAGTGACGATGCCGGGCCCCGGTAGCGACAGGGCTGGCCCCGAGACCATGGGCATGGTGGTGGTGGACAAAGAGGCCGGGTGGACCTCGCACGACGCCGTGGCCCGATGCCGGCGCATCTTCTCCCAGCGACGCGTCGGCCACGCCGGAACCCTCGACCCCGATGCCACCGGCGTGTTGCTCGTGGGACTCGGTCGGTTCACACGCATGTTGCGGTTCCTGACCGGACTGCCGAAGTCCTACGAGGGCGAGGTGGTGCTCGGGCGCGCCACGAGCACCCTCGATGCGTCGGGCGAGGTCACCGGGACGTGGGACATGTCCCGTGTGACGCTCGCCGAGGTCCGCACGTCGGCGGCGTCGCTGACCGGTCTGGTGGACCAGGTCCCGCCCATGGTCTCGGCGCGCAAGGTGGGGGGACGGCGGCTGCACGAATTGGCCCGGGCGGGCATCGAAGTCGAACGAGCGGCTCGACCGGTCACGGTGGAACGGTTCGACGTGGAGGAGACATCGGGGTCCGAGGTCGGGGTCTTTCGCATCGAGGTGGACTGTTCGACCGGGACGTATGTGCGCGTGCTCGCCGCCGACCTGGGCGAAGCCCTAGGTGGTGGTGCGCACCTCCGCAACCTGCGACGCACCCGGATCGGATCGTTCGGCATCGACGAGGCCACCACGCTCGAGGCGGTCACCGACGCTCAGGTACTCAGTCCCGCGCAGGCCTTGCGCGACCTGTCCCAAGTCGAGCTCGACGACGAGATGGCACGGTCGGTGTCACATGGGCTCGCCCTCGACAGGGTGTCAGTGGGAGCGACAGGCGAGGGTCCGTGGGCGCTGCTCGACCACGGCGGTGCACTGTTGGCCGTGTACGAGGCGACGGACACCGATCGGCTGGTGGCGGTGTGCGTGCTGGCCGGGAGCAGATGATCGTGGGCGCGGGGCATCGGCCCACAAGAGCAACACAGCGGCACGGGTAACCTCGTCCCGTGGAGGTTGTCGACGGCCCCGAACACTGCACCGCACCCGCCGGAGGCTCGGCGGTGACCATCGGCGCATATGACGGTGTCCATCTCGGGCATCGCCACCTCCTGGCCGAGTTGCGGCAACGGGCCGCGGCGCGGGGACTGTCCAGCGTCGTCGTCACCTTCGATCGACACCCCGCCACCGTGGTCCGACCGGAGTCGGCGCCGCCGATCCTGACCGATCGCGACCAGAAGCTCGAGCTTCTGGCCGCCGCAGGCATCGACCTCACGCTGGTGGTCCCCTTCGACCAGGCGCGGGCCAACGAGACCGCGGAGGACTTCGTGCTCGAAGTACTCGTGCGCGCCCTGGGGGCTCGGCTGGTGGTGGTGGGGGAGGACTTCCACTTCGGCCACGGTCGCGCCGGGAACGTGGCGCTGCTGACAGAGATGGGCGCCCGCCACGGATTCGACGTGGTCGGCCTCGCCTTGGAAGAGGACAGCTCGGCACGGGCCGTGTCGTCGACGCGCATCCGCCAGCTCCTGGCCTCGTGTGAAGTCGCGGCTGCCGCCGAGCTGCTCGGCCGGCCCCATCAGGTCCGGGGCGTCGTTGTCCACGGTGACGGTCGGGGCGGTGCCGAGCTCGACTTCCCGACCGCCAACGTGGCAGTGCCCGACGGTGTGGCCATGCCCGGCGAGGGGATCTACGCGTGTTGGTACGAGAGGCCCGACGGGTCGGTCCACGCCGCGGCGGCGTCACTCGGGCGGCGTCCGACATTCCACGCCGCCGCCGCGCCGGTGCTCGAGGTATTCCTGATGGACTTCAGTGGCGACCTCTACGGCGAGGCTGCCCGGGTGTCGTTCGTGACGCATCTTCGCCAAGAGCGTCGTTTCGACACCACCGAGGCGCTGGTCCGACAGATGACCGAGGATGTGGCCGCAGCCCGCACGGCCCTCGGGTCCGCCGCCCACCAGTCGTCGCCTTGATCCACCCCACCTGGACTTCTGGACCGAGTGCGGGGAGGGTGCCAAGACCTCGCGTGGGCGTCTACGAATCGGCCCTGCTAGAGTACGGTCCCAGCCGGGACGCCGTCCCGGTCGGATCCGGGCCGGGGCGAACGTGGCTTCGCCCGACCGTCTCTGAGCAATTCCGAGGTCGTTTCCCCCATATGGCCGAAAAGTCCGCGACGATCGCCGAACATCGCCTGCACGAGACCGACACGGGCTCGTCCGAGGTGCAGATCGCACTCCTCACCGAGCGCATCTCACTTCTGACCGAGCACTTGAAGATCCACAAGGGCGACCATCACACCCGGCGGGGCCTGATGAAGATCATTGGTCGGCGACGCAGGCTGCTGGACTATGTGCGGGACAACGACGTCGAGCGTTACCGGTCGATCATCGGCCGGCTCGGCATCCGCCGTTAAGCAGCCGGCCCCCGCGACGGCCGCCCGGCCGTGACGGGAGCCAACCTCGGGTTGGACATCCCGCCCGGGCAGAGGGCGGACATTCCGCCCGACAGACCGAAGGGCACTTGACCAGCGGTCAGCTGCCAGTCGCCGGTCACCTGCGCCGTGTTGCGCCACCGCCGATCATGTCGATCGGACCGGTCGGTAGGCAACGACGCGTGAGAGGTGGTCGACCACTGGGAACTGGCCTGGCGCAGTGTCCTCGAGAAATGAGGAGACAATGGCGCAAGCCATCACCGTGTCGGCCCCGATCAGCGGGACCGACCGCACACTGTCATTCGAGGCGGGAAAGCTCGCCCTTCAAGCCAACGGCGCTGTCGTCGGACGTATCGGCGACACCATGGTGCTCGTGGCGGCCACAGCCTCCCGAGGCGTGCGCGAAGGGGCGGACTTCTTCCCCTTGACCGTCGACATCGAAGAGCGGATGTACGCGGCGGGCAAGATCCCCGGCTCGTTCTTCCGGCGTGAGGGGCGTGCCACCGACCAGGCCATTCTCACCTGCCGCCTGATCGACCGTCCCCTGCGACCGTCGTTCCCCGAGGGGTTCCGCAACGAGGTCCATGTGGTGGGGACGATCTTCGCCGCCGACCAGGTCAATCCCCATGACGTCCTGGCCATCAACACCGCCTCGGCGGCGCTCATGTTGTCGGGCATCCCCTTCGACGGACCCATCGGTGCTGTCCGCATGGCGTGGACCACCGACGGCACGTGGGCTCCGCACCCGTCGTACCAAGAGGGCGATGCCTCGTGCTTCGAGCTCGTGGTGGCGGGGCGGGCGCTGTCGGAGGATGCCGGCACCGAGATCGCCATCATGATGGTCGAGGCCGGTGGCACCGAGGACTCTTGGAAGTACTACGACGAGGGCGCCCCCCGCGTCACCGAGGAGGTCCTCGCCGAAGGCCTCGAGGCAGCCAAGACCTGGATCCGGGAGTCGATCGAGCTCCAGCGTGCACTTGTGGCCAAGGTCGGCGCCAAGCCCACCATTCCCTACGAGTTGTTCACCGACTACAAAGACGACGTCTTCACGCGGGTCGCCACGGTCGGGACCGATGCGGTCTCCAAGGCCAACACGATCACCGAGAAGGCCGAACGCAACGCCGCGCTCGACGAGGCCACGACGTCCATCATCGCGCAGCTGAGCCCGGAGTTCCCCGAGCGCGAGCGGGAGATCAAGGCCGCGGTGCGATCGCTCACCAAGCAGATCGTCCGCAAGCGGATCGTCGACGAAGGCATTCGCATCGACGGTCGCGGCACCGCTGACATCCGCCCGTTGTCGGCGGAAGTGGGGCTCCTCCCGACGACGCACGGTTCTGCGTTGTTCCAGCGCGGTGAGACACAGGTCCTCAACGTCACGACCCTGGGCATGCCTCGCATGAACCAGCTCCTCGACACCATCGGGATCCACGAGCACAAGCGCTACATGCACCATTACAATTTCCCCCCCTTCTCCACGGGCGAAACCGGCTTCATGCGGGGTCCCAAGCGGCGTGAGATCGGACACGGATTGTTGGCCGAGCGCGCCCTGCTCCCGGTGGTGCCGTCGCAAGAGGAATTCCCCTACACCTTGCGGCTCGTCTCGGACGTGCTGTCCTCGAACGGGTCCACCTCCATGGCGTCGGTGTGCGGGTCCTCGCTGTCGCTCATGGACGCCGGTGTACCCATCAAGGCGCCGGTGGCCGGGATCGCCATGGGGCTCGTCTACGACGAGGGCAAATACGTGACGCTGACCGACATCCTCGGAGCAGAGGACGCCTTCGGCGACATGGACTTCAAGGTGGCCGGCACGAGCGATGCGGTCACGGCGCTGCAGCTCGACACCAAGATCGACGGGTTGCCCGCCGACGTCCTCGCCAAGGCGCTCCTCCAGGCGCGCGACGCACGACTGGTGATCCTCGACGTGATGGCGGGTGCCATCGCCGAGCCACGGAACGAGGTGTCGGAGAACGCGCCCAAGATCGTGTCGTTCCAGATCCCCGTGGACCGGATCGGCGAGGTGATCGGCCCCAAGGGGAAGGTCATCAACGCCCTGCAGGCCGAGACCGGTGCGGACATCGCAGTGGACGACGACGGCCTCTTCGGCATCGTCACGATCGGAGCCAAGGACGGCGGCGCGGTCTCCGAGGCCAAGCGCCGGATCTTCTTGATCGTCGACCCCCCCGAAGCCGAGGTGGGCGCGATCTATCCCGGCAAGGTCGTCAACATCACCAAGTTCGGTGCGTTCGTGAACATCCTCCCGGGACGAGACGGGCTCCTGCACATCTCGAAGGTTGGCGGCGGCAAGCGCGTCGACCGGGTCGAGGACGTCTTGTCCCTGGGCCAGGACCTCGAGGTGAAGGTCGACGACATCGACCCCCAGGGCAAGGTGTCGTTGTCTCTCGCCGGCGCGCCGCCGGCTCCGA